>TARA_R110002020_G_scaffold91560_3_pt1 | contig 104470 bp, 77 predicted proteins | sample TARA_R110002020 | Tara Oceans TARA_R110002020 (sample SAMEA4396489) | marine metagenome | biome: Westerlies Biome; feature: [MES] marine water layer (ENVO:01000295) within the mesopelagic zone...; material: water (ENVO:00002006), including particulate matter (ENVO:01000060) such...
CCTAAGTTCAAAAAAGGTTAATGCGTTCAAGTAAATTAATAACCCATTTCAAAACACTGGATTCCTCAATAATTTCCAACCCGAACAGTGTACCCCAACATGTCTTACAAGAGATCAATTTCCAACATTAACCACAAAGGCAACCTTACATATTCTCCTTTATGGATTGGGATTAGTGGTGGAAGATTCGAAGAAGACCCCAGAGACCCACAGTCCCACTACCAATAATATCAAAAAGGCTATTATAATATAAAATGCGGTTTTGGTGATCTTGTTCTTCTGAAAGACATATTCGCGGGTGTTCTGCTCTTCCTCCTTTACGAATTGGGTATTTTTATCCGTTTCCTTTTTATCGGTCTTATTAAGTTCCCGTTTCCTTTCTTCTGTATCCATTGTATCCATTTACAGCGTGTTAATTATTTTAAACCTTAAAATTACCTTCATGAAATATATATCATTGACCCGTTCCAAGAAAAAAATATCATAAAAGAGCAATATTGACAAACGCGTCAATTTTCATCGGAATGAAGTCAATTCGTTCCCATAAAGTTTCGGAATTTTACATCGTCGGTCATTTATTGGCCGTATAAAGGAAGTATAACACTATTAAATCAAGCAAAATGAGCAACGCAGGAAATAAAATTTGGGGCCTGTTGGCGGGAACTGCCATAGGAACGACTTTAGGGATACTGTTTGCGCCCGATAAAGGCGTCAATACTAGGAAAAAAATTGCCGAACAGGCGGAGAACACCAAAAATTCCTTGGCCGAAAGTGCCCATGACCTAAAAGCAAAAGTAGCTTCCCAGCTTCACGCCGGGGAAAAGACTTTGGAAGATAGAATGGAGTCGATCGTTTCTGATGTTAGTTACAAAACGGAAGATGTTATTCAGGCCATGGAAGAGAAATTAAGGGACCTCAAATCCAAGAACAAGAGTTTTCAGAATTCCTCCAACAATGTAGGACAAAGTAGTGCAAAGGTGAAAGTTTAAGATTTCCCATAATAGAGTTTACAATCCCTTGGGACTGTCTTTTCAGGCCTCCCAAGGGATTTTTTGTGGAGTTTTAGGCAAAATTGATTTTAGCCCTATCTTTTGGGTGCAGATTAAATCTATAGGTAAACCGAATGGGTCAATAATCGGACGTAATGCACTAATTCCCTTTTTTCACCTTTCGTACTTTTACCAATAGTTAACCAATAGAGAACATTATGGCCTTTTTTTACGAGACATTTCCCATCTTCCTTTGTGGATTGGCCGCAGGGATAGTACTGACGGCTTTGGTAGGATGGGTAATAAGGGGGGACAGTTCCAATGCCGATCTTAAAAGGTATATAGATGATAGTATGGAAGAAAAATTTCCAGAACGAGAGCCAAAAATGGCATTGCATACTTTTAAAGGTGATACAAAGAATATAAAAAAAAATGGACTGGTCGAATGTGAATATGCGGTCTCCTAGACGAAAGCGTCTATGAGCCATTAAACCTTTACCACACTGGATGTTAAGCGGTGCGCATCCCCTAATATTAAAAAAGTTACCGTTAATCGTTAAAATTTACACTATGAGTACGTATACAGAAGAAGTTGGAAAAAAATTGAACGCCTTATTGGAAAAAACATATGATGCCGAGAGTGGTTTTAAAAAGGCGGCAGATAACGCTAAAGATGCCAATCTAAAGAGTTATTTTCAAAGGAAATCCGCTGAAAGAAATCAATTCGGACATGAGTTGAAATCGGAAATCATGCAGTACGGTCAAGAAATCGAAAAAGGAGGCAGTGCGGCAGGTGCAATGCACAGGACCTGGATGGACGTTAAGGCATTCTTTTCTTTGGACAATGATGAGTCCATGTTGGAAGCAGCCATAACAGGGGAGAATGCAGCCGTAAAGGAGTATCAACAGGCGCTTACGGAAGTGAACCTACCACCCAGTACATCTACGTTGTTGACACAACAAATGAACAAAATTAAAAGTGACCTTTCCACTATAAAATCTTTGGAGGACGTTTCTTGATCATTTGATGTACAAATAATAAGAGGGACGCTTTGGGCGTCCCTTTTTTTGTGATTTTTTCCCGCTATAATCTCAGCTTTTCAGATGTAACGGGCAACGACCTTATCCGACTTCCCGTAGCCCGATAAATGGCATTCAATATAGCGGCCGTTGCCGGGCCTTGGGCCGCCTCGCCCGCACCCAAAGGCGGTTGATCGGGCCTGTCGATCACTTCTACCTCCACTTCCGGTGTTTCGGGAAAACGAAGGATGGGATAGGTGTTCCAGTCGATACTTGTGATATGGTCTGCGTTGAACTTCACTTCCTCTTTAAGGGCCCAACTTGCCGATTGTACCATACCCCCCTCGGTTTGGTTACGGATCCCTTCCGGGTTAATGGCCTCCCCACTATCGATCACTCCCCACATTTTCCTTACGATAACCTTTCCCGAAGATCGATCCACCTCAACCAGGGCGGCAATCGCACAGTAGGAAGCCTCGTTCTTGTAACGGGAGAATGCATGGCCAATCCCTTGCCCCTCTTTTGGTACAACAAGCTTGGTGGCATTTCGCAATCTTTCAAGGCATGTCCTTGCCCGGTCGTCCGATAGGTGATCAAGTCGAAAATCAATGGGATCCTTGCCCGCTTTCAAAGCCAGTTCGTCCATAAAAGATTCGATTGCAAAAATATTGGCGTACGCTCCCAGTCCCCTTAGGGCGGACGCTCTCAGTGGACCTTTAAAACTACGGAATTGTATCTGTAGGTTCTCAAGATCGTAATAAGGCTCTGAATTTCTGATGCCGCCCCCTTTATAACCTCCAGTGGGCATACCATATCCCCGGTCCAAATATCGGGCGGGAAGAAGACTGGAGGGATCTCCACCAGGACGGGTACTATGGCCATCGGACCACAGGTCGTACGCCCATCGAACGATTTTCCCCTGGCTATTCAAGGCTGCCTGCAGTTCCATGACCATGGCGGTGCCATAGGGCTCCCATGCGTGCTCATCTTCCCTCATCCATTGGAGTCGAATATGCTTTCCTGGGTATTCCAATGCCATTAGCGCCGCTTCAGCGGCGACATCATCGGCACCGTTATGGCCATAACATCCCGCACCGGGAACTCCCTTTATGGAAATATGTTCCTCGGCCATCTTCAACAGTTTGGACAAGGTATTACGTAGCGGATATACCCCTTGACTATGCGACCAGAGTTTCAAGTGGCCCTTATTGAAGTATGCAATGGCGCAGGAAGGACCGTTGGACGCATGCATGATGTAGGGTTTGGAATAGGATGCTTTATGATGATCCAAGTGTTCTTGATCAACTAGTATGCCCTTCCCCTTTTTGATAGTGGTCTCCGGTGGATCTGCTACGTTTTTTATATGTGTCTCCAAGGGGATGTCTACAGGCAGCTCTTGCTTGTAATCCCACTTGGCCGACTTCTCCAAATTTTTTTTCAGTTGTACTGCTTGATACTCCTCTTTTGTGAGGATGCCAACAAAACTTCCAATATTTACCAGCTTTAGAAATCCGGGGCTTGCTTCCAAATTTTCCATCCCCAGCGAAAGCAATTTTGCGGAATAGGTCCTGGGACGGACGATTCTGGCATGAACCATATCCGGAAACCGTAGATCGTGCAAAAAAAACTGTTTCCCTATGACCATATCAGCTATATCTTGTCGGGGAATTGGACGGCCCACAAATTTACGCCTTGTTTTTCCCAACAGTTTCGAAGGTTTGCCAATTTTGGCATCTATCTGTTGGCCCTTCAGGAGTTCTTCTAGGGAAATGTCCTTTTCGGCCCCATATATCCTTCCCGTTTCCAAGGACAGTTCCCCTATTGGTACGTCCCATTTTTCCGATACCAATTTTAGAAGTAGCTCCCGGGCAGTGGCTGCCGCATTTCGAATGGACATACCACTGGATTCGATGGATCTGCTGCCAGCGGTATATCCCTCATCTTGGGTCACACCGGTTTCCGCTAGGTGTAAACGCACCTTGTCCATGGACATGTTCAGTTCCTCGGCCGCCAGTTGGATCAATGCGGTACCGATTCCCTGCCCCAGTTCCATTTTTCCGGTAAGGATCTGCACTTCCCCATTTTCCAGTATCCTCAGCCATGCATTTACCCGATCCCCAGTAGGGGGCAGATCCAGTACATCAACGTTCTTCCCCTGGGCAGCTTCCATGCCCCCACAGGTAGCGCCCATCAATGAAAAACCGATGCTTACATAACCCAATTGCGTCAAAAACCCTCTTCTCGATATCGCCATATTCACTTTAATTTGGAGGCTTTTATGACGGCTTTAATAATTCTATCGTGAATCCCGCATCGACAGATATTGATGGAAAGCTTTTCCCGAATTTCCCCTTGGGAAGGGGAAGGGTTCTTTTGCAAGAGTGCCGCCGAGGCCATGATCATTCCATTGATACAATACCCGCACTGGGCGGCCTGCTCATCCACAAATGCCTGTTGCACTTTGTGCAATTGACCTTCCGCTCCTACCAGACCTTCCAAAGTAACTATTTCGCTTCTGGCCGCCACCTTTACCGGAAGTCGACAACTGGGTACGGATTCCCCATCCATCAGTACCATACAGGCCCCGCATTGCTGAAGGCCACAGCCAAATTTTGGACCGTTCAATCTTAAGTGGTTCCTAAGGACATATAATAGGGGCGTTTCGGCATCCACTTCCAAAGAGTGATCAATGCCGTTTACGGTAAGGTGAAGAGAAATTTCGGCCATGTACATCATTTATGTTGGCCTTGAAGGCCTAAGGAACAGTATCCCCTAAAGTTACATATTTTTTAATAGGGATAAAAGCTGGAAAGATAGCATAAATACTTTAACAGGGCCGTAGTCTAAGGTGAACCTTAAGCTATCATCCGAATCCGTGTGAACATACATTTCCATCAGGAAGATGAAATTTTACCTTTCCTTTCAGGATGTTTGAAATTTTCTCTACTTTTAAGGGAAATCAGCTACTTATATTTCCCTCTTGTGGGTTTTACGACGCTATTGGTTACCATAGGGAGCATAAAATCCCCTAACATGATCGGTCTGTTCCCCCCAAAATTCCGGTCTATCCAAGAATGTTGCTGATCTTTAAGGACCAAACTATGAAAACATCCGGAAAACGGGCGCAGGAAGAAATTACCAGATCTTCACACAAATCCTATGCCATTACAAGTTTGACCAATGGGGATTCCGTTCAATTTCTCCTTGAGATGGCATCGTGCATCTGCGGCACAAAGGTCGCAGAGATCCATTTGGTAACGGGCGATAAGGATTTATTGGAACGGTCCTATGGATTGGTGCTGGAAGAAAGACCGTTGGAGCAAACCTTTTGCTCCTTAGTGATTTCAAATCCAAGCGGAGCGCTCATAGTCTCCGATATTGCAAAGGATGTACGCATCAGGGACCATGACATGGTCCAAGGAGGTGCAAACCATACTTTTTATGCAGGGACCCCCATGTTATTGCAGGATGGGACCGTTTTGGGAGTTTTATCCGTAAAACATCCCAAACCCCATAACCTTGATAAAAAACAACTTGCCTCCCTGCAGTCGTTTGCCAAGCAAATGGTTCAGATACTGGAATTGGGAAGGCTACAGTTGCACATGCCCCATACAGATCGGTTGCACAACCCCAAGGGAGACTTGTCCTACTCCAGTCCCGAGCCATTGGAATTGGCCGAAAAACGGGAAAAGCTGGAACTGGAGATAAATGCGGCACGTTTTAGGAGCTTGGTGGAAAACGGTTCCGATGCCATCGCTATTTTGGGAGTGGACGGAAAGGCCAGTTATGTTTCCCCGTCCATAACCTCGATACTGGGATATACGGAAGAAGAGGCACTGAACCTCAACCTTTTTGAAGTGGTCCACCCCGATGATATTCCGCAACTTAAGGAAAAAATGGCAGAAGCCCTAAAGAATCCCGGAGTTCCCATTAAGGGGCATACTTCCCGTACAAAACATAAAAATGGCTCTTGGCGGTGGTTGGAGGCCACTATTACCAATATGTTGCACGATCCGTCCCTAAATGGGATAGTGGACAATTTCAGGGACGTAACCGAACGTGTAAATGTTCAATCGGCACTGAAAGAGTCCGAGGAAAAATACCGTTCCATCTTCAATTCCAGTCCCCTTCCAAAATGGATCTTCGAACGGAAAAGCAATCGAATAGTGGACGTAAACCACCGGGCCATTGAAGTATATGGATATAGCAGGGAAGAATTTTTGGGAATGGACCTTTTTCAGCTGCGGCCCGAGCAAGAAATACCAAAGTTGTTGGAAAGCCAAAAACTGGTGAGGCCACAAACGGGCAACATCAATTTTGGGGTCTTTACCCATAAAAAAAAGAATGGAGACCTCATAAAGGTGGAAGTAAATGGTCAGCAGATACAGTACAATGGCAAAAACTGTATGATGGTGGTATGTCTGGACGTTTCAGATTACATCTTTAAACAGCATGTGGAGCAATTGGAACGCGCCCTTATAGAGCGTTCCATAAAACAGGATGCGCAACTACAAAAGTTACTGGAAGAATACATAAAGGGCGCAGAAGACCTTTTTCCGGGAATGAAGGGCACCATCTTAAAAATAGAGAAGGGGAGGGTTCGGGACTTTGTGGCCCCCAGTATATCCCCTGGATTTGCCAACTCTTTTAATAATTTTGAAATTGGTCCTAAAAATGGGTCCTGCGGTACCGCTGCCTTTTATGGCAAACCTATAATCGTCAGCGATATAGCAAACGACCCTTTATGGGAAGGATATGGGGAGCTGGCCCTTAAAGAAGGCTTTAGGTCCTGTTGGTCGCAACCTATTTTTGATTCGCAAGGAAATGTCTTTGCCACCTTTGCCAATTATTACCCTACCCCCAGATCCCCTAGCGATGCGGAAATGGAGTACTTTTCAAGGGCGGCGTCCCTGTTGGGACTTATCATGGAAAGCGATCTGAAAAAAAATGCCCTTTCCCTTAGCAATGAACGGTTCGAATATGTGAACAAAGCCACCTACGATGCCATTTATGACTGGGACATCATTAAAAACCTCTTGGATTGGGGAGAGGGGCTTCAAAGAATTTTCGGTCATGACGGCATGGAGAAAAATTCCATAGAAGCGTGGGAAAAACTGGTACACCCCATGGATGCCCAAGCAGTTGGCGAATCCCTTCATCAATTTTTGAAAGACCCCGCACGGGAACGTTGGTATAGTGAATACCGCTTTCAAAAAGCCGATGGAACCTATGCCTTTATAGAGGAGATAGGCCATGTGGTCCGAAATGGGAAGGGGTCGCCGGTCAGAATGATCGGGGTTTTACGGGACGTTACCGCCCGAACTTTGGAAGAGCACCAATTGCGGTTAATGGAAAGCGTGATCACCAACACTACGGATGCCGTTCTGATAACACAAGCGGATGATGTGGACGCCCGTGGGCAGAAAATCATTTTCGCAAACCAGGCCTTTACAAAAATGACCGGGTATTCCGCAGCCGAAGTAATAGGCAAGTCGCCCAAAATCCTGCAAGGCCAAAGAACGGATGCCAAAGAAATGGAAAGCTTAAAACACTCCATGCGCAGGGGCGAAGCGCATGAACTAACGGTCATCAACTATAAAAAGAACAGGGAGGAATTTTGGATCCATATGTCCATAAGTCCCGTTAGCGACCTTCAGGGCAACCTTACCCATTGGATAGCGGTGGAACGCGATGTTACGGTCCAGAAGCACCAAGAACTGGAGAAACAGCTTTTACAAGATCTTGGGCAGTATTTCAACAATGAAGATGCCCTTCAAACTTGTCTGACAAAGGTAACGGAGCATCTGACCGCTTTCGGAAATTTCGGCATTGCCGAAATCTGGCTTCCAAATTTCGAAAAATCCGCAATAAGGCGGGTAGCCTTGCATGCAGGAAATGAGGTGGGAAACAAATTTTTTAAAAGCAGTAAAAAGATAAAAGAATTTGAGTATGGTATCGGACTACCTGGGGCCGTTTGGAAAGGAAAAAAAATGGTCATTTGGGACGATCTCTCCAACAAGGAGGTGTTCATACGTAGGGATGCAGCCAAAAAAGCAGGGTTAAGATCTGCACTTGGCCTTCCCCTGCTCCATAATAAGGAAGTAGTAGGGGTACTGGTGCTGGGAACGGAACAAAAGAAAAACCAATTTACGTTTTACCGGGAACTCCTAAAAAAATTAGAATCTTTTATGGGAGCGGAGGTCAATAGAAAGCGACTGGAAAATGAGCTCCATAAAATATTTGCCTTTGTTCCGGATGTTATCTGTTTGATGGACCTGCAGGGAAATTTCCGAAAAATAAACACTGTGGGCAGCGAAATCCTGGGGTATAAAGAAGAAGAACTATTATCGCTCCCCACCACCCAACTTATATATGAGGACGATAAAGATCTTTTGACCGAGGCATTAAAGGAAATGGGGCCTGGGGAAACCGTATTCCATTTTGAGAACAGGTACCGCACCAAAAAAGGGGAAATCGTCTGGTTGTCCTGGACCTGTAATACTTCCATAGAAGAAGGCCTGATCTATGGAGTGGCCAAAGATACCACCGAAAACAGGGAACTTCAGGAACTGCTCCAAAAATCCAACGAATTGGCCAAAATTGGCAGTTGGGAAGTAGATTTGATCCGAAAATCGGTTTTCTGGTCCCCCATTACCAAGCAATTACACGAAGTGGAACAGGATTATGAGCCAGATCTCAAGTCGGGAATCGATTTTTATAAAATAGGAAGTTCCCGAAAGCAACTTAAAGAAGCAGTAAAAAATGCGATTGAAAATGGAGCACCCTTTGACCTGGAACTAAAACTGGTAACGGCGAAGGGCAACGAGCGATGGGTTCGGACCATGGGACAGGCAGAAATGGCAAACGGCACTTGTATACGCCTATATGGAAGTTTTCAGGACATACATTACAGGAAAGATCTGGAACTTCGATTAAAGCGAATGGCCAACAATCTGCCCGGAGTCCTATTTCAATACCATCTCCATCCGGACGGATCCGATAAGATGTTATATGTAAGTAAAAGATCAAAGGAAATCTGGGGAATGGAACCCCAAGTGTGTATGGCTGACAATTCCATGATCTTAAAAAGGATCGATGAAACCGGTGATATCGATAAGCTAATGGAATCGGTAGCCACATCGGCCAGTACCATGGAAAGTTGGAACCAACAATGGCGCTACCTTCACCCCAATGGAGAGGTGCGATGGCACGAAGGATACGGGGCACCCTATAAAATGGCGGACGGCACCATAGTTTGGGATTCCCTAGTGTTGGACATAACGGAAAAAAAGGAGCTGGAAGAATTGTTAAGAACAACGGCCAATATGGCACGGATAGGAAGTTGGAACGTGGATCTGACCGACCATTCCATTTACTGGTCGCCCATGACACGTGAAATCTTGGAAGTTTCCGAAGATTATACTCCCACTTTGGAAGAAGGTTTGGCAATCTACGAGGGGGAGAGCAAGCAATTGATAAAGGCGGCTGTAGAAAATTTAATTGCCAAAGGAGAGGATTTCGATCTGGAACTCTTGCTCACCACCAATAAAGGAAATTCCAAATGGGTGCGCTCCCTTGGAAAATCGGAAATGGCCCACGGGAAGTCGATCAGAATATACGGCAGTTTTCAGGACATTCATCCACGAAAGATAGCTGAACTGGAACTTAAAAGGGCCTATCGTGAAAGGAACACCATTTTGGAAAGTATCGGGGACGGTTTTTTTACAGTGGACAAAAAATGGACCATCACCTATTTTAACCAACAGGCCGAAAACATCCTACAACGGAAGAGAGAAGAAATGTTGGGCAAAAACCTTTGGGAAATCTATACGGATGCCGTGGAGACGGATTTTTACAAACAGTACCACCATGCGATGGATACCGGTGAAAATGTGCTGTTCGAGGATTATTATCCCACCTTGGACATCTGGGTGGAAATCTCCATTTATCCATCGGACAACGGGCTATCGGTATACTTTAAGGACATAGGGGTACGAAAACTGGCGGAGCAACAGATCAAACTCTCCAATGAGCGGTTCGAAAAGGTAACGGAAGCGACCAATGATGCCATTTGGGATTGGGACATTACCAATAATACCATTCACTGGGGACGGGGTTTTCATATCCTGTTCGGTTATGAAATGGAAAAGGTGGTGCACGGTCTGTATCCATGGACAGCACACATCCATCCCGATGATATGGAAAAGGTCATGGCCTCCCTGAAACGGATAGTGGAGGATCCCGAGGCCCATAACTGGATGAGCGAATACAGGTATCTAAAGAAAAACGGCAATTACGCATATGTGGTAGATAGGGGATTGGTCATCCGTGATGAAAAAGGGCAGGGACTGCGTATGGTAGGTGCTATGACTGACATTACGCACATTAAAGAGCATGAGGAATCCCTTAAAAACCTGAATGAGGAACTGGAAAGAAGGGCAGAGGAACTGGAAAGATCCAATTCCGAACTGGAGCAGTTCGCTTTTGTGGCATCGCACGATCTACAGGAACCTTTGCGAATGGTGACCAGTTTCCTTACCCTTTTGGAACGCAGATACACCGATGTTTTAGATGAGACCGGAAAGACCTATATCGATTTTGCCAGTGGAGGCGCCAAACGGATGAAGCAGATCATTTTGGACCTCCTGGAATTTTCCAGGGTCGGAAAAATGATGTACGACATGGAAGCCATAGATCTTAATAAGGTTTTGGACGATTATCAAATTTCCAGAAGAAAGTTGATCTCGGAAAAGTCCGCCAATTTGGTTTATCAAAAATTGCCCACCCTTCATAATTATGGCCCCCCAATAATTCAAATATTCCACAATCTATTGGACAACGCCATTAAATATACACCTACGGGATCTATTCCCAAGATAGAGATCGGTGTGGATCAAACGGACAGTTACTGGCAGTTTTTCATAAGGGACAACGGTATCGGGATAAAGGAGGAATACTACGCCAAAATCTTTAATATCTTTCAGCGCTTGCACAACCGGGACGAGTACAGCGGTACCGGCATTGGGCTTGCCATCGTTAAAAAGAACGTAGAGGGACTTGGAGGAAAAGTTTGGGTGGAAAGTACCCTTGGGGAAGGTACCACATTTTATTTTACGGTTCCAAAATAGAAGTTCCCCATGAAAAAATTGATTGCACACTATAGCACGGCGCTCAAACGGAATTGTATGCGACAGCATACCTCCCCCGATAAAAATGTGGAGTATTGGAAGGATTATCTTTTTTATAAAACGGTGGAAATGGTTTTTCCTTTGTGCCTCATCACCCTTGTACCGGGCGTGCTCTATACCCTTAACAAAAAAATATACCTTCTCGCTTTTCTGGACCTGTTGGCCTTTTTAATGTTGATCTGGGTGGGGTTTGTTAGATGGGGAAATATGGAACAGCGAAAATTCCTCTTTATTTTTACGTTTTATTTTGTAGCTTCCTATCTGCTCCTTTACATTGGGGTATTTGGACCCGGTATGTTGTTCCTATATGCCAGTTGTATATTTGGGCTTTTGATCTTATCCAAAAAATTCGCCTATCTATGGAGTTTCTTAAATGTAATGGTAATTATTCTTTTTGGCTTTGTGCTAGAGTTCAATTTAAGTCCCATATCACGTGTCAACGAGTTTGAAACCAAAGAATGGTTTGTCATAGCCACAAACCTAATTTTTTTAAGTTTTTTGTCCTCCTTGCTCATCCCAAAATTATTTTTGGGGCTATCGGAAACCTTTAAGTCGCAAAAACAGCTCCAAAAAGAATTTGATGCCCAAAATAAGGAGCAGGAACGTTTGTTAAAACGGTACATACAGAAAAATGAGGACCTTGAGCAATTTGCGTATGTGGTCTCCCATGATCTTCAGGAACCCTTGAGAATGGTTAGCGGCTTTATGGCCCAACTGGAAAAAAAATATAAGCATGTACTTGATGAAAAAGCCCAGTTATACGTGCATTATGCACGGGACGGGGCAAAAAGGATGCAGCGTATAATTTTGGAACTCTTAGAATACTCCAAAATCGGGACCATGCAGGGGGAAAAAGAAACAGTGGAACTGGATGATGTAGTGGACGAATACATACTGCTCCGCAGACAGCTTATGGAAAAAACGGGGGCAACCATTTTTAAGGACCGTCTTCCCACCCTACAAGGTTACAGGGCACCCATAGTACAGACCTTTCACAATCTTTTGGACAATGCCATTAAATATTCTATAGCTGGCAAAGCTCCCATCATAGGGATACGGGCAATTGAACATAAAAACCATTGGGAATTTGCCATACAGGACAATGGTATGGGCATAGACAAGGAATTTCATGACCGGATTTTTGTAATCTTTCAGAGGCTTCATGCCAGGGACCAATTCGATGGTACTGGAATGGGGCTGTCCATTGCCAAAAAAACGGTCGAAAATTTGGGAGGTAAAATTTGGGTAAGGTCCAATGTTGACAAGGGAAGCACCTTCTTTTTCACCCTACTAAAATGAACGGACGACCATCTAGTGGTACAGCATACGTAAGGGCAGTACAAAATTAATAGTATGTGGTGCATTTCCATTTGTTGATTATTAAGATTATCTTAATCGAACCCAAATTTTATTCACCCGTAAAATACCAATATATGGTCCATCCCATGGCCCGGTAAAATAACACTAAAACAGCACCCAATTATGGATATAGCACATATATTGCTTGTAGAGGATAACGAAGGTGACATACTGTTGACACAGGAAGCCTTTCGGGAGCGAAAAATCGTGAACAAACTCAGCGTGGTCCGTAATGGGGGCGATGCGGTGGATTTCCTGTTCAAGGAAGGTCAATTTGCGGAGGCGGAAAGACCCGATCTTATATTATTGGACCTGAACCTCCCCGTAAAAAGCGGGATTGAAGTGCTCCAAATGCTAAAGTCGCGTAAGGAGACACGTAAGATCCCGATTATTGTACTGACCACTTCCTCTTCCCAAAAAGATATCGACAAGGCCTATTTTCACCATGCCAATAGTTATATCACCAAACCGTTGGACCTGGAAGAATTTATGCAGGCCATTTTTAAGATCGAGGAATTTTGGATCCAGTTGATAAAACATCCCGAATAATACCTATCCAATACGACATAAAGGAGAAATGATGCTTTGACATCTTCGCCAAGGGCCATTATAAGCATTCCCAAGGGCAACTTCCTATTTATATATGGAAACTTTATTATGAAGAAAATAATATCGTTCTTATGTTAAAATTCCTATATTTAATAGAAGGTTGGTCTACATCAATTAACCTAACAACATATACACAATGAACATATTACTTGTTGAAGATAACGAGGGAGACATACTTTTAACGCAGGAAGCATTATTTGAGGCGGATCCCAATTGCGAAGTTTCCATAGTACGTGACGGTGATTCGGGCTTGGATTTTGTGTTCAAAAGAGGCAGGTACAAAAATGAGGTTACCCCAGACCTGATCTTGCTGGATATCAACCTTCCCAAAAAAAATGGTCACGAAGTGTTGAAGATATTAAAGACTTCCGAGGAGTTCAGAATGGTGCCCGTGGTATTCTTGACCACTTCCTCGGATAGAAAGGATATTACCTTGGGCTATGCCAATGGGGTAAATTGTTATGTCACCAAGGACTTCATTCTGGAGGACCTAACGGAAATCGTTTATCAGATAGCATATTTTTGGAGCAGTGTTGCTTCCCTTCCCAGCGGGATGAATGAGTTGGATTAGGCCCACCCCAAACGAGTACCGGAGATAATGGTCAGCATGTCTGTAAGGGATAATCTCACCGTTCGATACCGTTTAGTTCCCATAGGTCTTACTTCAAAGAAAAAAGCAGGGTTTCCCCTGCCTTTAACGTTGAAAATAACTAAATAAAAACTTTAAAAAGAAAGCACTTCACATTATTGTTTTGCCCACCATAATGGTGTAAACACACTTTCCTCTCCCCCTAATAATTCCACTGCCTGTTGATAGCCAACTGGTACATTGTTCTCTAAGGTACTTGGATATCTTAAACGTTGAGGAAAAAACTCGACCGAATTGGTCATGTAATTTCCATTTGTCAGTGCCGGTAAATTTGGAAGGAGATTTTCGACTGCAGGATTTTCAAAAAATGGCAATCCAAGTCTTCTGTGGTCATTCCACGTTTCCAAGGGCAACCATGGTGTCTGCGCAATAAATTTCTGTGTGATGACTTTTGTCAACAAGTCGTTCTTCACATTTCCACCTTCGTAGATGGTGTTATCAGGATAAGAGAAATTTACCGTTCCGCTAGCGTTTGTATACCCATCAACATAATTCATGGTCACACTGGCAGGCGGTTCGGTGGTGTGGACCCAACTAACTGATGTTCCCGCCCTATTATAATCATCGGAAGCCAAGTACGTCCCAAGATGGTGAGAAACGCCCCAGTATTCAAAACTGTCCGCAATCCCGGCTTCATAAGCCGCCTGCCCTCCCAAAGGCGTGTTCCAACCACGAACGGCCGCTTCCGCAATTAGGAAATGGGTTTCCCAAGAAGCAAAGAAAATACGTTCGGAAGTATTGTTCCTAAATCTATTCGCCAAACGTGGTACAGTTCCCTGCCAGCCATATACTTGGTTTCTACTACCTTTCTCACCCCAACTTCCAATAGTAGGTGCATTCCATGTAAATGCTCCTTCTATTTCCCTTACAACATTATCATTGGTGTCGAACAAAGACCGTAGTGTTGTCCCAGTTGCATTTAAGTCCCATGATGGATAGCGGTTCATTTCGGGATTGTCAAAATCGCCTGGAATAACAAAGGCTTGATATGCCCTTGGATCGATGCTCTCATGTAAGCCATCAAACCAATATCCTGCTGAGGGATCATTGGTCTTGGTGGTAAAATGATCATCCAACTTCAGACCCATATAATTCGCAGGTTTTACGTAACCGGCCATATCGGGCAATTGATCGGCCGTGGACACACCACCCAGACCGATCATCAGATTGTTCATAGTAGGAGATAGATACTGTGCATTCCATTCCCTGGTCATTACCCCTGAAAGATCGTCCCATCCCGGTCTTTCGGCCACTTTAAAATTATCATCGGCGGTAGCGATAAATTCACCAGTTGAAGCTGCAGCCTCAAATTCCTCCTGGGCCTTACCAGGGTCCACTTCTGAAAGGCGCATGGCCAAACGCATACGCAAGGAATTGGCGTATTTTTTCCAGCTTAAAAAGTTATATCCGTATGCCGGGTCCAAATTTCCTATATTGGTCGGAACAGTTATATCAATGTCCAATTGGGACTGGGCATCCGCCAATTCTTCAAGCATATAATAGTATACCTCCTGTACACTGTTAAAATCAGGATTTACCCCTTGGAAACCATTTAAGGGCACGGGTCCGAAATTATCCGACATTTCACTCATCAAATAGGCTCTCCAAATCCTGGCTACCTGCTTAAGATTATAGGTGTACTCCTTTACATTCCCGGACGCTATTTGGGTGTCCGCTATATCAATGGCGTTATAGGTATGCCTTAACCATGTGGAAACCCCATTGTAATAGGCTGTGGTCCACCCGTCATTATAGGCTCCCACCGGTAGGGTATTGTTTCTGTCCTGCCTTCCTGCAGCTTTCCAATATAATACGAAGGAACGCTCGGAAATATCAGGGTTCATCTGGGCCCCGTTTATGGAATTATTGATAAAATATTCCACCTGTACCTGGTCTTCGGAAGCAGCGATCGGATCTTGGTTAATGTCCTCAAATTCCGAACAGGAAAAGGCCAATACCCCACTACCTATGAGAAGTCCCAACTTTTTATAAATATTATTTTTCATTTTTTTTACTTTATTGTTTAGAAGCTAAGTGCTAAATTAAAAAATACCGTTCTAGAGGTGGGAGCTGTCAGGTTTTCAAAACCAACAGCATTAGTATTAGTGGCAAAAACGGATTCAGGATCGACTCCGTTCAATTTGCTATCGATCATCCAGACATTATTACAGGAAACCCCGGCCTTGGCACTTTGTATGGGCATTCCCTTTAACCACTTGGACGGTAGGTTAAAGTTTAATTGTACATTACGCAATCTTATATTGGTTGCATCATATACGTTGGCCTCTGTGATACCCAAATTCCCTGATCTCACACCAATCGTCGACCAATAGATTTGAGGTGACACTTCTGTGGTATTTTGTACAAAACCTCCATTCCCATCATCTACCACTCCATCTATGATTAGATTTGCCCTTTCTCCATTTACCACAGTGGCAGCGCCGGTTCCTGCAGTATTTATGGCTAAATTGGTGCCAGAATATATCTCTCCACCAATTCTGGCATCTACCAAGAAACTCAAAGATAGATTTTTATATCTAAAGGTATTGGTAAATCCTATAAGGGCGTCCGGTTGTTGATTGCCCAGCCTTGATCTTTCAGTTGTTGCTAAAGGAATTCCATCTCCATCAACAATAATGCTATTGAAGTTCGGACTGGTCTCATCCTCTACCCTTTGAAACTTGGTACCATAGATCTCCCCATAAGGTTCTCCGGCAACGGCCAACACCGAGACATTGTCAAATCCTCCCAAAGTATATTGGGTTACCTCATCGGTCAATGCAATAATGTCATTTTCGTTCTTGGAGTAGTTCAGTGCCATATCCCAACTAAAACCTTCAGGATTGTCGAACAATCTGGCATTCACCATTAGCTCAATACCTTTATTCTGTATATCACCGGCATTTACTTTCATGGCGGTATAACCACTTAACGGGTTAAGGGGAAGGTCGATCAATTGTCGGGTAGCATTGGATTTGTACAGAGACAGATCAAAACTCAAACGGTTATTAAAGAACCGCGCTTCCAGACCTACTTCGTTCGATTTGATCAGCTCGCTTTTTACATCGGGATTGTACAATATTGGATTACTGCTTGCAGTGGTATGTCCATCTGGATCCTTACCAATACTGTAGTTGTTATACAACTGATATCTGCTCAAATCATTTCCAACCTGTGCATGGGAGGCCCTTACCTTTAAATAGGTAAACCAATCTGGAAAGTTGCCACCTATTTTATCCACCATTTCAGAAATAACCAAAGAAGTGCTTATGGAAGGATAAAAGAAGGATCTGTTCTCCTTACTTAAGGTAGAGGACCAATCGTTCCTTCCTGTTACATCCACAAAGAAAAATCCATCGTAATTAATTTGGGCGGTACCATATAGCGAATTAATCCTTCTCTCGCCAAATTCTTGACTAACCGTTGGCAGGTTTATACCATTGTTCAACGAGAAAAGATTAGGAACGTCCAATTCTCCAGAGTTACTGCTCAAGCCGCTATTTTCTTGAGCCATCATGTTTCCACCCAATGTCATTGATCCTCCAAATTTTCCAATAATATTATCCTTGGAAGCGCTTATCAATGCACTGTAGTTGCTTTCAACAAATGTCTTCTTCCCTAGGCTATAACTTCCGTTGGCCAAAATTGGGCTGCCTGCATACAGTTTGGATTCGGTAGTGGTAGTATACATGTCCGATCCAACCTTGATCTCCGCAGATAACCAATCGGTCAACTGATTTTTAATAGAGCCGTTCAACATGAATCGATCTCTGGTATCGTTATTGGTATTGTATTGCGCTCCCCAATATGGGTTAACTGCATTTGAAGGGACAAACCACCTCATATTACCAAATTCATCCGTTGCGTCGCTGAATTGCGTTACATCAAGAGATCTTGGCAAAAGATACATTGTACTAAAAGAGTTGGATATATTCACACCGCTCAATGGCCTATTTTCTGCGGACAATTTAATATATTGAACTTTTACATCCGTTGTCCAATTATTATTTGTTCCAAACTTGGAAACGGCCCTGGTCATTAAATTCAAACGGTCCAAGGATGCTCCAGGTATTTTACTTTCGTCGTTAAAAAAAGTGGCGGAGGAATATAGTGATGTAGCATCACTTACCTGTTGTTGGAACGAGAGACTGTGGTTTACACTGACACCTGTCTTAAAGTAATTATCCAAATTGTTATAGGCCCTTAAGGATTCCTGCCTTCCATCCCAGGTCGTCACTTGTTGACCTTCAATTTTTGGTCCCCAACTGGAAAGGGATTGATTTCCAAAATTTCCATCCGTACCTTGACCAAAATCGCTCTGTAGCTCTGGTGATATAAAAATATCCTCAAAACCTGTGGTAACTGAATAGCTGATACCCAATCCTTTTTGACGAGTTCCGGTTTTGGTGGTAATAAGGATCACACCGTTTCCTGCACGAGATCCATAAAGCGCAGCAGCCGAAGCCCCTTTTAACACAGACATACTCTCTATGTTTTCAGGGTCTAGATCTCCCAGACCGTTCCCCATATCCGCAGGGGGGTTCCAAAAATCTCCCGATCCCCCGTTAAAGTTGTCCATAGGAATTCCATCGACAATTATCAAGGGTTGGTTGTCCCCAGTTAAGGAATTATTTCCCCTAAGCACTATCTTTGAAGAACTGGAAGGGCCATTACTTCCCCTTACCACCTGCAAGCCCGCAATTTTACCGGATAGGGTATTGGACAGGTTGCTTTCCCTCGTTTCCACCAAGGCAGCACCTTTAACTTCCTGAAGGGCATACCCAAGTGATTTTTTCTCTCTTTTTATTCCAAGGGCGGTAACCACTACTTCGCCCAATTGTTCCGAATCTTCCGCCATGGTAACATTTATGGAAGTTTGACCTGCAATGGCCACTTCTTTCGTGGAAAATCCCAAGGAAGTGAACACCAAGTTAGAGGCCCCATCCGCAACCGTAATGGAATAGTTCCCGTCAAAATCGGTCGCGGTACCATTATTGGTCCCTTTTTCCACTACGTTGACACTGGGTAAAGGGGTTCCCAGGTCGTCGGTTACCGTACCGGTAATAGTTTGGGCAATGGCTCCTTGAAAAAAGAGTACCACCACAAACAAAAACACACACTTTAATTGATGATTCATTTGGATTTTGATTTAGTTAGCGATTGTTAAAAAAAGTTATTATTTAGTTATGTTTATGTTAAACCATAGAAATTTTAATATTTAAAAGAAGGAAGTAAAAAAATTTCGACCAACAACAACTACCGATAGCTAAATGATCCTATTTAAAACATATAGCAGCCACGCTTTGCGATCATAATTAAAATACCGAAGACCTCTAAAATCACTAGAAAGCAGGGTTAGTACAAGAAAATACTGTACACTTAAACTGATAAGAATATAAATACCAGTCCCCATGGCTAAGATGGTTCTCATTTTTCCTACATTCCAGTAACGGTCGTTTTAAAGCCTCTGGACAGGTCGATGATTATAAGTGAAGACCTCCTACTGATCTTTACAAAAATTTAAGTTTCTAATTTTGTAGGATAGAACAGCCGTTGAACAAAGAGAAAACCGCTGCTCTCCTTCTATTTCACAGCAGTCTAGTGATGCGTTAAATTTTAAAATATTTGTAATTTTTTTAAATACATCTTTCTAAAGCTATCATTTTGTTTTTGGATTTGAATCGACCATAAAATTATCAGAAATAAATTTTCTATTAATTCCTTTATAAACAGGCCCTAATAGGTTGCCATACCCTCAAAAATACCAGAAACTTATACTCAATATTTGAATTTATCAGTAGTAGCAATAAACCTTTGCAGCCCCATATTCTTCAGTTAGTGCACCAAATAGTTTCATTATTCTATTTCCAGTTCAAAGATCAACTCTCCAGATCCGACCAAATCTTTGTGATCTATAAAAAATCCATTTATCTTTTTTCCATCCAACGTTATTTTCCGTAAGATTCCATCCACTCCTTTTTTCATAATGATCAGGGTATCGTTTTTATAATAATTTCCATCCAAATGGAGCGTAACCTTATCAAATACGGGTACCGTTAGGGCATAGACCGGATCGGCCGGAACAACCGGATATAAGCCCATCATGGAAAAAACTGCCCAGGCCGACATGGTACCCGTATCATCATTTCCGGGAAGGCCATCGGGGGCGTTCCTAAAATGGGTCTTTAACAGTGTCCGCACCAATTGCTGCGTTCTTTGTTCCTGCCCCTTTACATAGTTGAACAGATAAGGGTAGGCGATATCGGGTTCATTCGCCATATCGAACTGCCCATTGTCAAAAACGGATTGCAGCTTTTGGACAAAGGGCTCGCTACCGCCCATCAATTTTATAAGCCCCTTAACGTCATGGGTGACCATAAAGCTGTACTGCCATGCATTGCCCTCAATAAACCCAAGGTTCTTCACAAAATTGGAACCTGTTCCCGGGTCGTAGGGTTCCAACCAACCACCATCGTCATTTTTGGGGCGTAAGAGATTGAATTCCTTATCAAATAACGCCCTGTATGAAATCGCCCTTTTTGAAAAGCGTCGATAGTCCTCCAGTTTGCCCAGCTCCTTCCCCAATTGTGCGATCGCAAAATCGGTGATATTGTATTCCTGTGTGGTGGAAACGGAACCGCTGTTAGTGGTAGCGGTGGTCAGATAGCCCTTTTCCAAGTAATCTTTAAGACCCGGGCGTAGCGGATTATCCCCCAATTGATCCGCACTTTTTACCATGGCCTCATAGGCCTTTTCCACATCAAAGTCGCGAATGCCCTTCAGGTAGGTATCCGCTATCACTATTCCCGCCGGATCGCCCACCATGGTAGTGGTTTCAGTAGCGTTCATTTCCCACTTCGGCAACCATCCCGATTCATCATAGATCTGCAACATGCTTTTTACCATGTCCGATTGCTGTTTTGGATATACCAATCCCATTAGCTGGTTAAGGTTCCTATAGGTATCCCAAAGGGAGAAGGTGGTATACCTGGTATCTTGAGTGGTCTGGGTCTCCCTTGTCCGCATTTTTGGGTATTCCCCATTACGGTCATTTAGGGTATTGGGATGGATCAGGGTGTGGTAAAGGGCCGTATAGAATACGGTACGTTCCTCTTCCGTACCGCCTTCCACTTCGATCCTGGAAAGATATTGGTTCCATTCCGTCCTATTGGCACTTGCTAGCTGATCAAATGTGAAATCCCCTGTTTCCTTCACAAGGTTTTCCCGGGCATTTTCAATGCTCACGTACGAAATCCCTATTTTCATTTCCACTTGTGTGGGCTCTTTAAAGCTATAGCGCATATAGGCCCCAATACTGTCTCCGACCACCTCTTGGGAATAGCCTTCCATAAGTCGGACTTTACCGTTATAACCCATCCATTTCGCTTCCACCCCTTTGTATACAGCAGGTTTTTTCCAGATACCATAGCTATCTGCCGGTTTGGAGAACCGAGCGACAAAATAAACGGGATACGCCTCCTCAGGTTTGTAATAACAAAAAGAGCCTACATTACGGATTCCCTCCAATTCAGTGGGGGAAACGACCTTCACCATTGCACCCTGCTCATTGGTCAGTCCCAGCCCTAGATTTAAGAGCACATTGGCCTCGCCCGCCGGAAAGGAATACCTACTGATACCCACTCGGGTGGTGGTGGTGGCCTCTACCTGAATATTGTATTTGTCCAGACGGTTGGAGTAATAGCCTACCTTGGAAACTTCATCGGAATAGGTACTACCGTATTTTTTATGATCCGTTTCCAATGCCCCTGTTGTGGGCATTGCCAACAGCACTCCCAGTTCGGGACATCCTACCCCGCTAAGGTTGATATGGCTGAAACCTGTTAAAAATGTGTTTTCGTGCACGTAGGGATTGGACAACCACCTGCTATCCTTTTCCAAGGGCAAATTTTCCGTGCCGGCCACATTAAAAGGGGAAACATTAGCCATTCCCCGAACGGAAATGGGCCCTGGATTGGTAGCACCAAAATTAGAGGTGCCGATAAGGGGATTTACCCAATCCACCGGATCGGTCTGTGCAGTGGCCATGGCCGATAATAACCAAACACAAAAGTAGATGGTGTTTTTCATTCGTTTTTCCATTTTTCTTTCCAATATGCAGCTACGCCCCATTTATTACTGTACCAAAACTTCATCTATAAACAACCATGCATCCCCGCCGGATGGGGCATGTTCCAGATTTTTCATTTTGACCTTTATATATCTGGCGGGCCTTTTTTCAAATCCCATTTCAAAATTGCGCAATTCGGGGATGCCGTTGGCTTGGTATTCACGTTCGATCTGTCCTACACTATCAAAATCCTTTCCGTCAAGGGAGGTCCAAACTTCCATTCCCTTCGGGAAATAGATACCCGCACCTTGATTCTCTATACTTCCGACCACCACCTTTTGAACCTCTTCTTCTGCCTTTAGATCGATAATGACTTCCATATCCTTTACCAGCCATCCCTGCCATTGCCCGTCGTGAAAATCTTTGGAGCCTCGAAGGACATTTACCAGGACCTGTTTGTCCTCTCCAGGGTAATTTTCATGGTATAGATCGGTATATTCCGGGGTTTTGTCCAGCGCCTTATGGTATTCGAAATGCTTTTTAAAAGGTTCCCCTACTTGCCGACCTTCCTTAAACAAGGCCGCCGATAAGGTGGAAGTGCCCGTAACGGTAATCGGTCCGGTGTAGGGCATGCCCTCTTTGCTTAAATCGTCCCCGTTCATTGAATAACGAATGGTGGGATCGGGAAACTCATTTTTCAGGGAGATGTTCAATTTCCCGTCCTTGCTATTGGCTTCCGCCGTAAGTTGATAGGCACTTTTGGAATAATTTATCCCCAAAAGCCGGTACCGTCCGAAAGCACTTTGTATTCGTCGGGAAAAATCGTTCCAATCCCGGTCTTCCCTAAGGCTCCACAATACCTCGGCCATGGCCGATACCCTAGGGAAGAGCATGTATTCGGAATGGGATTCCGTAGGAATATATTCTGACCAGAGATTGGCCTGTCCGCCCAAAATATGATTCTCTTGGGAAGGATCCATCCCCTTGGCCAGCGGCTCAAAATCATATACTTTTCGCAGGGGAACATAGGCCGGAAACGCCAATGGCTCCCTATCCTGGTCCCCTTGGTAATAATCAAAATAACAGTACTCCGTCGGGGTCATTATAACATCATGGCCTGCCTTGGAAGCCTCCAGCCCCCCTTCCATTCCCCTCCAGCTCATCACGGTAGCACCGGAAGGGAGGCCCCCTTCCAGAATTTCGTCCCATCCAATCAATGTCCTGCCCTTACCGCTCACAAACCGCTCAATCCGTTTCATAAAATAACTTTGTAGTTCTTCCACATTTTTCAGTCCCTCATCCTTAATTCGTTTCTGGCAATGGGGACAGATCTTCCAATTGTTCTTGGTTGCCTCATCGCCCCCAACATGGATGTATTGGGAAGGAAAAAGATCCATGACCTCTAACAGTACGTCCTCCAGGAATTCAAAGGTTCCTTCCTTTCCGGCACAATAAATCTCGGTAATGGGCCAGACCCCACCTGGCGGGACCCTAATAGGATTTTCAAAACAGGAAAGCTCCGGATAAGCGGCCAAGGCACTCATAACATGTGCGGGCATCTCTATTTCCGGTACTACCGTAATGCCTCTTGCCGTGGCGTACGCCACTATTTCCCTGATATCCTCTTGGGTATAGAACCCCCCGTAGGTGGCATCTTCACCAGATCGGGGCGTATCCCTGACATTCCAGTGTTGATCTTCCCTATTTACCCGAAATGCGCCGATTTGGGTAAGTTTCGGGTATTTTTTTATTTCTATCCTCCAACCCTGGTCATCCACCAAGTGTAGATGAAGGGTGTTCATCTTTAACATGACCAAACGGTCTATGGTCTTCTTCACGTATTCCTTTCCAAAAAAATGCCTTGACACGTCCAACATCAGTCCACGCCATTTAAAACGGGGGGCATCGTTGATGGTGACATTTGGAATTTCCCAGGATACATCCACGACCCTTTCGTTACTTTCAATTTCTTTTGGCAGCAATTGCCTTAAACTTTCCAGGCCGTACAAAAACCCGGGAAGCCCTTTGGCGGATATGATAACCCCTTCCCTTTCCACCTGTAATCGATAGGCTTCTTCCCCCAACTGCCGGTCCTCCACCAATTTCACATAATTGGTCGGGGCGGACTCCACTATTTTCAGATCCCATCCGGCAACGGTCCTAAATTTATGCACCAAAGGCCTGACCCATTCCTCTTTTCCTAGCCCTCCCAGCTCAAACCGAGTAGCATTGTTGAACGTAAAGGACCCGGGCCGTAATTCAAGTTCACTGGGTTTTGGAATAATATTGATATCGTTCTCCGTATAGGTATGCCGTTGGTGGTCTTGGCAGCCCAAAATCAACAGGAGCGACAGCAACGATAAAAACTGTATGGATTTCCGCATGTTCTAATAGTATATTTTTGGACATTTTCTAGCCTTTTCCCATCTGAAGAAAAATTTAAGCTTGTCCTTAATATGGGGCGGACAGGCCGCTCCACAGCTTTTTCCTAAAGCTTGTTTACAGGCATGATCTTAATGAACCTTTCCCAATTGCTTAGCTGACATAGCATAGGTTCAATTGTACCCAATGGCCGCATTTCCCTTTTTGGAGACCCAATTTAGATCACTGGATAAAATTTCCATCTTGGGTGACCCCCAAGACCTTTTCTGAAAAAGGGCTTTTAGCCCAAATGGTCCATCCAAAAGGATAGGTCTCCAATTTTGGCTCCACTGTCTTCCCGAGGATTTCCTGGCTATCCATGGTGAATTCCGTTTTATCGTCCGTTCGCGACCGGTACTTCCTAAAAAGCCCGTACAAGAACCATTTAATATGTTCGTCCTTTGGGATTTCAAAAGTAGTCTTTTGCCCTACTTTGGAAGTGGAAAAATAAACATATCCCCAATGTTCGGGTTCGTGCATATTGATCACTCCCTGAGGGGACCAGACCCAATTGTATTCGGGCAAGAACTTGTGGGCAGCGGGGTCTTTTTTCCTGGAATAGGTACCATCCTTTAGATCAAATTCCCAATTGACCCTCGAGAAATTCAATCTCCAAAATTCGTTTTCGGGCACCTTTGTTCTGCCTCCCGGTTCCGTAACAAAGGACCAGGGAATGGCTATTTCAACAGACCATCCCTTATCTGTATCGGATGGATCGTTTAGGGTACCCTGAACATCCACTGCCGTTTTTATCCCTTTAAAATCCCAAGCCCCCAAAACTTTCCCATTATTTCGGTACGGTTTTGAGATAAAAAGGTCCCAGACGGTGTTAAGGGCATTCATTTCAAACTCGTAATAATTGTGGGTATCCCCATCTGGGTCGATAAAGATTTCAAAATCATTGTTATAAAAAATGATCGTGTCGCGTTCCTTCAAAGTGGCCCATACATGGGGCTCTTCCAATTCAGCATAGAAATAAAGGTATTGCCTGTCCCATACCATCTTCATTCTGGTCCTGAACTTTGGGGTCTTTACACCCTCAATATCTGTATAAGAATCGGACCAAACGGCCCTATGCCAGGAATCCTCCACCGCTTTCCCATCCACAATAATGGAATCCGTTGTAGTTTGGGCCACATACGACTTGGGCACGTTCTGAGCCAAAAGTGCCACACCCCCTATGTATAAAAGAAAAAGGATAAAGGCGGTGATTTTCTTGTTCTTAAAAGACGTATTTCCCATAAGCGCCATTTTTTAGATACTGTTTTCCATGGTAAACCTTACTATTTCGGACAATTTGCCAAACGCTACTCCCGTAACCGTATCGGCGGCCCCGTAATAAATGGCCACCCTATCCTCTTCCACCGAGTGCAAAGCCGCACAGGGAAAGACCACATTGGGGACATCCCCCATACATTCATAGGAAGTCTGTGGTGACAATAAATAGGGTTTTGTCCTAAATTTGACCTGTTCCGGACGTTCCCTATCCAAGATAGCGGCCCCCATGGAATACCTGAAACCGTTACAGGTATTGATCACTCCGTGATAGAACATCAGCCATCCCTGATCCACCAAGATGGGTATAGGCCCGGCCCCTATTTTGGTACATTGCCAGGCACTGTCCATAAACGGGGTCACTTTCATTACACAACGGTGCTCGCCCCAGTATTTCATATCAGGGCTATAACTGATGTAAATATCCCCAAAAGGAGTATGCCCATTATCGCTAGGTCGGCTCAACATGGCATATTTTCCATTGATTTTTTCCGGAAATAACACCCCGTTCCTGTTGAACGGGAGAAAAGCGTTCTCGCATTGGAAAAATTCCTTAAAATCGAACGTATACCCTATCCCGATGGTAGGTCCGTTATATCCATTGCACCATGTGATCCAGTAGCGGTCTTCCAAAAATGTAACTCGGGGATCGTATTTATAATCCGATTCTATCATTTCGGTATTTCCCGCTCCAAATTCTATGGGGGAATGTTCAATTTCCCAATTGATTCCGTCCCGACTGAAGCCGGCAAAAATATTCATTTGCACCGCTTTGTTGTCACATCTAAACACCCCTGCGAACCCACCATTGAAAGGAACCACGGCACTATTGAAAATACTGTTGGAACTGGGAATGGCATCCCTTTTGATGATTGGATTGTCCGTATGTCGCCATACTACGTCGGTACAGCCGATAGGTCTTTCTTGCCAAGGAATGCTGCTCACTTTATTGAGTTTTATTTATTGATATTTTTTTTGTCGTAGCTTGATCGTATGTTAATCCGGCAGCTTCCGGACCCTGTCGAGCCAAGTAAACTTAAGGATGATACTACTGCCGATGAATGCCACAAATGCGATTCCGGCATTTGGATAATCCCTCACCATAAAATAAATGGGCAGGACTATCATACTTGATTGCCAGATGATCCCAATGCCACAGTTCATCATGTCCCACCAAAAGTCACCGTTCCCTTTGACCGTGGAGTCGGTATCTTTAAGGTCCCTCAGCACCGGACCCCACCATCCCCAAGGCCTAACATCCCGGTAGAAGGACCTTAAGACCCCTATATCGGTGGGCGCGGTAAGATAGGTTCCCAGATAAGAGCCTAAGAGCGAGAATCCAAAGATAATGGGAAAAAGATAAATGGCATGCAAATGGGAAAGGTCGTAAAAAAGGGTACCCTCCCCAAAACTTCCTTTATTCTGATCCAATATAAATTGCAAGGTGGCGATCACCAGTCCGGAGAGCATGCCCCAAAAAAACCCCCATCCATTAAAGCGCCACCATATCCATTTTAAAAAATTGGCCGCTACATATCCACCGAAAAGCGCACTGGTGATCCAAAGGGTAAGGGAGTTGATGGAATGGGCAAAAAATCCCATACAGACCCCCAGTCCCACCACCACGAAAGAGGCAATATGGCTAACCTTGATAAAGTGTCCGTCCGTAGCAACAGGTTTAAAATATTTTTTGTAGATATCGTTCACGATATAGGCGGGACCGGCATTGACGAACGCTGAAAACGTGGACATAAATGCGGCCAAAAGACCCGCCAACAACAACCCTTTGATGCCGACAGGAACATGGAAATTGATCACTTTTGGAAGGATCACCTCTAGGTCACCACCGCTCAGGTTGGGGTTGGCTGCCATTTCGGGCGCAAGGACCACCAGTGCAATGACCACGATCCCCGAAATTAACAAGTACCGCGGGATAAAGAGGACCAAATTGGTAAACCCGCTCATATATGCCGCCTCCTTTACCGACTTGGTGGACAGGATACGTTGCAGGTCATAACTGGGGGTAGGGCCCGCTATGCTGGCAAAAAATCCCTTAAATAGGGACATCCCAATAAAGGCACCGAACATTTTATACCCTTCAGAATCGATCAGGTCATTAAAAGCTTGAAACTTGTCCCCCCAATGGGTTTCCAGTTCATTACCAAAGAAGATGTTCCGCCATTCGGTGGATATCACTGCATTAATTTCGATATCGCTTACCGTAAAGAACGCATATCCCGCTACCAAAACCCCGGCAATCACCATTATTATATACTGTAGTACCTCGGTAGCCACCACCGAGAACATTCCTCCCTTTACAGTATAGATCGTGGTAAGGAAGATAATGATCATGGCATAGGATTGATCTGAAGTGAGCAACAACAGGTCCCCCATATAAAACGGTATCTCCCAAGGCAATATTACGGTCAGGAACTTCCCGATCCCTTCAAAAAAATAAGCTATGAACCCGACCGCGGCCACCACCGCAAAGACCGCAACAATAATATGTGAAGCCCTCCCGGCCCTCCCATCGCCAAAGCGGGTAAGTATCCATTCGGATCCCGTCATGATGTTGGACCTTCGTATCCAAACGGCAAGGAACATCATTATAAAGATCTGGTTCCATACTGGCCATAACCACATGAACATAAAGCTCTTGGCCCCGTACAGAAAAAGCATGCCCACCATCCATGCCGTTCCGGAAACATCGAACATTCCCGACCCGTTGCTAAGCCCTAAATAATACCATTTAATATTGTTGCCCCCCAGAAAATAGGACTTTAGTCCTTTGGATGCCTTTTTGGCGACCACAATGCCCACAACGAGTGTAAGCATCACGTACAATACAATTATGGAGACGTCTATAATGTTCATTTAGGGCAATTTAAAACCGTGTGGAAACCTGAAAAGCGTCCTTGCTATAGCGTCCCACTGCCCTATTTGAACCATGGTAATTTGGGAACAGCGTTCCCAAATGGCTTTTGGTATTGTGTGCAAATTTGGTCATGGGTCGGTCTATTTTGTTCGGTTATTATTTTTATTGGTTTTTAATGCGTTATTCTGATTTTTTATTCTTCTTTTGAAAAACGAACGGCCAAGGAATTTTGATTGGGAAGAATAAATATTGACAATTTTACATTTTGATGGCGCAAAATTTAGACCAACGACCACCCACTAAAGCCAAACGTCATAATTTGAACCAAAACCATTTTAGAGGATTTTATGCACATCAATGACAAGCTGGACCGTTTTATGAAGGGAGGTTCTTCCACAAAGTATGGGATTACCTATAAGCACCATATCGTTTTCTGGGTCGTTTATATGTTCTTCAATATTCTTCGCTGGGGAAGCATACACAATGATTTTCTGTATTCCTTAAAGACCAACCTGTTGGGTTTCCCCATCCATATGACATTGGCCTACCTCAACATTTACTATTTAATGCCCAAGTTTATATATACCAGAAAGTACTTTACCTACGCTGTGGTAATGATCGCTTGTCTGGTGATCATGCTATTGTTGAAATTTAACCTTACCTACTATTTGGTAAGCACGAACGTATGGCCAGAAGGGCCAGAAAACATAGACCACATCACTTTTAATTACGCCATCACCACCATGTTCGGGGAATTTTATGTGGTCTGTTTTGTGACCGCCATAAAAATTACCGTGGACTGGCTACAGGAAAGCCGGAAACTGCACGATCTGGAAAAGAGGCAATTGACCACCGAACTGAAATTCCTTAGATCTCAGGTATCGCCCCATTTTTTCTTCAACACCCTTAACAATATTTATTCCCTTACCCTTGAAAAATCGGATAAGGCCCCTGAAGTGGTACTAAAACTTTCCGAGCTTATGCGGTACCTGCTGTATGCCACCAAAAAAAGAAAACAGGACCTGACAAGTGAAATAGAATGCATACAGAACTATATAGATCTGGAACGGATACGGTTTGACGAATCATTGGAAGTGGACATGCGGATTTCGGGTTCCCTTGAAAACCATACCATCGCCCCTATGCTATTGGTACCTTTGATAGAGAATTGCTTTAAACATGGGGCGAATAAGAATATAGGGTCCATGTACATAGAAATCGACATTAGGGTGGAAGGGAGCTTTATGCACTTTAAGGTATCCAATACAATTCCCGTAAAAAAGGATGTGAAGGAGACGGAGGACAAAGATGGTGGCATAGGACTTTCCAACGTAAAGAAACGCTTGGAACTTGGTTATGATCAAAAAGATTATGATCTTTCGATCTTTGAAGCAGATCAAATGTTTCATGTATTGCTTAAACTGAAAGTATGACCAAATTAAAAGTGATCATTGTAGATGATGAGCCCTTGGCCATAAACGTACTTAAAAACTATGTGGCCCAAGTAAAGGAACTGCAGTTGGAAATGACCTTTTCGAATGCCGTGGAAGCGTCCTCCTATTTACAAAAACACGATACGGACCTCATATTCTTGGATATAAACATGCCCATACTGGACGGGTTCGACCTGTTGCAGAGCCTGCACGCAAATCCCATGGTGGTCATTACCACGGCACATGAGGAATACGCCCTAAAAAGTTTTGAGATGGAGGCCATTGACTACCTTGTAAAACCCATACCCTTTCCCCGTTTCTTAAAATCGGTGCACCGCATCATCGCTTTAAAACAGGGAAATACGAAAACAGAAACCAATCCAGTCCACGAAAAACCCAGTATTTTTGTTAAGGTCGACAAGAAGAAACTACAAAAAATCTTTCTGGAAGAGATCGTAGTGGTGGAAAGCCTTAAGGATTATATCCGAATCAAGACCACCTCCGCAAAATATATTATACATCGGACCCTAAGCAGTTTCACGGAGGAACTGCCCGCCGATAAATTTATACGAATACACCGATCCTATACCATTGCCATAGATAAAGTGGAGGTGGTGGAAGGCAACAGTCTTGAAATAGGGGGTATCCGGTATACTATCGGCAGAAGTTACCTGAACGATGTTAAGAGCACGATCCTCAACGATCCATCCGACAGCGAATAGGTATACGCCATCATTATAATCATTGCCCTATCCCGTTTTCGATCCATAAAATATCCCAAAAGGACAATGGCCGATTAAAATTTTCAGCGGCACTGTTTCGATATGGTGATAAGGGGGCCTATCACCAATTATGAAGCAAGCAACAATCTTATACTATCTCGGCATTCAGGCCGGCCTGTAAAAGTTTACTGCACCGTGGCTTTAAATCGCTGAACTCCCCGGTTTTTACGGTACATTTACCGTTGTAGTGGACGATTAAGGAACATTGTTCGGCCTGTTCCGCTGTATGGTCGCAAACCTGAACCAATGTTTCAATGACATGGTCGAAAGTGTTGACCTCATCATTAAAAAGTATTATTTCGTTCTGTTTAACCGTTTCCTCTTCCAAAAGGAGTTCCTCTGAGTGTTTTTCCCTTGTACTCATAGTTTAGGTTTTGACATTAACTAAAATACGTATTTTACCGCAACCCAATTATTTTTTTCGAGGTTTTTTTCAAATTTAAGATCAAGCTCATTACATTTTGAGGAAATGGCAACAATATCCTCCTTATAAAAGCCACTTAGAAATAGTATTCCATTATCGTTCAGAGATCCCACGTACACTGGTAGGTCTTCCAAAAGGATGTTGCGATTGATATTGGCCAGGATAATATCGTACTTTTTACCCTTTAGAAGGGCGGCATCCCCTTCATATACGGTTACATTGTCGCAATTGTTCCGCTCAACATTTTCCATGGCATTGAGATAGCACCAATTGTCATAGTCCACGGCATCCAGCTTTGCGGCCCCTTTTTTGGATGCCAAGATGGCCAGTACCCCTGTTCCGCTCCCCATATCCAATACCGTCTTTCCCTGAAAGTCATGGTCCAGAATATGCTGTAGCATCATATGTGTGGTCTCGTGATGTCCTGTGCCGAAGCTCATTTTAGGTTCGATAACGATATCGTACCTGGCTTCCGATCTTTCATGGAAGGGAGCCCGGACCGCACATAGATCCCCTACCAGGATAGGGTTAAAGTTCTGCTCCCAAGTGGCGTTCCAGTTTTCCTGCTCAATTTCGACATACTCATAATCAATGTCGAATTTGGGATTGGAAAGAATGCCCACGGTGGATAGGATATCGTCCGACCAATCTTCTTTCTGTATATAGGCCAAGGCCCCTTCCTCCGTTTCCACGAAACTCTCAAAGCCCACCTCCCCCAATTGGGCTATCAAAATATCGGTGGCCGGTTGTACCGGAACTACCTTAAAGGTATATTCCATATAGTTGTTGTGCTGCATATATCCTGTATGGTGAAGGGGATACCAAAACGGAATCCCCTATATAAAACAATTAGTACTAAGTGGTTTAGATTGCCTGCACGATGGCCACAAAGTCATCCACTACAAGCGCCGCACCCCCAATGAGTCCACCGTCCACATCGGGTTTGGAAAATATTTCCACCGCATTGCCCGGCTTTACACTGCCCCCATATAAAATGGAAACACTTTGGGCGGTTTCGGAATCATATCTATCGGTAATGGTCTTACGGATAAAAGCGTGCATTTCCTGTGCCTGTTCCGGTGATGCCGTTTCTCCCGTACCTATTGCCCAAACGGGTTCGTAAGCCAGTATAATGTTTTTCCACGCAGAGGGGTCCAATTCGAACAATGCACTTACCAACTGCCCTTCCACCACTTTAAAATGGTTATCGGACTTGCGATCCTGCAGTTCCTCCCCAAAGCAGAACATGACGCGCATTCCCTTTGCCAAGGCAGCGGCTACCTTCTTTTTCAGGATTTCATCGGTCTCCCCAAAATAGGCCCTTCTTTCCGAATGGCCCAGTATCACGGTATCAATCCCTATATCCAAAAGCATATCCGCAGATATTTCACCTGTATATGCCCCACTTTCCGCAAAGTGCATATTTTGGGCGATCACCCCAATGGGCAACCCTTCCATTTGCTTTACGGCGGCATGTAGGTTTACAAAAGTGGGGGCCACCATAACTTCCGCATTGGTATCCGGCAGTTTTGATACGAGCTCGGTCAGCAATGTTTTGGTCTCCCCAAGATTCTTGTTCATTTTCCAGTTTCCTGCAACTATTTTACTTCTCATATTGTTTAAGTTGAATGTTCAATTCGGTATCGTCTGCCTTTATGGCCCGGTATACTATTATATTTCCTTGGCCGTCCAATAACATATATCGGGGAATCCAATCGAGTTCTATGGAGGTGAAAAAGTCAGATTTCCATCCGTTTTCCGAATAATAATGGGTCCCATTGGCCAGTCCATATTTTTTGATGCCCTTTTCCCACTGCTCCCGACCTTTGTCCAGGGAAAGGAAAACGAACTCCACCGCCGGATAGTTTCCCATCATCTTTTTCAGTTCGGGCATTCCCACAATACAGTCCTTGCACCATGTGGCCCAAACATCTATGAGTACCGGCTTTCCCCGGTGCTTTTCCAATATTTCCCGAAAACTTACCGTGGCCCCATTTACGGAAAGGAAGGTATCATCCAATGCCGCCTCCGTAAAACTCCGTGTCTGTGCGCAGGCCATAAAAATGGAAAAACAGCATACGCAAATAAAGGCTCCATATTTTTGCATCATTCCCATCGCAAAAGATCTAGATCGTTATGGTGGACTTTCTGGACAATAGTACCTTTCCTTAGTACCAAGACCGCTGGGTTTGACCTAACAATGGTCTTAAGGGCCGTCTCATCGGTAAAATAAAAAACGAAATTGAGGCCATACGCCTTTCCGATCTTTTCCTTCCATTCGGGCCCCGATGCGGACATCCCTATTACCTTATATCCTTTGCTAAGGGCCTCATCCGTCACCTTTTTGATTTCCCTAAAGGCATCGTGGTCACTTTTGGAAAGATCATATGCTACGACCATGGCCAACCTTTCTTCAGCAAGAAAGGAATCGGCCAAATTCTCTCCATCCAGTTCAATACTGAAATCATGTATGGGAGGTTCGTATCCTTTTTGTACCTCGGTGGTTTCCACATCGATAAATTTTCCGTCCACCGTGGGATAATCCCCTTTTGTGACCACTACCTTTTCCTGTCCATCCACATCAAACCGCCATGCATAGTCAAAAATGGCCTTTGGGGCACCTTCCGGAACCGTCATCCCCTCCTGTATGTTGGCCCCTATTTTATAGGGCCTAAAATCTATCTGGGGGAGATGGTTCAAAACATAATAGGCATAAAATCCGCTGGCAAGCAACGCCACCATGGTAAGGGCGAATTGTCCTTTTATGGAAAGGAACGGGGTGATATGCCTTCTTCCAACAAATAAGATCAGAATAAGCACCAAGAGCACCACATCTTTGGTAAAGGATTCCCAAGGGGTAAGTTTAATGGCATCGCCGAAACAACCGCAATCGGTCACCTTATTGAAATAGGCCGAATAAAAGGTAAGGAAGGTAAAGAACACGATCATTCCCAGAAGGCTCCATATGGTAATGTGCACCTTAAAGCCCAAAAGCAGCATGACCCCCAATAAGACCTCAAGGATCACCACCACTATGGAAATCGCCAATGCATAGGGGGTCAAAAAGGGCAGGTCCAGCACTCCCTGGCTAAAATATTCCTCCAGCTTGAACGAAAAACCCACTGGGTCGTTCAGTTTTATGAATCCGCTGATGATAAAAAGTATTCCTACAAAAACCCTACTGAACCCGACTAAATATCGCATAATTTAAAGTATACCTTGCTGTATTCGCCTGCTATCCGACTCCAGATGGATCATGGCAAATACCGCATAATTTATGATATCCTGGTAATTTGCGGCAATCCCTTCACTGACCAAGGTTTTACCGCTATTGTTCTCGATCTGTTTTACGCGCAATAATTTTTGGATGATAAGATCGGTCAGTGAACTCACCCGCATTTCCCTCCAAGCTTCCCCGTAATCATGGTTTTTATTTTCCATCAAGGCCTTAGTGGCACCTATTTGGGAATCGTACAGGGACAATGCCTCCCCTTCTTCAAGGTCCGGTTGGTCCACCACCCCCTTTTCCATCTGTATAAGTGCCATAAGGGAATAGTTGATGATACCGATGAATTCCGCCAACTCCCCTTCATCCACCTTTCGTACGCTATTTTGCTGCAGGCCCCTGATACGCTGCGCTTTAATATAGATCTGATCGGTAAGGGACGGCAGTCTCAAAATTCGCCATGCACTTCCATAATCTTTCAATTTTTTGATAAAGAGGTCACGACAAATTTTAATGGCCCCATCATATTGTTCGGAAGTTTGCTGCATCTATTCCTTGTAATTTGTGTAAATTTCGTTCAAAATTTTTAATTCCCCATGGTTCCGGTTCCAAACTTCAAATCTGTGGCCGGCCACAAAACCAAAACTATGACCATCAATTGCAAAGGAAACCTAATCGATTTAAATATCCCAAAAGTTATGGGTATTTTAAACCTTACCCCCGATTCTTTTTTTGATGGGGGCAGGTACTCGGATGAAAGGGAGGTACTGGAACGGGCGGAGACGATGCTTTTTGAGGGGGCCAGTTTTATAGACGTCGGGGCCTACAGCTCCAGGCCAGGCGCGGCCGTTGTAAGCGAAAAACAGGAATTGGAGCGGATCCTTCCGATCATTGGGCTGCTGCAGGATGAATTTCCCCATTCCATTCTATCCATAGACACGTTTAGGAGCAAGGTGGCACATGAGTGCCTTAACGCCGGTGCAGCGATCATCAATGATATCTCGGCCGGAAAAATGGACAAGGATATGATGTCCGTAGTGGCATCGCACCAAGTGCCCTATATCATGATGCATATGAAAGGGACACCTCAGACCATGCAAGGTGAAACCGTGTACGAGAATCTTGTAACCGACATCCTTTACCATTTTTCGGAACGGATCGCTGTGGCCCGGGCCCATCGGATAAACGATATAATCCTTGATCCCGGGTTCGGGTTCGCCAAGACATTGGAACAGAACTATCAACTGCTACAGCAGTTGAACCTGTTCCAGTCCATGGAAGTCCCTATATTGGCCGGCCTCAGCCGGAAGTCGATAATCTACAAGGTACTTGGCACGGATGCCGAACGGGCGCTGAACGGCACTACCGCACTTCATATGGTGGCACTGGACAGAGGGGCCCAGATATTGAGGGCCCACGACGTACGGGAAGCGATGGAATGTATAGCCCTTAAGCAGGCGCTCGGATAAAAGCCTTGTCCGTTGGTTCGGCTATTTTTCCTATTTTTACAAAAAAAGCTACATTGGATTTTTTAAATTTCTTGGATTTTAGGATTACCGATTTTTTGGACATCGTTCTTGTAGCAATCCTTTTATATTATATCTATAAATTGGTCCGGGGATCGGTGGCCATCAACATTTTTATAGGTATTGTTATCGTATGGGCGCTGTGGAAACTTACCGAGCTATTGGAAATGCGCATGATCAGTAGTATGGTGGGCGGATTTATGAACATCGGAATTATTGCCCTTATCATTGTTTTCCAGCAGGAGATCCGTAAGTTCCTACTTATGGTAGGTTCCACCAATTTCGCTTCCAAAAGAAATTTCCTCCGTCATTTCAAATTTTTAAAACAGGAAGGGCTCACGACCGAACTGAACGTTGATGCCATTTTGGGGGCCTGCGAAAAAATGGGCACTTCCCGTACCGGCGCCCTTATCGTTATAGAAAGGAACAATTCGTTGGACTTCGTAAAATCCACAGGGGACAAAATGAACATTGAGGTGACACAGCCGATTCTGGAAAGTATTTTCTTTAAGAACAGCCCATTGCATGATGGTGCCGCTGTCATAGCCAACAACTTTATTGTGGCCACTAGGGTCATCTTGCCCGTATCCAATGAACGAAGTATTCCCTTGAGGTTCGGCCTGCGGCACAGGGCAGCAGTGGGCATATCCGAAAAAACAGATGCCCTGGCCCTTGTTGTGAGTGAGGAGACCGGTACCGTTTCCTATATCAAAAATGGGGAATTTGTCCTTTTCAAGGATATGGCGGAACTTTCGGAACTGATCAAGAACGATCTGGTATACTAGTCTTAAATCAAATGTGGCGTGGGGGCACGTACCCGACACGCTATGCCACTTCCTCCGAAAGGAACTGTGCCTCGTACAGATTTTTATAGTAACCGCCCTTTTTCAGGAGTTCTTTATGGGTTCCTATTTCCAAAATCCTTCCCGCATCCATGACCAAGATCCGGTCTGCCTTTTTAATGGTGGCCAAGCGGTGCGCAATAATGATGGAAGTCCTTCCCTCGGTAATTTTCTCGGTCGCTTTTTGGATGAGCTGTTCAGAGTAGGTATCCACTGAGGAAGTGGCCTCGTCCAGCACCAATATGGTCGGATTGCTCACATAGGCCCTTAGGAACGCTATCAATTGTCGCTGCCCACTGGAGAGCATGGTCCCCCGTTCCTTCACATTGTAATGGTATCCGCCCGGCAGACTTGCGATAAACTCATGAACCCCTATCTGTTTTGCTGCCATCTCTATGGTTTCCACTGAAATGGTCTCATCCTTAAGGGAAATATTATTGGCAATGGTATCGGCAAAGAGAAAGACATCCTGTAGTACAACTGCTATCTTGGATCGTAGCGATGAAAGTTTAAACTGCCGTATATCGGTACCATCGATAAGGATAGCTCCCGAATTGATCTCGTAGAACCTGTTCAACAAATTGATAATGGTAGATTTACCGGCTCCCGTGGCCCCTACAATGGCGACCGTCTCCCCTGCCTTTACTTCAAAGGAAATTCCGTGCAGCACCTCCTCATTTTCAAGATAGCCAAAGCGGACGTCCTTAAAGGAAATGTCTCCCTGTATATGTTCACGTTCAAGATCTCCATTGTCCTCTATGGAACTATTGGTATCCAAGATCGCAAAGACCCTGTTGGCCGCCACCATTCCCATCTGCAGGGTATTGAACTTATCGGCAATCTGGCGCAAGGGACGAAAAAGCATTTGGGAGAGCAATATGAACGAAAAAATAGTACCATATTCGTCCGCTGTCAGGCCCGTGACGTTCTGTATACCCCCGTACCATACTATAAGTCCGATGGTTATTGAAGATACGATCTCTGCGATCGGAAAGAAAATGGAGTTGTACCACACCGTTTTCAACCAGGCATCCTGATGTTTTTCATTGATTTCCCTAAATTTTTCACGTTCGATCTGCTCGCGTACAAAGAGCTGAACGATCTTCATACCGGTAATCCGTTCCTGAACAAAGGAGTTTAGATTTGACACTTGGGCCCTTACCTCGATAAAAGCCACTTTCATGGCCTTCTGGAATAGCCTGGTAGCGTAGAGCAACAGTGGCAAAACGGCAAAAACGATAAGTGACAATCTCCAGTTCATCACCAACATAACCCCTGCCACGACCACCATTTTAAGAAGATCGGATACGATCACAAAGAAACCCTGGCTGAAAATTTCCCCGATACGCTGCATATCGGCCACGGCCCTGGTCACCAGGACGCCAATGGAAGAGTTGTCAAAATACTTCATTTTAAAGCCCAGCATATGATCAAAAAGGGCGATCCTGATATCTTTGATCACCGATTCCCCCAGCCAGTTCGCGTAGTAGTTAAATGCCAATTGGCTAAGCACCTCGCCCAAAAGTACGGCCAGCATGGCCACGGTAAGGCCCAAAAGTTTGGCACCGTCCTTATTTTTAATGGCCACTTCCACTATATCCCCCACCAAAATGGGTGTGAGTACCGCAAATACGGACAATACGATCGCTGCGAAGGCAACCCCGTAAAATGTGAGCATATACGGCTTTGTATGCCGCATCAATCTTTTGAACAAGCGCATGTCAAAAGCATTCCCTGTTTCTTTACCCATGGTATCCGTTAAGTTTAATTTTTTGGGGATAGACGACCGCCGTTAGGTACAGTCCCTTGGCAGGAACGGATGCCCCGGCCTCTGCCCGATCCCCGCTTTGTAATATCCGCTGCATATCAGCGGTACCCAGGCGACCTTGGCCCGCTTCCAAAAGGGTTCCCACAATGGCCCTGACCATATTTCTTAGAAAACGGTCCGCCGAAATGGTAAAAACCAAAATCCCTTCCCTGCTCTCCCATTGTGCCCTTCGCACATCGCATATAAAAGTACCGACATCCGAATTGGATCTGGAGAAACACTCAAAATCCATTTTTGCGATCAATCGTGCGGCCACTTTGTTCATCATGTCAATATTCAGGGGTTGCCTTACATAATGGGCCAGCCCAATATAAAAAGGATCCTTCTGCTGTACCACCCAGTATTCATAGGTCCTTTCGATCGCGTCAAAACGTGCGTGCGTCCCCTCTGGAACTTTATAAATTCCCATAACGGCAATATCTTCCGGTAAAAAAGAATTACACCTATTTACCAGAGCGTCCAGATCTTTCACAGGTCCGGCATCAAAATGGGCGTACATCTGTTTGGCGTGCACCCCGGCATCGGTCCTTCCCGCTCCCACCAACTGGATCGGTTCCCTTAAAAGGATGGAAAAAACCTCCTCCATTACCTGTTGTACCGTTAGGGCATTTGGCTGTCTTTGCCATCCATGGTACAACTTCCCAAAGTAAGAAAAGGCAACGAAATATCTCAAACGAAAATGGTATTTTTGTCTGGGCAAAGATACCCTAATCGGCCAAAATAGAAACCTCCTTTATACAATTTAGCACTTTTTAAGGTTATGACCCGTATTTTACTGCTTTCCGACACCCATGGACATATAGACGAAACCATTTTAAAATATGCAAGGCAGGCGGATGAAATATGGCATGCGGGGGATATCGGCGAGTTGGTGGTGACCGATACCCTTAAAAAAATAAGGCCCTTAAAAGGGGTATACGGAAACATAGACAACCATGGCGCACAATTGGAATTCCCTTTGGACAACCGGTTCCACTGTGAGGGGGTGGATGTATGGATCACACATATTGGCGGTTATCCGAACAGATACAGTCCCCGCATTAGGGAGATGATCCGGAAAAACCCTCCAAAATTGTTCATTTCGGGCCATTCCCATATCCTGAAGGTAGTATGGGACAAAAAGTTGGGCCTTTTGCACATGAACCCGGGGGCCTGTGGAAAACAGGGCTTCCACACTATACGAACCATGCTCCGCTTTGTCATTGAGGGTACGGATATTAAAGACCTGGAAATTGTGGAACTTGGCAAAAGGGGATAAAAAACCCGGGAACAACCCCGGGTTTAACGCACTAATAAAACTAAAATGTTAGGTTCATCGCAAACGATCGGCAGATTTTATGAGATCCACATCCTTTTTTATGGCCCTGTTGGCCAACACTAAAAAAACGATAGAAAAGATAGGAATGAGCATCCCAATACCCTTCTCAGAAATGTTACTTTCTCCGGATAGATTTAGCGATCGATAGACGAAAAATCCTAGTAAAAAAAGATTTAATATCATATTCAACCTGTTGAGCACAAATTGGTTTTTTCTGTTTTTGAACGATAGGATGGAGACCAATGCCAAACATGCCGCCGCATAGAAGGCAACGGATATCAATATCTCACCGCTGGCGTATATTTCATTCCCACTGGAGTCGGACCATAGGTTGACCCAAAAAGGCAGTACGCCCGCCAATAGGATCACAACGATCAAATAAATGGTCTGTATTCTTTGAATCATTCCAGTTCTATTGTTCGCTTGCAAAAATAAGCGTCTTTTTAAGAAATATCCACGAAATATTGAAAATTATTTGTAATATTGCTTCGTTTATTAGTTATAGCACTTACCATCAAAGGGATATCATTCCCTCTAGCACCCAAATAACAATACACTTCATAATTTTCAAGACACGTATAATTTATTCAACAATTAATGTTTGAGATTTCAGATTTAAAATCAAAAAAGCTTCCTGAGCTTCAGGAAATAGCTAAGGGCCTAAATGTTCCCAAACACAAGACCTTAAAGAAACTTGACCTGGTCTATCAAATTCTCGACCTACAGGCGGCAGATCCCAAAGCTGCCGAAACGGTCATCGCTTCGAAACCAAAGGAAGAGCCGAAGGGACCCAAACCAAAAAGATCAAGGATCAAGGAAAGGGCGCCCATGAAAATGGAACGGAAATCCAGTCAACCTACTCCACAGCCCATACCAGAAGTGGTCGATACCCCCCAGAAAAGCACGGATATCGTACCCCCGAGGGAAGAAGAGGCCCCAAAAAAAGAAGAAGCTCCAAGAAAGGCGGATACCCCAAACAGGAACCCTGTGGAAAGAAAACCTCGACCCAGGCCACAACAAAGTCCCGCTACCGGTGAAAAGGAAAACCTGAGGAAAGAACATCCAAAACCCAATCAACCCAATAAGAACATCAACAAAAAACCGGTCCATCAAAAAACGCCCGTTGACAAGAACAACAGTAATTTTGACAAGGACCTGAAAAATAGGTACAAGGAACCTGAATTCGAGTTCGACAGCATCATAGAAAGCGAAGGGGTATTGGACATTATGCAGGACGGTTACGGCTTCCTAAGGTCTTCTGACTACAATTACCTCTCTTCCCCGGACGACATATATGTTTCCCAATCACAGATCAAATTGTTCGGGCTAAAGACAGGGGATACCGTTTTGGGCAATGTTCGACCCCCGAAGGAAGGGGAAAAATATTTCCCGTTGATCAAAGTGAACAAAATAAACGGATTGGATCCGCAAGTAGTGCGGGACAGGGTTTCCTTCGAACACCTGACACCTTTGTTCCCACAAGAGAAATTTAACCTTGCCGAAAGACAGAGCACCATATCCACCCGTATTATAGACCTCTTCTCCCCTATTGGAAAAGGACAAAGGGGAATGATAGTGGCCCAACCCAAAACGGGAAAGACCATGCTGTTAAAGGATATTGCCAACGGCATAGCCGCAAACCACCCGGAAGTATACCAGATAATCCTGCTCATCGATGAACGTCCCGAGGAGGTCACCGATATGCAGCGCAACGTAAGGGGCGAAGTAATCGCCTCCACCTTCGATAAAGAGGCGACAGAGCACGTACGGGTGGCCAACATTGTTCTGGAAAAGGCAAAGCGCTTGGTCGAATGCGGGCACGATGTAGTGATCCTTTTGGATTCCATTACCCGCTTGGCACGGGCATACAACACCGTACAACCAGCATCTGGAAAGGTGTTGAGCGGAGGTGTGGATGCCAATGCGCTCCACAAACCGAAACGCTTCTTCGGAGCTGCGAGGAATATTGAAAATGGTGGGTCTTTGTCCATCATCGCCACTGCACTGACCGAAACCGGCTCTAAAATGGACGAAGTAATTTTTGAGGAATTTAAGGGAACCGGCAACATGGAACTGCAACTGGACCGTAAAATCTCCAACCGAAGGATTTTCCCAGCTATTGACCTTACTTCTTCAAGTACCCGAAGGGATGATCTGTTATTGGATGAAAATACCATTCAGCGTATGTGGATCTTGCGAAAATATCTTGCGGATATGAATCCCGTGGAGGCCATGGAGTTTATAGAGCAACGTATAAAGCAGACCAAGAACAATGAAGAGTTTTTATTGACCATGAACCAATAGGACCTACCCTTTATAAAATAAAATCGGACTCCAATTACCTTTCCAGGTCATTGGGGTCTTTTTTTGCCCTATAACCATCTTTTCCAATTAAAGCGGTCCGAAGTGGCATACCCCTACTACTCGTTCTTAAATACAATTGTTGATCCCATTTCCAGCATTTTGAATAGGTATTACAATCTTGGGAAAACCCTTCTAAATTTTTGAATATCTTTTATTCTATGGAGTTTAAACCAATAATTTATCATACTTTTAAATCGATTTTTTATTTGACACCGGCAGTTTTAAAGATTGGTCCAAATTCATAAAGAGATGGACTTTATATAGCGGGCTATGGCCCTTGAGGCAATTGGATTTTCCACGAAACACTGCTGTTTTGAAATAGTACGGAAGCAATAATCACTAAACCTAAAAACATGAAAAACCTCAAGAAAATTTTAATGGGAACCAGTATTCCCCTTTTCCTCATAAGTTGTGCGGAACCTCCCAAGGAAGTAGGGACCGTAAAAGCACCGGAAAAGATCATACCGGTACCGGAAGCCAAGGAAATGTACGATAACTATACAGAGCGAAGGGTACCCCTCATCCAGCACTATGAGGATTCCATCAACAATTATGAAACAAAATTCGATGTTGCCCGATACGCCTATTACGACTACGAGACCATCAAGAATTATTTGGCCTTTATAGAACAGGAGGCCAAATTGGCAAATGTGGAAATTTCTACCTTGCGATTTTATTTTTCCAATTATCCGGACAAGACCACCTTTAACGATGGCAAAAAAATACTTCACCCCAGACAAGATTCCTTTTTTCTACAGCCAACGATTAAAAAAGGCGATATGGAATATGCATTTTATACCGCAGAAGGGGAAAAAGGACAACGGATTCCCGTATTGCTGACCGATCAATTGGAAGAAGCCTCACAGTTTGGAAGTACGAACGCAGCGTCCCAAAAATCATATGCTTCCATGGTACCATCAAGTGCCTATATCCTAAAAGCCGAGCAGAGCTTGATCCTGAACGAAGCCCATGGGGTACCACCACCATATAACAAATAAGGTGGACATCCCTAATTTATCGACTATTTATGGATTGGATACGCATAGATGAATTCCTTTTGGATGCCTGCATCCCAATGTACGGCATTACCCTGGCATTGGCCTTGTGGAGGTATCCCTACTATTTTGATACGCCCTTGCGGTTTTATCCCATCTTGCTGTTTTATACTTTTCTAAATGAAATACTGGGAGCTGCCGTAAAGAACAGCAAGGAATTTATTTTAGTGACGCATGAATTTTATAGGTCCTATAATTGGGTCATATACAACGTGTACACAGTAGTTTTTTATCTTTACTTCTTCTTTATTTTCTGGAAATTGGGAAGCAGCGTCCATTACAAAAAATGGATTGTTTTCAGCGCCAGCATATTTATGGCCACTGTCATTACCAACCCTTTTTTACAGCACATTCTAGTACCGCAAGTCTACACCTATTCCGTTGGGGGAATTCTCCTTATAATCTGTATCCTTTTATATTTGATAAATACAAAGCTAAAAGCCATCACCCTTTCCGAAAAATTTGTATTGTGGCTATGCGCAGGGGTTCTTTTATTCTATACGGGTTACATTCCCATAAAAATCCTACGGTACTATTATACTATGGAAGATATCCATGAACCATCCATAATAAGACGGATCCACCTTCTCCTTATCTTGGGCATGTATTCCCTCATCAGCATCGGTTTTATAAGGATGCGCAGGAACAAACAGGCTTCTACCATAACGTATTAGTGTATCGGAGTCTTATTTCTATTTTACCATATCCATCCCGTTTTTATATCATTGCTAATTATAGGAGCACATTTTGTTAGATAAAAAAATTGACGTTACCTGCCAAAATCGCCATAAACTTCTAAAAACTGACATATTTGCACGGTATTTATTTGAATTTTCGCAAATTATTTAAATATAACAAAATTCCGCTTTGATTAGAAAATCCCTAATGGCACCTATACCAAGGCTTAAGGCAACACCATAGACGGAGCCTATGGTTATCCCGGTCCAACAGTCAAACTCTATACCTACAACCCCATCCTCGCACAGTTTTTGGACTAAGGTGCATACATTTCATTATTAACTAAACCATATACATGAAAGTATTAGTAATAGGCGCAGGAAACATGGGCCTGACATATGCGGAAGCAATGTCCCGATCAAAATTATTGAAGAAACGAAAATTGATGATTCTGGACAGCAGCCCCGAAAAGATCCTTTCACTAAAGGCGACAGATCGTTTTGACGTGTATGAAAATTTAGCCGATTGCATGCCACAGGCGGATCTTATCTTTGTGGCCGTAAAACCGTACCACAGTGAGGAACTCTTCCAAGCGATGAAGGCCTTTGCCTCCAAAGATCAAATCATCATATCCATAATGGCCGGTGTCACCATCGGATCCATGCAGGCGGGAATAGGGATACCAAAAATCGTTAGGGCCATGCCCAATCTGCCCGCCCAGGTAGGAAAGGGAGTGACCTCCTATATTGCTGCGGGAGAAGTGACAAGAATTGAATTGCTTACCATAGAAAATTTATTGGATACGACTGGAAAATCAATTTTGGTGGAATCGGAAAATTTTATAGATGCTTCCACGGGGATTTCCGGTAGTGGTCCCGCCTACGTTTTTTATTTTATGCAAAGTATGTTGGAAGCGGCCCTTAAAATGGGATTTTCCACCAAGGACAGTAAACTGTTGGTAAGTCAGACCTTTGAGGGGGCCGTGGAACTCTTTAACCAATCCGACCTTTCCCCCAACTCCTGGATGGAACGCGTGGCCTCAAAAGGAGGTACCACGCGCGCCGCACTTGATTCCATGGAGGACAACAATGTAAAGGAACTTATAAAGGAAGCTGCATACGCCGCTTTCAATAGGGCCGTAGAATTAGGAAAAGAAAAATAGACCATGTACAAACAAATAGTAGTAATCAAAGTTGGCACCAATGTAATGACCAACAAGGACAACAGAATAGTAAAGCCGGTATTGGACCATTTGGTCCAGCAGATCGCAGAACTGTACGAAAGGGGCATTATGTCGGTCCTGGTCTCCTCTGGTTCGGTAATAGCCGGGAAAGAGGTAATGGGCAAAAGCAAGATCAAGGACAAGGCGACGCGCCGACAGGTATTTTCGGCAATAGGACAACCGCGTATGATGCGGCATTATTACAGTATATTTCAGGATTACGGTATGAAATGCGCACAGGTCTTGGCGACAAAGAGGGATTTCAATCCCGGGATACATCGGGAAAATATGATCAACTGTTACAGGGGCCTCCTCTCCGAAGGGGTCGTTCCCATTGCCAATGAAGACGATGCGGTGACCCTTACAAAATCCATGTTCTCGGACAACGACGAACTGGCAAGTTTGGTGGCAGAGCTCACCCAGGCCGATAAACTTATACTGCTCACGGATACCGATGGATTGTTTACCGGACATCCGGATGATGCGCATACCGAAGTCATAAAAGAAGTGAAAGTGGATCAAGACGTGGAAAAATACATTCAGACCATTACCAAAGGTGAGGCAGAAGGCAGGGGCGGTATGAAATCAAAATTGAGCATTGCCAAACAGACGGCCGCCAAAAACATCCCCACCTACATTGCCAATGGCAAGAAAAAATGTATCATCACCGATATTGTTGATGGGAAAAGTGTAGGAACCAAGGTTACCCTTTAAAAAATTATATATGAAATTAGTAAACACAGCACATAAAAACGACGTATTGAGATCCATGATCAACATCCTGGATCAGGAACGGGAAACGATCATAGCGGCCAATAAAAAGGACCTGGACCAATTTGATGAGGAGGACAGGGCCATGTACGACCGCTTGATCGTGGACGACAAAAAAATGGACGGGATGATCCGATCTATAAAGGAAGTCCTGCAGCAACAAGATCCTGTGCAACGGATCAAATCGGAAAGGGTCTTGGAAAACGGTCTTAAAATACAGAACAGATCTGCCCCTTTCGGCACCATCATGATCATTTACGAATCGCGGCCCGATGTGACCATTGAGGCCGCCGTCTTGGCCTTTAAGGCCAACAACCGGATCCTATTGAAAGGAGGAAAGGAAGCCGTTAACAGCAACAAGGCATTAGAGGCCTGTTGGCACAGGGCACTGACCGAAAACGGTCTGGATACCAATTGGATACAGCTATTGCACATGAACCGGGAAGAGACCCAGGCATTTCTTAAAGATCCGTCTGAAAAATTGGATCTTATAGTACCCAGGGGAGGCGAACGGTTGATCTCTTTTGTAAAGGAACACGCGCAATGTGCGGTATTGATCAGTGGAAGGGGGAATAATTTTCTGTACGTGGCCAAAGATGCCGATTGGCAGCAGGCGCTTACCGTAATACTCAATGCCAAGACACAAAAGATATCTGCCTGCAACGCCCTTGATAAAATATTGGTGGACAAGAATCTAGAAGGTTTCGAAGATAAATTAAGGGAACTTTCCCAAATACTTACGGATCATGGGGTCTCGGTCCTGATATCCCCAGCATTGGCAAAAACCCTTCCCGATAGGGAAGTAATAAAGGACGAAGCCATTTGGCACGAAGAATTTTTGGCGATGAAATGTTGTTTGGGCACAGCTGACGATCTCTCCATGGCCATAAAAAAGATAAACACTTATTCGGGAGGGCATTCCGCCACCATTATGACCCGCGACACGGAAAGTGCCTTTACTTTTATGGACGAAGTGGACAGTGCTGCGGTATACCACAATGCCTCTACCCGCTTTACCGATGGGGGGGCCATGGGCGTTGGTGCCGAACTGGCCATCAGTACCGATAAATTGCACCACAGGGGTCCCTTGGGATTGGAACAGTTGGTGACCAATAAATACTATGTTTTCGGGGACGGCCATATACGGGAGTAAACGACGGCCGAACACCATCAAAAAAAGCCCCTGTATGGGGCTTTTATATTTTCAGGAAGGCAAATGTAATACTAAAGTGCCGAAACCCTTTTCATCAAGCTGCTCTTCAAGTTGGCCGCTTTGTTCGAATGGATGATATTGCGCTTGGCCAACCTATCGATCATGCCAACAACTGTTGGCAATAAGGTCTCAGCTGCTTTTTTATCCTCTTCCGAACGCAATTTCTTGATGGCGTTACGGGTAGTCTTATGTTGGTACCTGTTGCGCAAACGCACCGCTTCGTTCCTTCTGATCCTCTTTAATGCTGACTTGTGATTTGCCATTACTTCTACTGATTGTTATGTTTTTAAAAGGGACTCAAAGTCCTTGCTAACCTATGTAGTCCGTAGGGGAATCGAACCCCTGTTACCAGGATGAAAACCTGGCGTCCTAACCCCTAGACGAACGGACCATTCTGTTTTAACGGAAATCGTTTTAAAAGTTGAAAACAACTGTCCGGTTTCAAAATATTTTTGTAGTCCGTAGGGGAATCGAACCCCTGTTACCAGGATGAAAACCTGGCGTCCTAACCCCTAGACGAACGGACCATTACTTTTGCGTAATTGCGGATGCAAAAATACAACTATTTTTGACTATTGCAACAACTGCGTATATTTTTTTGTTCTTTTAATAGGCCTTGGCGAACAAAACCCTCTTGGAGGAAGGTTTTCCGGTAACCATGCATTTTCCCTGCTCTTCAACGGCATCTATAGGGATACATCGAATGGTGGCCTTGGTCTCCTCCTTCACCCTTTCTTCAGTTTCAGCTGTACCGTCCCAATGTGCGGATATAAACCCGCCCTTATTTTCCAGAACCTCTTTAAAGGATTCATAACTGTCCACCTCCGTAATGTGCGACGACCTATGATCCATTGCCCGTTGATGGATGAGCCGCTGAATGTCCTCCATCAAAAATTGGATCCTTCCCACTACTTCTTCGGCCTTCACGGTCTCTTTTTCAAAGGTATCCCTCCGGGCCACCTCATACGTACCGTTCTCCATGTCCCTTTGACCGATGGCCAGCCTTACGGGAACGCCTTTTAACTCGTATTCATTAAATTTGAATCCCGGTTTATGGGTATCGCGGTTATCGTATTTAACGGAAATGCCTTTTGCCCTGAGTTCCTTTACCAAAGGCGCCACCCGGTCCGAAATGGCCAGTAGCTCGTCCTCTCCCCTATAGATCGGCACGATCACCACCTGTATCGGGGCCAGTTTTGGGGGAAGCACCAATCCGCTGTCATCACTGTGCGTCATGATAAGGGCACCCATTAGCCGTGTGGATACTCCCCAAGAGGTGGCCCACACAAATTCTTGGCCTCCCTCCTTTGTTGCGAATTTCACATCAAAGGCCTTTGCAAAGTTCTGCCCTAGAAAATGCGATGTCCCTGCTTGAAGGGCCTTCCCGTCCTGCATAAGGGCCTCTATGCAGTATGTTTCGATAGCCCCGGCAAACCGCTCGCTTTCGGTCTTGGTCCCTTTTATTACCGGCACTGCCATATAGTCTTCCGCAAATTCGCCATACACGTCCATCATCTGCTTGGCCTCTGCTATGGCCTCGTTTTCAGTGGCGTGTGCCGTATGGCCTTCCTGCCATAAAAATTCGGAAGTCCTTAGGAAAAGGCGGGTACGCATTTCCCATCGGACCACATTGGCCCATTGGTTTATCAACAGGGGAAGATCCCTGTACGATTGGATCCATCTCCTATACGTATCCCAGATGATGGTCTCCGAAGTGGGCCGAACGATCAACTCTTCCTCCAACTTTGCATCCGGATCCACGATGATCCCACTACCGTCCTCGGCATTCTTTAAACGATAATGCGTCACTACGGCACATTCCTTGGCAAAACCTTCCACGTGGCTCGCCTCCTTACTGAGATAGGATTTTGGTATGAACAATGGAAAATATGCATTTTCATGGCCCGTTTCCTTGAACATTTTATCCAGTTGTGCCTGAATTTTTTCCCATATCGCATATCCATAGGGCTTGATCACCATACATCCCCTGACCCCTGAATTCTCAGCTAAATCGGCCTTTACCACCAATTCGTTATACCATTTGGAATAATCTTCGGACCTCTTCGTTATATTTTTACCCATACTAGTAAGTTTGGCACAGAACTTGCGACTTTATAAATGTGAAAATAGTTCGGCAAAACTAACTATTTTTACTATGTTCAACAATTAAAATTTACAGCCATGATATATTCCCTGCCCCATAAAATTTTAAAAATGATTTCCGTGATAGCGGTTACCATGCTATTAATGGTTTCCTGTGGTTCCTACCAGCAGGCCTCTTATTACGATGATGGCATCTATGCCGGCAATGGTCCTGCCGTGGAATCGAGACAGCAGTATGGGCAACGTGCAAACCAAACGGAAAACAATGCTTACGGAACCTATTTTGGTGAAAAGGCGGACGAATATCAAGACATCTTGGAAAGTGAGGTCTTTACGGACGTCGATAGCTATTCCAGCGGGGTTTCCAACGACAGTTTGCAGGTAGTGGAAGGAGACAATTACTACGCAAGGAACAACACCTATGACGGACAGCCAGGTTGGGGGGATAATCCGACCAATGTGAGCATCAACATATATGATGACAACTGGGGCCTGAACGGTTTCTATGGACTCGGGTGGGGCGGTTATTACGGTTGGGGCGGGTATAATGCCCTATATTGGAACAACCCTTGGTATGGTGGCTGGGGATTTGGAGGGCCATGGGGGTATAACTCTTGGGCTTATGCAAATCCATGGTTCTATGGAGGTGGCTGGGGCTATGGATACTATAATTATGGCTGGAACCGTCCGTGGTACGGCAGTTATTACAATAGGTCCTACGCCTATAACAACTCAAGAAGGGGCTATTACCCTGTCCGTTCCGTAAGGGATATCAATTCGACCGCCTTAAGGGGAAGGTCCAATCTGGAATCATCCTCTTTAAGGAGCAATTCTAGGTACCGCAGCACTTCCGGCAGGTCCAATGTGGATTCTAGGGGAAGAAGCTCCAACAGTTATAGATCCACCATTACGAACAGGAGAAGTGTAGGGGTGGATGCGGCCGAACGGAACAATGCGTACCGTACCAGCAGAAGCACCCGTACCTCGCCCAGTTACAACAGTAGCTCTAGAAGTTCGCAGTCCTATAGGTCTACCGTGCCGCAAAACAGCACTTACCGAAGTGGAAATTCCACAAGGACCAGTAGTCCAAGAAGTTCAAATTATTCAAGACAGGCTCCCACACAACAACGGAGTCCCTCCTATTCGAGGCCTGCATCGCCCCAAAGGAGTTCAGGATATTCGGCACCGGCCAGTAGAAGTTCCAGTGGTGGGACCAGAAGTTCCGGTGGTGGCGGCACAAGAAGTAGCCGAGGTGGAGGTAGAAATTAATTTGAAAATAATCAAACGTCCCCCTAGATTCCATTCAACTTCCTAGGGGGAGGCCCACAAAGTATTCAAACAAAAAACCTGATCCACTACATGCCGGCATCAGTGAATAAGACCCGTTAACGGGATTAAAAATTGAAAGGAATGAAAAGGAATTTGACCGTACTCCTAGTATTGGCATGCACATTTGCAAGTGCCCAAAACATAAACGACGTATTGCGGTATAGTAACGAGAACATTCAGGGAACAGCAAGGTTTCAGGGAATGGGGGGTGCTTTCGGAGCCTTGGGCGGCGATCTGTCCGCCCTTAATGTGAACCCGGCCGGATCGGCCGTATTCGCCAACGGACAGTTTACCATTTCGGGAAGTAACTACAATCGGAACAATGATGCCTCCTACTTTGGCAATGACCGATCCACCGACCTGAATACGTTCGACATCAACCAAGTGGGGGCCGTATTCGTCTTTAACAATACCAATAGCGGATCGGAATGGAAGAAATTTTCACTTGCCGTAAATTACGACCTGGTAAATCAAATGGACAACGAGATTTTTGTGGCAGGTACGAGCAATCAAGGAATCGACAACTATTTTCTGGATTATGCACAGGGCGTTCCTTTCGGGCCGTTGTTGCTGCAAGATGGGGAATATATTGATGAAGCCTATCTGGATATAGGGGCTTCTTTGGGATTTGTGGACCAACAGGCCTTCCTTGGATATTTCGGGGGAATAATAGACCCAGTGGATATGGATGATGACAACAATATCGAATATATTTCCAACGCACGCTATTCGAACGTAAACCAGGCGTACAGTAAGAGCACGGCAGGGTATAACAGTAAGTTCACCTTGAACATGGCATCGCAATATGGGGAAAACATTTATTTGGGAGCGTCCATGAACATACATACAGTATCCTATGATGAGCTCACCCGGTTCAGTGAAAGCGGGTATGATTCCGATTCGGAAATCCAGTTTGTGGATTTCGACAATTTCCTTCATACCGAAGGTTCTGGATTCTCCTTTAGTTTGGGAGGTATTGCCAAACTGACCGAATCCCTGAGACTTGGCGCAAGCTACCAGTCGCCCACGTGGTACCGTCTGACCGATGACACCTCGCAACGGATCAATTCCGACCTAGCGGATGCGGATATCGATTTTATCGACTTTAACGATATCAATCTATTTGAGCGGTATACCATAAAGACACCATCAAAATTAACGGGAAGTTTAGCAATGGTTTTCGGTATCCATGGCCTGCTCAGCTTGGATTATAGCTATCAGGACATGTCAAAAGCAGAGTTAAGGCCTACTTCCGACCCAGCTTTCAGTTCTGAAAATTCCTATATCTCCAATACCCTGACAGGGGTTTCCGCTGTAAGGTTGGGAGGGGAATACCGCCTTGACCGGATCAGCTTGAGGGGCGGTTTTAGATACGAACAAAGTCCGTACCAAAACGGCGATACCATTGGGGACCTCCAAGGATATTCGGCCGGTATCGGTTATAATTTTGGCGGCAGCAGGTTAGATCTGGCCTACTACCGTTCGGAACAGGATGTAGACCTACAGCTTTTCAATAGCGGACTTACCACACCTGCCAGCATCAACAATATCAACAATAATATAACTTTGGGCTACACCTTGAACTTTTAGCATAGGGCCCGTTATGGGGAAATATAAAAGAGGCTGCATCACAAAATATAAAGTGAACCCCAAAAGTTAAACAAAAAGCTTTTGGGGTTTGTTATTTATGTATCCCAACCTGATCATATTTATCTAAGCAATGAAAAGTGCGCCTTAACGGTATTGGACACCAATACACCCTCTTCTTCCCTGGAATAATCCAATTTAAACCAATAATCGGAAGCGGGCACCGGATTGCCCAAATAGGTGCCGTCCCATCCCGGAGTGGTTGCGTCCAATTGTTTTAAAAGCTTTCCATATCGGTCAAAAACGAATATTATTGGTTCCGTTAAGGTTTCTATACCTACAATGTTCCAAGTGTCGTGAATCCCATCAGCATTGGGCGTGAAAAATTTAGGATATCCCACCACCAAAAAAGGTATAGGCTCAGTGGTACCACAACCGTTAAGATCGTTTATGACCACTGTATTCTCACCAGGCGGCACATCCAAGAACATGGGCGATTCCTGATAAGTCCCCCCGTTCAGGGAATATTCATAGTCCCCCTCCCCTGCCACAACAATTTCAATGATATTGATATCGGAAAGGTCCTCCAAGATAATGACCTCCTCCAAAATGGGCATCCCATAATAGGTTATCAGAATGTTATCGGTAAATACTTGGGCAAGACTGGTCTCTATTTCCACAAAATAGCGACCGGAATTCGGGCTAGTGACGGTAAAGCCGGTTTCACCCGCCCCTGAGGCCAACACAGCGTCAATGGTTCCATCATCGTCAAAATCAACAGACCAGGTTACATTGGTAATATCCGGTCCAGCCGGAGAATTGAGGGCACTGAGTTCAATATCTGGGTCACTTTCACACGCATCGATATCAAGTCCCAAGAATTCATCCCGAAGGGTACAGTCCAATGCCGAATCCTGATCTGCCTCCACTGAACTACCGGTAAATGTTACGGAAAAAGGTTCTGGATCCCCCTCAAAATTAGTGTTGAAATTATTGATCAGCAAATAGTAGATCTCTCCCGCCCGAACATCCAACCATTCGTCGTAGGTATTCTGGCTCCCGATCAGAAAGGGAGCCCCCTCCTGCCCATTCTCTGGGTTTACGCCAATTCCCGTAAAATCGGTATTGTTCACTTCGTAATTACAACGTATCGGCTGGGCGGTCCCATTACCGATTTCGCCACAGTCCACATCGGGACCAAAAAGGGCAAAATCCCATTCGGCTGTATCGGAAAGAGCCTGAATATCAAAACCGATCTGTCCGTCCGTTCCCGCCCTGAACACATACCATGAAGTGTTGTTCTCTATATTGGCAGAGGCCACACTGCCTTTTTCCAGACATCCCGTCTGTCGTATCTCCTCTGGGTCAAAATCCTCCACGTCCCCTCCCCCGTTGGCAAAAGACATTACGGGAACGTCCGCACAAATGGGAATGGCACTTCTACAATCGGGGGAATTCTGCGCCGCCACCACAAAGGATAGAGAGATCCAAAGGCAAATGGAACATACAATTGCTCTCATAGAAAGGGGCTTGTGTTACATATAGACAATAGTATAACTCCCTTCAAGGAAATTTAGTATACAAATCTTGGCCAAAGGCCTTTACCAAACCACAAAAATTCCAATTTTTCCACAGCATCCAATAGTTGCTTACCACCGTCAAAACCGGCAAAAAGAATAATTTAAAAATGTAATCTTTCAAAAACCTTGCAGGAGCCACCTTTAATGCCTTGTTTTTAAAAACCAAATCCACCCGTCCTCCTGCTTGCGTTAACACTTATTTATGCCGTGCATTGTACCAAAAAAGGCATAAAGTGCCATATTATGTCTATCTTTGCCCCTTTTAAATGTCTTATTAGGATGAAAGTGGATAACGCATTGGAAGAACACTTTGAAGAGATGGGGGACAGTCATTCCTCCGCTGCTGAGGAAACACCCCTGAGGGAGGACGCTTTTGTTTTGACCGATGAGGAAAAAATTGCACGGATCAGGGAAAATGTACGGGAAATCATGCTCACCCTGGGACTGGATATGGAAGATGACAGCTTGAAGGGCACCCCAAACCGGGTAGCCAAGATGTTCGTGAACGAACTGTTCGGCGGACTCCACCCCAACCGCAGACCAAAAGCCTCCACCTTCCAGAACAAGTACAAATATGGGGAAATGCTGGTAGAGAAAAACATTACCCTCTACTCCACATGTGAGCACCATCTTCTTCCCATAGTAGGAAAGGCACATGTTGCCTATATTTCGAATGGTGCCGTTGTAGGTCTCTCCAAAATGAACAGGATCGTTGATTTTTACGCCAGGAGACCACAGGTACAGGAAAGGCTTACCATACAGATAGTAAGGGAGTTACAGCGGGTTCTTGGAACGGAGGATGTTGCCTGTGTCATAGACGCCAAACACCTTTGCGTAAATTCTCGGGGCATTAGGGATATAGAAAGTAGTACGGTTACCGCAGAGTACGGTGGCAAATTCAAGGAAAATGCCGTGAAAAAGGAATTTTTGAACTTTATTAACCTGGACACCAACTTTTAATTGTTCGCACAAGAATGTTACCGTACAAAAACCAAACCTTAAAAGTATACAATTCACTATCCGGTAAAAAAGAAGTTTTTAAACCCTTAAACGAGGGGCATATTGGAATGTATGTCTGTGGACCCACCGTATACAGCAATGTACATTTGGGGAATTGCAGGACATTTATGTCCTTCGATATGATCTTTAGGTACCTCAGGCACTTGGGATATAAAGTAAGGTACGTACGTAACATCACCGATGCCGGACATTTGGAGAACGACGGGGAGCAGGGGGAGGACAAGATTGCCAAGAAGGCGCGATTGGAACAGATAGAGCCCATGGAAGTCGTACAGAGATATACGGTCGACTTTCACAATATCCTTCAAAAATTCAATTTTCTATCACCTAGTATAGAACCAACGGCCACGGGCCATATCATAGAACAGATAGAGATCATAAAGTCCATTCTGGAAAAGGGCTATGCCTATGAAAAAAACGGGTCCGTCTATTTTGACGTGGCCACTTTTAACAAGACCCATGAATACGGCAAGTTAAGCGGCAGAAAATTGGAGGACATGATCGCCAACACCCGTGAGTTGGCCGGCCAGGATGAGAAAAAAAATCCTCAGGATTTTGCCCTTTGGAAAAAAGCGGAACCCCAACATATTATGAGATGGCCCTCACCTTGGGGCGATGGATTTCCAGGATGGCATTTGGAATGTACCGCAATGAGCACCAAATATCTTGGAGAGACCTTTGATATCCATGGGGGCGGAATGGACCTCAAATTCCCGCACCATGAATGTGAAATAGCCCAAGCCGAAGCCTGCAATGGACACGCACCCGTAAAATATTGGTTACATGCCAACATGCTTACCCTCAACGGCAAAAAAATGGCAAAGTCGACCGGGAACAATATTCTGCCCAATGAAATGTTCACCGGAGAAAACAATATACTCAGCAAGGCATTTTCCCCCGCAGTGGTCCGTTTTTTTATGATGCAAGCGCATTATACCAGTATACTGGACCTTAGCAACGAGGCCTTGCTGGCTTCCGAAAAAGGTTTTTACAAATTAATGGATGCCCTAGAGCTACTGCGAAAAGTGGAAACAAGCACCACTTCAAGTATCGATGTGAGCGCATGGAAGCAGAAATGCTACGATGCCATGAACGACGACTTCAATACCCCCATATTGATCGCGACCCTCTTCGAGGCGGTGAAGCAGATCAACCTTATCAAGGAAGGTAGGGAAGCTATTTCCGAGGAGGATAGGTCCCTTTTATTGGAGACCATGGAAAGTTTTGTTTTCGACGTACTCGGGATCGAATCGCCCAACACGGTTAGTTCTGGATCTGAATTAATCCCCGGGATGATGGACCTTCTGATCCAGCTACGGAACGAGGCACGCATAAATAAGGATTATGGCACTTCCGATAAGATAAGGGATCAGTTGGCCGCCTTGGGCATACAATTGAACGATGGCAAGGAAGGCACCTCTTATTCCATTTCTTGATGCTAAAATAAGGTGCTTTATACAGGAACTTTTGGTCGAACAGTTTTATTAAGGATGAAAGAACAAAGCTTGGGCAAAATGATGATCGCCCCCTTTATTTTTATGATAAGGGGATACCAAAAATTCATATCCCCTTTACTTCCCGCTTCCTGCAGGTATTCGCCCACCTGCTCCCAGTACACTTTGGAAGCCCTCCAAAAACATGGTATCGGGAAAGGATCCTTCCTTTCCATAAAAAGGATATTGAGCTGTAATCCATGGGGCGGGAAAGGGTACGATCCAGTTCCATAAAAGCGCCCACAACATTGTAAAATTCTACCTACAACAAATTTCTTTTGACACTAAAATGGTTATATTAGCCCTTTAAACTAAACGCCAATGTATTTTTTAGGCTTCACTTGGAACCCGGACGAAACCCTGTTCAAAATAGCGTTCCTTCAGATCAAATATTATAACCTTTTATGGATCATTGCCTTTGCCATGGGCTGGTTTATCATGAAAAAGATTTTCGACAGGGAAAATAAATCGGCGGAGCAACTGGATTCCCTTTTTATCCATGCCGTTTTGGCCACCATGTTAGGTGCCAGATTGGGACATGTTTTCTTTTACGATTGGCCCTACTATAAAAATCACCTATTGGAAATTTTATTGCCGATAAGGGAAGATGCCGGGAGTACGCTCTTTGGCTTTATAGAAGGCTACGAGTTTACCGGCTTTGCAGGGCTGGCCAGTCATGGAGCGGCAATAGGCGTGATTATAGGAATGTACCTTTATACCAGAAAATATCCTGAATTCAAATTATTGTGGATACTTGACAGGGTGGTTATACCCGTGGCCATAGGAGCCTTCTGCGTGCGTTTGGGAAATTTCTTCAATTCGGAGATCAACGGGAAAGTCGTTGATAAGTCATTTGCGTTCGCTACCAGGTTCATTAGGGACTCAGATGATATGCCCGCTTCCAGGGCCCTTGCCATTACCAAGGAAAAAACTGTGGGGGCCGCCTACGACATGATCGAAAAAGATCCACAGTTCTCCCAATACCTCGAAGCGATCCCCTATAGACATCCCGCCCAACTGTACGAAGGAATATGTTATATTTTTGTCTTCCTGATCCTATACTTTTTATATTGGAAGACTTCCAAAAAGGACAGACCGGGCTATCTGTTCGGATTGTTCCTGGTACTACTATGGACAGTTCGGTTCCTTGTGGAATATGTGAAAAAGAGCCAAGGTGGTTTTGAGAAATCACTTGGACTGCTTTCAACGGGCCAGTGGTTGAGCATCCCCTTTATCATTATAGGGCTCTATTTTATGTTCCGACCAGTACGCAGTGTGGGCAAGGTTTAGTCCTAACTGTACTGAAATCTATTTTGGATATAAAAAACATACGGTTTGAAACGAATTCCTTTCCTTCCATCACTATTTTTAAGCGTTCTTTTATTACAGCTGACGGCCTGTAAGGACCAACCCACAAAAGCGTTGGAAACCACTTCCGTGGAATTTAACAAAGAAGGCGAACTATCCATCTATAAAGCCACCACCGATAGCCTTTTGGCAGAATTGGATGTGGAATTTGCCGAGTCCGCCTACGAAACGGAAACGGGACTTATGTACCGTAGTGGTATGGAAGAAAATCAGGCCATGCTCTTTGTATTTCCAGATGTGGCCATGCATTCCTTTTATATGAAGAACACGGAATTTGCCCTCGACATTATTTTTGTGGACGAACACCTGAAAGTGGCCCATATAAAGGAAGATGCCAAGCCCTTTAAAGAGACCGGGATCCCTTCCACCGTACCTGTTAAATATGTCCTTGAAGTAAATGCGGGGCTATCCAAAAAATGGGACCTGCAAAAGGGAGACAGTATCGCCTATAAAAAAATGTGACCTCCATACGAACTATTTCCATCGGCAACAATTATGAATCAATCTCCCAAAGGAACGACCTTGTCACATTGACCAAGAGCGGGTCCAGTAATTCTATGGCGGAAAACCAAAAATCTTTTGACCGGAGCCCTACTCCGTAGGAAAAATAAGCACAGGCTTGGAGCATAAAAATCCAAATTTGACCATTACAAATGGCACATGAAAACTCTAATTAATGAAACACTTGGCCATCTTTATCGATAACAATTCTTCCAAAACGTTGTTTTTGGAGGAATTTTTCAGTGGGTCAATACCCCAACCATTACAATTCCTAACGGGGAAGAGGGGTGCGCTATTCGCAAAATCGGAATTGCTCAAAATGATTTCGGAAGAAGAAAGGCATGATCGGAGATTATTGGCCGAAAACCTCTCACAACCGATCCGTTCCTTATCCAGTGGGGAGCAAAAAAAGGCCCTATTGACCCATGTCCTAAGGGATAATCCCTACTATTTAGTATTGGACAGTCCCTTTGACAACCTGGATATACAATCGCAGAACGATTTAAAGGAGCGTCTGGAAACAGTAGCGAGGTCGACCAGCCTAGTACTGCTCATCAACCGAAGGGAGGATCTGCCCTCTTTTATAACCGAAAAATACAGATTGGACGGAAAGTTCCTATCCCCCCAACCGACCGATGAAAGGCCCAAGGCTCCCGGACGGTCGCTACCATTGCCCCCTCCTCCCAAGGTGCTACAATATACCGATCCGGTACTAGTTGAATTTAGGAACGTTTCCGTTTCCTTTGACCAAAGACCAATCCTAAAAAATATAAACTGGACCATCAGACCGGAATCGTTTTGGCAGTTGATCGGTAGGAACGGAAGTGGAAAGACCACCCTGCTTTCCATGATTACGGGGGATAACAGTAAAGGGTACGGACAAGATCTTTATATTTTTGGAAAAAGGAAAGGCAGTGGGGAATCCGTTTGGGACATCAAAAAAAATATCGGTTACTTCACCCCATCCATGACGGACCTTTTTCCGGGCCATCATACCACGGAACATATGTTGATATCTGGATTGCACGACTCGGTCGGCCTATACGTGCTTCCCACCGAAACCGAACAATTATTGGCAAAGGAATGGCTTTTGTATATTGGACTATGGAACAAAAAAGAGGTTTATTTCCACGATCTTACAATGGGGGAGCAACGTTTAATAATGTTGGTAAGGGCCATGATCAAACATCCATGGTTATTGATACTTGACGAGCCCACTGCGGGACTGGATGATCAAAGCGCCACTTTGTTCGTGGAACTGGTGAACCAGATTTCCAAACAGAGCCGTACCGCTATATTGTACGTATCGCACCGATATGAAGTAGGCCTGATCCCAACTGATATTTTTGAACTCCGTAAGGGCGACCAAGGAGCAACGGGCATCATAAACCCTTAATATAAAAAAGGCCGCCCTAGGGGCAGCCTTTAAACTATATTGATATACCAATAACCGATTATTCTTCCTTACCGGTCTGAACATTCTTCTTCAAGAAATCGAACATCACTGGGGTCGCTATGAAAAGGGATGAATATGTTCCCACCACTATACCCACGATCATGGCGAACATAAACCCTCTCAGCGATTCCCCACCAAAAATAAAGATGGCCAGCAACACCACCAATGTGGTGAGGGAAGTGTTCAAGGTCCTGCTCAGGGTAGAGTTAAGGGCCAAATTGGTATTGATGCCCTCTTTCCAGCCTTTTTCCGCCACAATTTCCCTGATTCGGTCGAACACTACCACCGTATCGTTTATGGAATATCCAATAACGGTAAGGATCGCTGCTATAAAAGCTTGATCTATTTCCATATTAAAGGGCATTACTTTCCCTAAGATGGAGAAAACACCAAGTACAATGAGCACATCGTGGAATACGGCCACTACCGCACCCAATGAAAACTGCCATTTACGGAAACGTGCCAAGATATAGATGAAGATCACCAAAAGGGACCCTATGATGGCAAAGAAAGCATTGTTCTTGATATCATCTGCAATGGTCGGTCCTACTTTAACGGACTGCATTATACCCACACCTGCACCATCTGCACCGCCAATCTTAAACTCGTCAAAGCTGATTCCCGAGGGCAAGTATTTTTGGAGGGAGGTGTACAATTTGTCCTGGATCTCGGCATCTACCTCAATTCCTTCCTCATCCACTTTATAGGGAGTCGTAATTTTTATCTGATTGGCTTCACCATATGTTTTGACATTGGTTCCACTACCAAAAACGGTATTCAGTTCGGAAGCTATTTCAGAAGGGTTCACCATTTTTTCAAATCTAACCGTATAGGAACGGCCACCGATAAAATCCACCCCTTGTTGGAGCCCTTGGGTAAAAAGGGAAATCAATCCTATCAGAACAAGGATGGAGGAAATTATATAGCTGATCTTTCGCTTGCCCAAGAAATCAATGTTGGCATTCTTAAAGAGGTTTTTGGTGACCGGAGTGGAAAAATCCAAAGTCCTTCCTTTTCCGGAAATGTACCAATCCACCAATAATCTGGTGATGAATATTGCGGTGAACAATGAGGTAAGGATACCAATGATCAAGGTAGTCGCAAAACCTTTAATGGGTCCCGTTCCGAATATTAACAATATCAATGCCGTAAGTCCTGTGGTGATGTTCGCATCCAGAATGGAGGACAGGGCATTCCCAAAACCGTCCGCAATTGCCAAGCTTTTCCCTTTTCCTTTGGCAAGCTCCTCTTTGATACGCTCAAAGATAAGTACGTTCGCATCCACGGACATCCCTATGGTCAGAACGATACCGGCTATACCGGGAAGGGTCAATACCGCATTTAAGCTGGCAAGTACCCCGAAAATGAGTACAATGTTTAGGATTAGGGCCACGTTTGCAAAAAGGCCTCCCTTTCCATAATAGAAGATCATCCATAGCAGAACGAACAACATTGCGATCAAGAAAGAGTTAAAACCGCTGTCGATAGCTTCTTGACCCAAGGAGGGACCTACAATTTCCGACTGGATAATTTCTGCCGAAGCGGGAAGTTTTCCCGCCCGGAGCACGTTGGAGATATCCTTGGTCTCGTTTACGGTAAACGTTCCCGTAATTTCGGAACGTCCTCCGGATATTGGCCCTGTGGAAACCCCAGGGGCAGTGTAGACCTTGTTGTCCAGTACAATGGCGATCCCCGTTTGGTTGCTAAAGGCATCTCCCGTCAGTTTCTCCCATTCCTTGGCCCCTTTGGTGTTCATGGTCATGGAAACGGCCGGCCTGTTATACTGATCAAAATCGTCCCGTGCGTCGCTTACCACGTCTCCACTGATCCTAGGTTCCGCATCCCTATTGGACTTTAGGGCATACAGACCGACTATTTCGGAATTTTCCGTTGGCCGTTCCCATACAAATTTCACGAACTGTAGGTCGGCCGGCAACAGTCGCCTTATTTCCTTCATCCTTAGATAAGAACCGACTTTGGCGGTGTCCTTTATGGCGAATTTGGCGATATCGTTACTGGTGCCAGGTCCCGCAATAAGATCCAGCAACGGATTTACCTGGTTCGTCATGTCAAGGGAATCTTGGGAAACATCCGATAAAAGGGAATCCAGTTCCGATTCCGGTTTCGCCATTTCGGTACTGTCCTTTTCAGGTGTTACCAGGGATTTTAATTTTTCATTGGCGGCCACCAAAAAGTTGGTCACTGCCGGATCGTTGGAACTATAGGTTTCCCAGAATTCCAACTGTGCGGTGCTGGAAAGAAGGTCTTGAGCCCTGGCAATGTCCTTTGCTCCGGGCAATTCCACCAAGATACGTCCGGAGTTACCTTCCCGTTGGATATTGGGCTGGGTTACCCCAAAACCGTCTATACGTTCCCTGAGCACTTCAAAAGCGGAAACGATGGATTCGTCAATTTTGGTGCGGATGATCGGTTTTACCTCGGTATCCGTCATCTGGAAATTGATGACATCGCTAAGCCCCTTGTTCGCAAAAATTTCAGGGGAGGCCAATTTTGTATCGCCCTTTATCTTATCGAATGCCTCAAAAAATAGATCTAAATAGGGGTCGGCACTATTTTTTGAAGCGGCATCCGCATCGGCCAATGCCTTGTTAAAAATGGGGTTTTTGGTATTGTTGGCAAGCCCCTTAAGGATGTCCTTTACAGAAATTTGCAAGGTAACATTGATGCCCCCTTTCAGGTCGAGACCTTTGTTGAGCTCCTTCTTTTTGGCCTCATCATAAGTGGTATAACCAAAAATAGTGTTGCTCCCTATCGAGTCCAGATACCTGGTTTCCAGTGAATCCCTCTTGGATATATAATCTTCAGTGGATTCAGGGATAGTGTTGGCGGCATAAACTTTTGCTTCCTTTTCTACTTTGCCGGTAATAAAAGTGTAGGATAGTTGATAGATGCTCACTATCCCAAACAAGAAAGCAAAAAGCTTTATAAGTCCTTTATTTTGCATTGGTTACTGTGTTAATTTGTGGTATTTTTAAATAGCGTGCAAATATATCATTTCCGATAGGAACTAACAATTTATTTATTTAGATTTATAAAATAAGGGCATCCACCAATGGCGGATGCCCTTATTTTCTTTGTTCGTTCACACTGCAACCTACAGTTCCAACAGTGAATTGGTGGCCCTGACCCCAACGGCGCTTTCTTGCATTTTATCCTTTTCGGCATCGTTCAGTTCCAAGGGCACGATTTTTTCGATCCCATTTTTGCCGATCAGTACCGGAACACCTATACAGATGTCCTCCAATCCATATTCCCCCTCCAAAAAGGTGGAACAGGGAAACATTTTTTTCTGATCGCAGGCAATGGCCTGTACCATGGCCGAAACTGCCGCACCGGGGGCATACCAAGCGCTGGTACCCAGTAATTTTGTCAGGGTGGCACCACCGACCTTGGTATCCTCGGCTACTTGCGACAGCCGTGCTTCGTCCAAAAATTCGGAAACTTTTATACTGTTCCTTGTAGCGTGTCTTGTAAGGGGCACCATGCCCGTATCGCTGTGGCCGCCGATCACCATCCCGTCAACATCGGAAATAGGTGCCTCCAGAGCCTCTGCCAATCGGTATTTGAAACGTGCACTGTCCAAGGCCCCTCCCATTCCGATAATTTTATTTTTAGGGAGTCCGGTCGTCTTATGAACCAAATAGGTCATGGTATCCATTGGGTTACTAACAATGATAAGGACCACATTGGGCGAATATTTTATAAGGTTGGCGGCCACTGTTTTAACGATACCGGCATTGATACCTATCAGTTCCTCCCGGGTCATTCCAGGTTTTCTGGGGATACCTGAGGTAATTACCGCAATATCGCTTCCCGATGTTTGGGAATAATCATTGGTCACCCCCACGATCTTTGTATCAAAACCGTTCAAGGACGCGGTCTGCATCAGGTCCATTGCCTTCCCTTCGGCATATCCTTCCTTGATATCCAACAATAACACTTCGGACGCAAAATTTTTAATGGCAATGTACTCCGCACAACTTGCGCCAACGGCACCTGCCCCAACTATGGTTACTTTCATTATATATGATTTTATGTGAATCTTTAGGCTTCAAAAATACAGATTTTAAAAATAACAGCTCCCACAGTCCATATGTATTTTTAAGACACTTTTGAGGCCTTTCGTGATAAGGCATATCCATCAAATGTTAAGAAAATACACATTTTGGCGAATATGCCCAAAATTTGGTACCGTTCATCGAATTTTCACAATAGGCGCCCCAAAACCACGTTATAAATGTACCCGAATTCCTACAAAATACCTACTTATGAAAAAGATTGTCCTTTTCATGGCATTGTGCCTGTTGATGGTAATTGTAAATTGTGCCAAAATAGCTGAAAACAACGATCCCGTCATCGGAATTTGGTCCTACGAGGCCCAAGCCGCCAAGACTGCCCTGAACACTTCCAGACAGGAATGGATCTTTAACGATGCCTATCTGGGAAGATACCATAGCTATGAAGGAAGCAAAATAAAGATTCAGACCGACTTTAAATGGAGCCAGACCGATGGCATCTACACCATATCGTATCCCGGCACCTCCTTTGAGGATGATATCGTCACCATGGAAGAAACCTCCACTTCCGGCCAACTGGTACTGTTGGAAAAACTTGGAGGAATCCTGGCCGTTAGGGAATAGAAATCCGTAACGCCCCAATACTTCGTGATGGGTTCGCTCGTCAAAGATAATGGATCGAATAAAAAGGGGAGGCTACAACTTATTGTGGCCTCCCCTTTTTGGGCTCATCCAAAGAGCTCTGTCTTGCATCTAAACTTTTTTCGGAGGTTCCCAACTATCGGATTCCAAAATTGACACCTAAGGAAAGGTTGTTGAACTCGGCCATGGTATAATCAACGTTCAATCTAAAAAAGCCCAATTTTAGCTTTGCACCTACCGTGCCCGTTACCCCGCTGGCCTTTGTATCGACAGAAAAAGGATCCGTATAGGTCTCCTGAAATGGACCGGAACCTACCATATAGGTACCCAAAATATCGGTTTCCGATTTTCCGGTAAGATAGCCTATTCCCCCATAAAAATTGATAATGGGCAATCGAGTGGAGGCTACCGCTTGAAATGTCCAAGTATTCATCACGGCATCGATCCGTTGGTTTTCACCCTCAATGATATCGGTATTTGAAAAATCATACGTCCCATCCAAATGGGTGTACCCTATAACCGCCGAAATGGCCACCGGCCACAACTTATCGGCGGGCAGGTGCTTGGTAAATTCATGCTGTAGCCCCACACCGTAAAGTCCGATCGAAACATCGTCCGTTGCTATTTTTGGAAGGAACCTGACTTTAAGTTCGGTTCCCTTGATCAGGCCTACGGCCGCTTGCAAATAAGCGCTCGGGATAAAATTAAGGTCTTCCGCTGCAAGTCCGGAGGGCAGTTCAAATTCCTCCCTTGTAGTGACCCCAGGGGCGATCTCACCTTCCACGAACACCATTACACCCTCAATATCCCCCAATCCGGTGGAAACCCTTTTGGAGGTGCTCATATCCACAAATTGTAGGTTTTCGTAATCGGCCGTATTAAGGACAAAGGAAGTCTTGTCGTCCTTGTTCTTAAAACCGGTCATGTTTCCGATTACGGATATTTCAAACCCCAAAAAAGGTTTTGCATCGGCCGTATTGTACCATCCACTGGACAGCGCATAAAGTGCCCCTTCCGATACGGGCGAGAGATAGGCATTCGTAAAACGTTCCGCATCGTCCAGCCCAGCCGCCAAAAGATCGTTTATATTTGACTGTGCGGACAATAGGCCTGAACTCGCCATACCCAAAAGCAAAAGCATTTTTCTCATAGTAGGTCAATTTGAAGTTTTATCCTACAATAACCGTAAAAAAGGCGAATAATTGCTTTTACCTACCTGTTTCGGACAAAAATACCTCCAAAATCAAAAAACCCGCACTGTTGGGTGCGGGCCTTATATAAAAACGGACTTGCTTAAGCATCTATATTGGCATAGACCGCATTCTTCTCTATAAACTCCCTCCTTGGGGGCACCTCATCGCCCATCAACATGGAAAACACCCTATCCGTTTCGGTGGCATTATCTATCTTGATTTGCCTTAAGGTCCTAAATTCGGGGTTCATTGTGGTATCCCACAACTGTTCCGCATTCATTTCCCCTAGACCTTTATAACGTTGGATACCAACACTACCATTAAAGCTTTCGGCAATCTCGTCCCGTTCCTTATCGTTCCAAGCGTAGCGTTTTTTGGTACCCTTCTTCACCAAATATAGGGGTGGGGTAGCAATGTACACGTGGCCCGCCTCTATCAGTTCCCTCATATACCTAAAGAAGAAGGTAAGGATAAGGGTCTCGATATGGCTACCGTCCACATCCGCATCACACATGATCACTACTTTATGATATCGAAGTTTATCCAGATTAAGGGCCTTGCTATCATCCTCGGTTCCAATGGTAACGCCCAATGCGGTGTAGATATTCTTGATCTCTTCGTTCTCGAATACCCTGTGCTGCATGGCCTTTTCCACGTTCAATATCTTTCCGCGCAGTGGAAGGATGGCCTGAAAGTTCCTATCCCTTCCCTGTTTGGCGGTACCTCCTGCGGAATCACCCTCTACCAGGAACACTTCGCACTTGCTCGGATCCTGTTCCGAGCAATCGGAAAGTTTCCCCGGCAGGCCACCGATACTCATTACCGTTTTCCGCTGCACCAGTTCCCTGGCTTTTGTGGCCGCATGTCTGGCTTGGGCCGCCAGTATTATTTTTTGCACTATGGTCTTTGCATCTTCCGGGTTCTCCTCCAAATAATTGGTAAGCATTTCGGAAACGGCCTGACTTACCGCTGCGGATACCTCCCTGTTGCCCAGCTTGGTCTTGGTCTGTCCCTCGAACTGGGGTTCGGCGACCTTTACCGACACTATTGCCGTAAGACCTTCCCTAAAGTCGTCCCCTTGGACCTCAAACTTCAACTTTTCCAACATGCCCGAAGCATCGGCGTACTTTTTAAGGGTGGTGGTGAGTCCCCTACGGAAACCAGCCAAATGTGTACCGCCTTCATGGGTATTTATGTTATTGACATACGAATGTAGGTTTTCGGTATAGGATGTATTGTACACCATGGCCACTTCCACGGGAATATCATTTTTCTCACCTTCCATGGAGATGATACTGCGTATGAGCTGCTCCCGGTTCCCATCCAAAAATTTGATGAATTCCTTTAATCCCTCTTCGGAGTAAAAGCGTTCGCTGACATATTCTCCCTTCTCGTCCTTTTGGCGTTTGTCCGTTAGGGTAATGGCCACTCCCTTGTTCAAAAAGGAAAGTTCCCTCATCCTATTGGCCAAGGTTTCATAACTGTACTCCGTGGTCTGGGTAAAAATGGAATCATCCGGTGTAAAGGTCACTACCGTCCCCCTTTCCGTAGTTTCCCCAATGCTTTTGACCGGGTAGAGCGCTTTTCCCTTTTCGTATTCCTGTTCCCAAATTATCCCATCCCTATAAACGGTGGCGCGCAGGTGATTGGAAAGGGCGTTCACTACGGAAACCCCTACCCCATGAAGACCACCGGATACTTTATAGGAATCCTTATCGAACTTCCCTCCTGCACCAATTTTGGTCATGACCACTTCCAAGGCCGAAATACCCTCCTTTTTATGCAGGTCTACCGGAATGCCCCTTCCATTATCCTTTGTGGTGATCGAATTGTCCTCGTTGATGATCACCGAAATGGTATCGCAATACCCGCCCATGGCCTCATCAATGGAGTTGTCCACCACTTCGTACACCAAATGGTGCAGTCCGCGGATGCCCACATCCCCAATATACATGGACGGTCGCATACGCACATGTTCCATTCCCTCCAGGGCCTGGATGCTGTCTGCCGAATAACTGTTCTTTTTTTGTTCGTCTTTATTGGCTTCTTCGCTCATATATCAATTATTGTTTCAGATGTTCGTTCCAATTGGTCCCCATTGGCGTTGCGTTCCTTTGTATTGAACCGGCCCCAACAGCCTCTGGCCGTTGCCATTTGGGCATCCCACAAATATACGCAATACCCTGCGAAGTAAGGGTTTGATAACGAATGGAAGTATGTAAGTTATCAACAAAAAATGTGGAAAATGTACCATTGTACGGGAACTTCCAAAAACTTCCTTAAAACTGCCAAAAAGGGCCTTTAAAAAGGAATCGACATTTTTTTTGCGCGGTAATTCAATTTGGAAGGTCCATTTATACGGCCCTTCGGATCCTACTATACTTGTTACACATCCATTTATCCGACTCTGGGGCCATAATGCCGCCAAGATAAGCGCACATAACAAAAAAAGCACTCGGTAAAGAGCGCTTTTTAAGGACTAATTATAATTAAAAAACTGAACGAACAGCATGTTAATTCAACACAATGGATTTATTTGAGATAGGCATCCGAGTGTACCTTTGCAACGGCCCTACCAGAGGGATCGTTCATGTTCTTAAAGGCCTCGTCCCACTCCAGGGCGACAGGGGTACTGCACGCTACGGATGGCACCGAGGGTACGCAAAGGGCCGCGGCATCCGAAGGGAAATGCCCTTCAAAGATGGTCCTGTAATAAAATTCTTCCTTGGAAGTAGGGGTCTGTAATGGAAACCTGAACTTGGCATTGGCCAGTTGTTCGTCCGAGACCTCGGAGTTCACCATGACTTTTAGGGTATCGATCCAGCTGTAGCCGACTCCGTCCGAAAATTGTTCCTTCTGTCTCCAAACGATGCTCTCTGGCAGCATATCCTCAAAAGCCTTACGGACGACCCATTTTTCCATACGTTCCCCATTGATCATTTTGTCCTTGGGGTTGATGCGCATTGCAACGTCCATAAATTCCTTGTCCAAAAAAGGCACCCTGCCCTCGATGCCCCAAGCGGCCAGCGATTTGTTGGCGCGGAGGCAATCGTACATATGGAGCTTGTCCAGCTTTCGAACGGTTTCCTCATGGAAATCCTTTGGACTGGGCGCCTTGTGGAAATACAGATAGCCCCCAAAAAGCTCATCGGCCCCTTCCCCGGAGAGCACCATTTTTATCCCCATGGACTTAATGACCCTGGCCATCAGGTACATGGGAGTGGAAGCCCTAATAGTGGTGATATCATATGTTTCCAGGTTATACACCACATCCTTTATGGCGTCCAATCCTTCCTGAATGGTAAATTTTATTTCATGGTGGATGGTGCCAATGTGCTTGGCCACTTTTTGGGCGGCGGCCAGATCGGGCGAACCTTCCAATCCCACGGAAAAGGAATGAAGCTGTGGCCACCAAGCCTCGGTGGTATCATCGGACTCTATCCGTTTCTGCGAGTACCTTTTGGCTATTGCAGAGGTTATGGAAGAATCCAGTCCGCCGGATAAGAGTACCCCATAGGGAACATCGGACATAAGTTGCCGGTGCACCGCTGCTTCCAAAGCCACTTTTATTTCGTCTATACTGGTCTGGTTTTCCTTTACCGCATCATAGTCCATCCAGTCCCTACTGTACCATCGTGTCATTTCACCTGTGCCGCTGTGCAGGTAATGACCAGGTGGAAAAAGCTCTATTTTGGTGCAGGTCCCTTCCAATGCCTTAAGTTCGGAAGCAACATAAAAGGTCCCGTTCTGGTCCCACCCTATGTACAGTGGAATGATTCCCATGTGATCCCTTGCCACAAAATAGGTGTCGTTTTCCACATCGTAGATGGCGAACCCAAAAATACCGTTCATCTCATCCAGAAAGGAGGTTCCCTTTTCCCGGTAAAGGGCCAATATCACCTCACAGTCGGACTCCGTTTGAAAGTTATAGGTTCCCTCAAACTGCTTTCTTAACTCCCTATGGTTATATATTTCCCCATTGGCGGCGAGCACCAATTTATTGTCCTCACTGAACAAAGGCTGTTTTCCGGACGCCGGGTCTACGATCGCCAAGCGCTCATGGGCCATAATAGCCTTCTCATTGGAAAATATACCGCTCCAATCCGGCCCCCTATGTCGCACTTTCTTGGACATTTCCAACAATTGCGGTCTCAATACTTCGGTGCTCTCCTTTACATCGAACGCACATACTATTCCACACATAAAAAAACGATTTATATCAATTATAAATCAAAGATGAAATTAAAGTTTCACTTAACCTATTGGAAAGCACAAATACATTACATTTTAAAAGTAAAATAAGTCTTATTCAATCAAACTATAAAATTTGAAGCTTGCTGGGGTTTTATTTGGCGCATTTTGTAAGCTGCCCAAAATTTAACGACTTTTAACGAATCATAGATGAGAAACAAACTATTTTTACAACTTAAAAAAAACGTATGAAAAAAGTGACCAACATGATCGCACTTGCCGCAATGGTAGTATTTACTTCCACCGCCATGGCCCAAAAATTCAGTGGACTTGATAAAAGTCCAGCGGATATCGCAACTTTTCCGGCCAATTATAAAGTGGCCGACAAGTATGCAAAAATCGTTTATGGAAGGCCCCAACTAAAGGGAAGGTCCCTTGCCGAACTGGCGCCCGCGGGAGAAGTCTGGAGGACAGGTGCCAACGAAGCCGCCGAAATTACCTTTTATAAGGATGTTACCTTAGGTGGAAAGGACGTAAAGGCAGGTACGTATTCCCTTTTCACCATTCCAGGGGCAAAGGAATGGACGCTTATCCTCAACAGCAACTTGAACCAATGGGGGGCGTATTCATATGAGGAATCAGCAGATGTCATCAGGATCCCAGCGGAGGTGAGCAGTGGAAAGGAATCGGTAGAAGCATTTTCCATCATGTTCGACGAGGCCGACAAAGGGGCCAATCTTATTATGGGATGGGGCACCGTAAGGGTGACCGCACCCATTGAAGTCAAAATGTAAGGGTTCGGCCCAAACTCTAAAAAACCGAAGGTGACCCACACCTTCGGTTTTTTTTTGCCCCAATCCGACCTTTGCTTGGCATATTGCCATACGGGTTTTCTTGCCACCCAATTTATTGGTTACTTTTGTGGCATGTTAAAGGACCACGTAAAATCAGCCTTGCTGTTCTTTAAGAGCTCACACTTCTATAGAGGGGTTCATTTAACGGTTTCCCTATTGATCCCCTTGATTGTCCTGGAAAGTGCAGGTCATTTTGAATTTGCCGTTTCCATTGCGCTAGGGGTGTTCCTTAACGCGCCCGGCAATGTCCCTGGAAGTTTTAGACGAAAAATTTACGGGACCTTGATCAGCATCGCCCTTGTGATGGTGGTGACCTTGATCATATGCTTTGCAAAATCGAACCCTTTTTTCCTGCTCCTATCCATCCTATGCCTTGCATTTTCCGTGGCCATGATCTCGGCCTATGGTCCTCGCGGCTCCCTTATCGCCTTTTCGGGCCTGTTGGCCATTGCCTTGGGTTTGGCCAGGGACGTTAGCGGACAGGCCATTTGGCTACATGTTGGACTGATAGGGGTCGGAGGACTATGGTTTCTGTTTATGTTATGGATTTTCCACACGCTCTCACCCAAGAAAGAGGAAGACCAATTGCTCTCGGAAACCCTTGATCTGACCGGTAGGTACCTAACATTACGGGGGCAATTGCTCACCAAAAAAACAAAAAGGGAAAAACTATCGGAAGAAATATTCCAACTGCAGGCACAATTGACCGAAAAGCACGAAACCTTACGCGAGCTGCTCCTTAGCGAGCGCAGAAAACTGGGCAGGTCCCATTTTGATGAAAAAAGGGTCCTGATTTTTATTTCCCTAGTGGATATTTTGGAACTGGCCCTTTCAAACATGTTGGATTACCACAAAATAGACCAGATTTTCGGACAGCACCAACACCATCTCAAAAGTTTTACAAACCTCAACATGACCATGGGGAGGCACCTTCAAGAGTTGGCCCAGATCCTATTGGAACGAAAAAGTGTACAATCAAAAGAAGAGCTCTTAAGGGCCGTGGACGAGGCGAAAATAAGCTTGGAGGCATACAAAATGGAAGTTCCCCTACCCGATGGGAGAAAAGGGGCACTGACCCTGCGAAACCTTCTCGATTACCAAGAACAGCAAATAGCCAAGGTACGTGCCATTAGGAGGCTCATGAACAATGTTCACGAAGCGGGGAAATTGGCCCTGCAGGGAAAACAGGCACAACAGTTCATTACTTCCCAAGATTACGGACTGCACGTACTGATACAGCACCTGAGTTTACGGTCTCCCATTTTTAGGCATGCCCTTAGGCTAACCATTACAGTGGGCATAGGTTTTCTATTGGCTACCTATGCAGGGATAAAAAATCCGTACTGGATCGTCCTTACGCTCATCGTTCTCATGCGACCAAGTTACGGCCTCACCAAGGAACGTGCTACCCATAGAATTATAGGTACCCTTATCGGCGCTACTTTTGCGACAATTGTAATCCTACTTACCAAAAATACCATCGTGTATGAAATACTGGCGGTCATTTCGCTCACGATGGCATTTTCGCTGATCACCTATAATTACAGGGCCGCGGCCACCTTTATCACCATAAATATCATCTTTGTATATGCCCTTATGGACCCGAACAGTTTTCAGGTAATACAATATAGGGTACTTGACACTTCCATAGGCGCCGTTCTTGCCGTACTGGCAAACTATATTTTATGGCCTTCATGGGAGTATATGAACCTCAACAGCGTAATTGTGTCTACCGTCCGACAGAACAGCTCCTACCTGATGGCCATAAGTGAGCTTTACAATACCAAAACCGGTTCTGACCTGGATTACAAAATTCCACGCAAGGAAGCGTTTTTGGCCATTGGAAATCTAAACGCGGCCTTTCAAAGAATGACGCAAGACCCGAAATCCAAGCAGCGGGAATTGGCCATTATTTATGAAATAGTGACCTTGAACAATGCTTTCCTATCCGCATTGGCCTCATTGGGAAGTTTTATCCGAACCCATAAGACCACCGCGGCATCGGTCCATTTTAAAGCCTACATTCAATATATATCCAAAAACCTCCAACTTTCCGCACAGCATCTGGAAGGGGCCGTTGATATGTCCGGCGGCAATATGGCCCACATAGAGGAAACCAAAAAAAATCTGGAAAGCTCCTATGAAATGTTGGTGATGGAGCGGACCCGGGAGATAGGGGAAGGCAAAGTGGCCATAGCCCCAGAAATGCGATTACAGTTACAGGAAGCCCTATTGGTCTCAAATCAATTGGTATGGCTGGGCACACTGTCCCAAGATATGCTAAAGGCGGTTAAAAAATACCGGCCCTTCTAGACCTCTATTTTACCAGTTTTCCGTCCATATATACCTGTTCCGCCCTAAGGGACGGAATTTCCCCCACGGGTATTTTCATTATATCGGCACTCAAGATTACGAAGTCGGCCATTTTACCCACTTCTATACTCCCTTTTTCCTTTTCCTCAAAATTGGCATAGGCGGCCCAAATTGTCATTCCCTTTAAAGTTTCTTCCCGTGTCAGGGCATCTTTTATCTGAAAACCGTTTTCAGGGTAATTGTCCATATCCTTTCTTCCAATGGCAGCATGGAAAGTGAGGAAGGGGTTGACCTGTTCCACTGGAAAATCGGTCCCCAACGCTATTTTTCCAGCGTTCAGCAACAACCTTTTGTAGGCATATGCCCCTTTGATACGTTCCGGGCCCAACCGATCGCCTGCCCAATACATATCACTGGTGGCATGGGTTGGCTGTACCGAGGGAATGATCCCGTCGCCGAAATAATGGAAATCCTCTGGGGCCACTACCTGTGCATGTTCTACGCGCCAGCGTCGTTCCCCTTTTTCCTTTAGTACATCGGAATAGATTTTAAGTACCACCTTATTTGCAGAATCGCCGATCGCATGGGTGTTCATTTGATAATCCGTGGCCGCAATACGCTCGGCCAAAGCCCGAATATCCGAAACGGGGGTGACCATCGCCCCAAAATGTCCCTCTTGATCCGAATACGGTTCCTTTAAGGCCGCACCCCTTGATCCCAGGGCTCCATCCCCATAGACCTTAATGGACCGAACGTTCAGGCGATCTGTCTTGTAAATGCCCTTATCAAGGTAATGGTCCAGATCGTCGGGGGTATTGCCCACCATGGCGTAAATACGGATCAAAAGATCCCCCGTTTGTTGGAGGCTATCTATAAGCTCTATGGTGGTACGGTCAAGACCTGCGTCGCTCACCGTGGTAAGCCCGTGGTCCAAGCACAGTTTTTCCGCCTCCTTCAATGCCTGGATCCGTGTATTTTTACTGGGAGCGGGCATCACAGCATCTATCAGGCCCATTGGGTTATCTATCAACACCCCCGTTAGCGCCCCATTCTCTTGGACTATTTTTCCGCCATCCACTTCAGTATTTGTGCTTATCCCTGCCATATCCAATGCCTTTTGGTTTACCAAATAGGCGTGGCCGTCCACCCTTTCCAGAATTACGGGAGTATCTGGGAACATTTCGTCGAGCTTCAATTTGGAAGGAAACCGCTTGTCTTCCCAGTCATTTTGGTCCCATCCCCTACCCCTGATAGGTTCATTTGCCGCAACGGGGCGAAATTGCCCTACCCTTTCCAACACTTGGGCAAAACTGTTCGTACCCACAAGATCTACCTGTTGTTGGTTGAGTCCCAGTCCATAAAAATGACAGTGTGCATCTATCAATCCCGGCACGAGTGTCTGTCCGGCACCATCCACGATATGGTCGGAAGAAAAGTTTTTTTGGATTTCCTCCGTAGTGCCCACCCCTACAAATTTCCCATCTTTGACCGCAAGGGCCGTTGCCTTTGAAAAGACATCATCAACAGTATATATATTTGCGTTGATTACGATAAGGTCCACCTTTTCCTTTGTAAGTCCACAACCCGTCAAACAGATCGTGAACAGGATAAGTAATTTTTTCATGGTATGGTTATTTTGCCCAAATATAGCCATTTCCAAAATACCTTCACAGGCCGTAAAAGGACAGTCTGGGAAAATTTATACTAGGATATACTGCGTAACTTGGTTATGTTTGATATCAAAACCAAATTAAAATGAAAAATATAAAAAGAATCTTCAAACAAACTATTTTGACCCTCATCACCGGATTCGCACTAATTTCCGTGCAGGCGCAAGAACGGCAACTGTTTGAAATAAAAACCTATACCTTGGGCGACCAACAACAGGAACAAGTTGTGGATGCGTATTTAAAAGAAGCGTATCTGCCGGCCTTAAAAAGAATGGGAATCGGACCAATAGGGGTTTTCAAACCCAGGACCAAGGACAAGAATGGTATAGCCGATACCATCGTTGTACTAACCCCTTTTAAATCTTTTGAAGAGTTCGGTTCATTGCACCAACGTTTAAGGGAAGACAAGACCCACAATGAGGACGGGAAACCTTATTTGCAGGCAGCCCATGACCAAAAGCCATATTTGCGAATATCCACCACCCTTCTTACTGCCTTTGAGGATATGCCCCAGTTAAGCCCCTCTCCTTTGGCAGGCCCAAAGGAGGATCGGGTCTATGAACTGCGCAGTTATGAATCGGCCACGGAAGCACGTTACCGAAATAAGGTGAAAATGTTCAACGAAGGTGGAGAGGTTGTACTATTTGACAGACTGGGCTTCAATGCGGTTTTCTATGGGGAAGTGATTTCGGGCGGAAAAATGCCCAATCTTATGTATATGACCACTTTTAAGGACCAGACCAGTAGGGATGCCCATTGGAAATCATTTTCAGACGATCCGGAATGGAAAACCTTGTCGGCGAGACCGGAATACCAAAACAATGTTTCCCATATAGACATATTGTTCCTGTACCCTACGGAATATTCGGAGTATTGATCTTTGCAGAAGCGTACCCTTCTAGGGCGAAATGGTGGAAAAATCGGCTATAAATGGTACTTTTCCCTTTCGATCCAGGCATCCACTTTTTCCTCTAACAGGACCAATGGCAGACTTCCGGAACCCAATACTTGGTTATGGAATTCCTTTATGGAAAAGGCATCACCTAGGGCTGCCTCGGCACGGGTGCGCAATTCCCTTATTTTAAGTTGTCCCAATTTATAGGAAAGGGCCTGGCCCGGTGCGATCATATACCGTTCCACTTCGGCGGTTATGGCCGCCTCGGATTCCGCTTCGTTTTCCAAGGAGTAGGCAATGGCCTCCTCCCTTGTCCAGCCTTTGGAATGAATACCTGTATCCACAACCAACCGGATGGCCCTATGGATTTCCATGCCCAACATTCCGAAATATTGGTAGGGATCCGTATAAAGGCCGAGTTCACTTCCAAGGGATTCGGCATATAGGGCCCACCCCTCTACAAAAACGCCCATGCCCTCCCCATGCAAAAATTCAGGTAATTTTTCATTTTCCTGTTGAAGGGATAGCTGATAGTGGTGGCCTGGAATTGCTTCGTGCAAAAACAGGGCCTCATCGGAAAATTTATTGTAAGATGACACATCGGGAATGGGGACATAAAAGGTTCCGGGCCTTGAGCCATCCTTGCTTCCCGGAAAATACTCCGCACTGGCGGAAGCCTCCCGGAAAGATTCGGTCCTCCTTACTTGAAACTTGGCTCTGGGCTTAAGATCAAAAAGGGTGGACAAATAAGGTTCCATACGTTTTTGTATCTCCTTAAAATGGGCAATTACCTGTTCCGGTTCCGTAAACGGCATCTGTTCGGGATCGTTTCGCACAAAATCGAAAAATGCCCTTAGATCGCCCTTAAACCCGAGCGAATCCTTTATCCTTTCCATTTCGCCCCGTATCCGGAGCACTTCCGACTTTCCCAGTTCGTGAATTTCGTCTGGGGAAAGTGTAGTGGTCGTATGGTATTTTATCAGATATCGATAGGCCTCCTCGCCCCCGGGCAAGGCGCCTATTCCGGCCGATCGGGTTGCTGACGGCAAATAGGATTCCGCTAAAAACTCCTTTAATTTTCCGTATGCCGGATCCACTACATCTATTACCATGGTCCTATAGGATTCTTCCAAGCGCAAGCGGTCTTCTTGCGAAAAACTTTCGGGCATATTGTTTATGGGTGCATAAAAAAGATGCCCCTCCGCTTCCGCACTTTCAAAGCCTTCCAACTGTTCCAATACCCTTTGAACGATTATTTCCGGAAGGACCACATTTTTGTCGATGCCCCGTTGCATATTCTGGATGGCGGTATCAAGCCATTCCATATAATGTTCCACCCGCAATAGCCAATCCTCATAATCCGAAACCGTTTTAAAAGGATGTGCCCCCTCTCCACTCGCCTGCAGGGCCACTTCCAAATGAAAGGAGAAAATTTGGTTGATGGGCATCAGTTCAAAGGTAGGTAGGTCGAACATAGGGGATGGAATGGTCACCAATCTATTTTCAAGTCCTTCCATTTTAAGTTCGGCGTCCCATTGAAGAATACGTAGCGCCGTTTCCTGTACCGGATCCATCATGGTAGAGTCGTACGCCTTCGCCATATCGATAAAGTAACTGTAGTTCTCCTCCAGCATGTCCTGATGGGACGTTGAGATATAGTTGGCCAATTGGTCGTTGTACCTGTTATCACCAGCTTTTGTTGCCTCCAACGGATTGCTCTGCAGTTTGAAACGATAATAAGCTTCAAAAAGACTATCTATGGGAATTGTGGGCAAGGTAACCGTTGGCTCGGTTTTTTCCTTGCAGGAGACACAACACAGGAAAATGGCCAAGATGCCCAAAAAATGGTATTTCATCATCGGAATGGTTTTATCAAAAATAAGGATTAAAATAAGACACCGTGTAGTTTTGTACCACTTTGCCCTTTGTAAAGACGGAACAATTTCCTTTGATGATTATGGTTCTGAAAATGCGGAATACAAAAAAAGGCCCATCCTTACGGGTGGGCCTTTTTTGATTAAATAAAAAGTATATATTAAATAACTTTTACATTTACGGCGTTCAATCCTTTCTTACCTTCCTGAAGATCGAATTCAACTTCATCGCCTTCGCGAATTTCGTCTACCAATCCAGAAATGTGTACAAAATGTTCTTTGTTAGAACCTTCCTCGGCGATAAAACCAAATCCTTTGGTATCATTGAAGAATTTTACTGTTCCTTTACTCATCTTTAAAATTTAAAATTAATTCTATTTAAGGGCAAAGATGGAGCGATTATTTCTAACTAGCACTATAAAGTACCAACTTTATTTATGCAAAAGGCACCCAATCCCTAAATCACTAGTAAATAAAGGGTTGCACGCTTAAAATTATTTTTCCAAAAAATCGGCAATGACTTCTTAAAAATCGAATTTATAGGTCAATCCGGCCAATACCTGAAGTCCCTGTACCCTATAGTTTGCCCATCGCTGATATTCATTATTTGCCAAATTGCTGGCTTTTAAAAATACCGACAATTGATTGTTGAAGCGGTATCCCAAATGGGTGTTGGCATCAAAATATCCATCCAACGTAACAATTTCGGAAGGGAATTGTGAAGGAGGGGCATTTTGGATCGCTTGCGAGGCAAGGTCTTCCCTTTCGCCCACATAGAATAAATTGGCCCCCATATACCAGTGTTCGTCCAGTTGGTAATCCATAAAGAGGGATGCCTGCATATTGGGCAAGTTCCAGGCAGGATTATCGGTTTCCGTGTCATAATCATAGACCTCCACATTGGCCCCCAGTGAAAAGTTGCGGTTAAGTTCCAGGTTCAGTTCGCCAAAAATTCCCAATGTCTTTACGTCATCGTAAAAGATTTCAAAGGAATTACCATAGTGATATGCTTTTTCATCGGTCCTAAAATCGTTGATAGGGTTCAACTTGTAAAGGGGTTTATTGTTTTCAGCGGTATAGGAGCCCTTTAGGTTATAACTCACGTTGGAGGTCAACTGGCCCTTGATTCCCAAATAAGCATCATATTGTTGGTCGGTGGGGGCAATGGTAAGGGTCGGTGATACAAAGGGGTTGTCCCCAACAAATCCTTGATAGGTGTTTTGCTTAAGATCTCCTTCTATCCCCCCATAGGCGATCACATTATCTTCCAAGAGCCTATAAGATGCGGTTACTGCGGGATAGATATAAAAATTCCCCTCACTGTTCTCCAGGTCGGTGCCATAGACCAAATTGGCCCCCAGGTTCAATGTAAGATCGTCCCTTAAGATCGTCAGACTGGGTCCCACCCCCGCCTGCAGCTGTCCATATTTAATTTCGGCATCATTGGAAGTACTGTTTACATCGGCATTTTTAAAGGACCCGCCCACATAATCAACGGTTGCCTTTATGGTCAATAATTCCTCGGTAAGGGGCAATTCGAAAACGGGCTGGAAACGGGCCCTGTTCTCCCCGGAATCCGTAGCGTCCCAAAATCTTCCCACCAATACTTCGGCACGTTGGAAAAGGGCATCCTGCATATTGATATGGGCTCCCAATTCGGCCTTATAATAGTTTTGTTTCACGTCCATTCCCGCAATAACGGCCTCCGGGAAATCCTCCCCGTCCACCCCGTACCAATGATAGATCTGATGACCAAGTGACAGGTCGGCTCCCCAGTCCATATCCCTGGTCCGTTTGGAATAGGAAGTATTGAGTTCCGTATCATAAAAATCGTTGTCCAATACCGTTCCGTCCAAATCCCCCCGAGAGGAAAAATGGTTCAGGCCGATATCCAACCGCTCGTCCCTGTTAAGGGCCCTACTGGTATAGAAATCGACCATGGCATTGTTGTAGTTGCCCAGTCCCAGCGAGAGGTACGAGTTATAAAGTTTTTCAGGCTTTGCCTTTTGGACCTCCGAAGCCTTTCCCTTTGCAGGGGTAAAGGTAGATGCCACAGGTACCGAGAATATATTGTATTCTATCTTCTTTTTTTGAAGTACGATGGAATCGTTCAGATCGGGGATAGACCTAAGTTTGGAAGCGTCCGAAATAGTGGGGGTATACGCTTTGGTCACCGTCACCGTTTGTGTGCCGATATCGTTTTTGTCCTTTTCCTGCGCTACAGTGTACTGAAAGAATCCTAATGATAGGAGTAGTATAATATATAAGTGCTTGTGCATAGTGTTCTCTTTTTGCAGCTAAATTAGTTCTCGTCCGGGTTTACCGATGAATTGCTCTGCGCCTCCTTGGCCTTGATAATGGAGAGCTCCTGTCGGGCCTCCGTGACAATTTGTTCGAACTGGCCAAAATTGGAGACCACGCTTTCCAGGATATAGGTAGCTTGAAAGGCATCACCGAGCGCATAGTAGTTCTTGGCCATAAGCACCAGACCTTTTCCGCCCCATTCCTTATATCCGGAATAGTCCTTGGCCAATTTGGATACCGATGTGTTAGATGCCTCGAAATTCTGTTTTTTGTTCTTAAAATAGGCATCATAATAAAGGGCCTCTGCCGCCAGTTCCCCGGTAGCGATCTTCAACACCTCCGAATAGGCCCTTTCTGCCCTATCCTCGCTATTGGTCGCAATGGCCGACCTGGCGATCATAATTTGGGCATCGCTTTTAATCCTATTGTCAATTTTAGGACTGGCCAGCACTTTTTCGGCATAGGCAATGGTCTTATCATAGTTTTTCTGCCCGTAATAGCCCTTCATTAAATTGGATTGGGCAAAGGTGCGGTTCTGCTGTATTTCTGCCATTTGTTCCAAACGCTCCAAAAATGGGATGGCGGTCACATAGTCTTCCTTACCGATATAGATTTCACAGATTCGGGCCAATGCCTGTTCGGCGTATTCATTTACCCCTTTGTTGGCAACATAGGTATAATGTTGGAGTGCCCTATCCTTATCTCCTTTTGCAAAATACAATTGCGCCAGGCTAAAGTTCGCCTTAAGGGAATTGAGGCCATTTGGAAACTGGGCAACATAACTTTGATATCCTTTTATGGCAGCTTCGGAGTTGCCTTCCACATATTGTTTTTCGGCAGATTCAAAAGTGGCATTGTCCAGATCGGCATCCGTGACCTCCACAAAGTCGAGACCTTTTACCCATGTCCCGTATTCATCAACACGTCCCAGATCCACGTAGATCAGTTTTGCGGTGGCAACGGCCTGTACGGCTTCGGACGTATTTGAATAATCGCGTACCACTGTCTTGAATTTGGCCAATGCCTGCTCGTTTTGCCCACCGTTATAATATACCAGTCCCTGTCTCATCAGTGCTTGGGGCACCAAGCTGCTGCCTTTGTACTGTGATACGAGCCTATCATAGGTCTGAAGGCCCAAATCCGTCCTGTTTTGGTTGATATAGGAGTTTCCAAGTTCAAAAAGGGCATCGTCCCCGAGGGGGGAATTTGGATATTTGGAAACAAAACCGTTCAGCTCCGCTATTTTTGTATCGTCCCTGTCCACAAACCCATAGGAGAGCGCTTTCTGAAAAGCGGCATAATCCTTTTCGGGACCGGTCATCGCAAGGGCCTTATTGTAAGCCTCCATGGCGGGCCAGTACTTGCTGGACACAAAATGGCCATCGCCCAATCGGAGAAAGGCATCATAAAGCTTATCGTTATCCGATGGGGAAGAAGCGGTATATTTGGTAAAGTAAGCGACCGAATTGTTATAGTCCCTTAATTTAAAATAGGAATAGCCAAGGTTGTAATCCAGGTCGGCATATTCCGGGGTGTTTTTGGCGCTTGGATTTTGTTGGAACTGTACATAGGCCGTAAGTGCCTCCTTAAACCTGTTCCGCATATATTCCGATTCTGCCAACCAATATTGGGCCCTTGCCTTAAACGTCCCATCCTCGGCACTTCCCAAGGATTTGTTGAAATGGTCGGCCGCCGCTTCATATTCGGTATCCAAAAATAGTTCCACCCCCCTGTAGAAGGCCACCTTTTGGTATGTGGCCTTGCTGGCATAGTTCCTGTTCCCTTCCAAGAGTTCCATGGCACCCTTAAAATTCTTGGAGGTTATATAGGAATCCACCAACAGTTCTTGGATCTCCTTCGATTCCCCGCTTTCTGGATACTTTTGCAAATAGTCGGTCAATACCTTGGGGACACTTTCATAGGCATTCCCTATTTCATAGCTCAACCGTGCATAGTTCAGATAGGAGTCTTTCTGTATTTCCGGTGAAAAATCCATTTGGGAAGCGTTTCTAAAGGCGTTCAGGGCCTCCTGTTTTTTGTCTAGCTTTAGATAACATTCTGCCAAATGATAGTACGCATTTTGGGAAACACTTGTAGTGCCACCGATAATTTTGCTGAACTGTTGCACCGCATTGGCGTAATCCCCTTGTTTGTAATAGGAATAGCCCAAAAGGTAATAATCGGTATTGTTCCATTTTCCCCTTTTGCCCTTGTATTCCTCCAAATAGGGAATGGCATTGCCGTACTGCTCCAGGTTAAAGTAACTTTCCCCAATGATCTTATTGAGTTCGGATACTTCCTGGCGATCGGATTTGGGCAATTGTTTTTTGGCAAGCGCGATCGCTTCCTCAAAATTCCCCAGTTTAAAGTTCATATCGGCCTGGTAGTAGGACAATTTTTCATCCAGGACGGATTGGTCCGTAATCTGATCAAAGCGGAGGTTGGCCCCGGCATAGTCGTCGTTCTGATAGGCGATGTATCCCAGATAGTATTTTGCTTGGGATCCATAGGTAGGTGAAGTGGTGACCTTATTCAGGTAATTTTCGGCCTCTTTGGGCTTTTTGGAGGAAAAAAGGGCATATCCGTTATTAAAATAAAAACGTTCCCTGTCCTTTCGGGACATGGAAGATTCATCCACTTTGGCATACCACTTTAGGGCATAGGGATATTTTCCCGTTTGAAAATAATAATCCGCCACGTCCAAAAAAGCGGAATTTCGTTTTGTGGAAGTCGGATATCGCTCCACAAAATCTTCCATAAGCCGATCCGCGCCGATCTGGTTGAGCCTAATGGCGGCATTGGCCACGTAATAGGCACTGTTCGCTTGGGTCTCCGCATCGGTGGTCTGGGAGGCCACCTTTTCAAAAATGGTCTGGGATGCCTGATACTGTTTGTCGTTATAAAGGGCAAGGGCCTCTTGGTATTCCCTTTGATCATGGGTATAGATCCTTGACTCTTGGGCATGGCCGATCATGACCGTCCCTATAAGGCACAGTAGCAAAGCGGTATTTTTATTTCGCATAATGTTCTCTAGCTTTTAAAAATTTTACCGTATGTAGGTTCATAACGTAAAATATTGTCCTTAAGTATATGGAAAGGCCCCCATTCTGTCCAGCCTCCGGGATTGTAGGATATGCCCTTCAGGTATCGGTACTGTGGTCCTTACCTCTTAACTGGGCCGAAAGATATATATTTTTGGAAGACCTTGATTCCTTTTAACAAGAACTTATTACCTTTGATTATCCGTGACCATAATCCATATGGCCGCAAAATGACCTTTTGATCCATATTTTGATCTTTTAGTACCTTCTTGGCATTTTTTATGGGAACGAAGAGCGTTTTGTGGACTCGAATTGGATTCTTGCGGTACCCGTCGAAAAAGGGAACGGTTCTTTACAAAGATTAAAAAAATATGGGCGAAAGCATATTGCAGTTAGAGGATGTTGCCATTTTCCAAAAGGAGAACATGGTGCTCAACGAAATAAACCTCGAGATAAAAAAAGGGGAATTTGTCTATTTGATCGGAAAAACCGGGAGCGGAAAAAGCAGTTTTATGAAAGTGCTTTACGGCGACCTGCCCTTATTGGAAGGTTCGGGAAGAATTGTCGATTTTGACCTACGGACCCTACAGGAAAAGGACATACCCTATTTACGGAGAAAATTGGGCATTGTTTTTCAAGATTTCAAATTGCTTCCCGACCGTACCATCAATAACAACCTTTTGTTCGTACTCAAAGCCACCGGATGGAAGGACGAAGAGTTGATGAACGCAAAAATAGAGGAGGTTTTGGGCAAAGTGGGCATGAAGACCAAAGGGTTTAAATTTCCCCACGAACTTTCTGGCGGTGAACAGCAGCGTATCGCCATCGCCCGGGCGCTTCTGAACGACCCCGATCTTATATTGGCCGATGAGCCCACTGGAAACCTAGATCCGCAGACCAGTGTGGAAGTAATGAAAGTTCTGCAAGAAATAAACGCCACGGGCCGCACCATCTTAATGGCCACCCACGACTATGCCCTTATCCTAAAATACCCCTCCAAAACCTTAAAATGTGATGGCAATAAGGTATTTGAAGTGGTACAAAAGGCTATGTAACGAATGGTCGTATTTAAATGGGCCAAAAACATAAAGGGCGGTGGAAAATTCCACCGCCCTTTATGTTGAGCAAAAAGATATACAGCCCCAGATTCTTATTTTGAAGAAAACTGTACTTTGGATAGTACAACCGTGGCCTCTGATTTAATGGCCTCCTTGGTGGGCGTATAGACAAAATATAATTCTTCGGGCAGTTCTTTAATGGGCGAGGTAAGATGTATAGTGACTACCCCACCCTGCTGGGAACTGCTGGGGGCGGACATGCTACCAGCCCCCAAAAGGGTCCCGGTGGGCGAATTGGAACGCATCTCAAAGTCGAGCCCAAAATTTGGGGCGCTTTGCCACATGGCCATCAACTGCACCTTGGTCACCCCTGTGAGGTCAACCCCCGGAAGGGCGATCCAGCTTTCTTTTTTGGGAACGATCATCAGGTCCATTCCGTTAAAGGAAATGGGCTGGAACCCATCGGTTTTGGTATCTTCCGTAAACGAGACCGCATTGCTTGGCAAATAGATGGATTTTATCCCCGTAAGTGGCTTGGCCACAGAGCCTCCATTGTCCGTATAACTGGCCGTAAGCACCAAAACATTGGCCCCCTGACCCGCTTCCGGAACTATGGTTCCCGTTGTGGGCAGGGATTTCTTTTTATCCCCTGTCGCCACGAGCGACTGGATATATTGGACTATCTGCCCGGCTTCGTCTTGCGTCAAGGTAGGATGGGCGGGCATTGTCACCTCGCCCCAGACGCCACTGCCACCGGAAACCACCTTTTTCTTTAAATAGGTGGTGGCAGACCTGTCATTTTTATATTTCTGGGCAACGTCCATATAGGAAGGGCCAATGGATTTTTCATTTTCCTTATGGCATGCCTTACAGTCTAGGCCCAATGTTAGGGACTTTCCGGTAATGGCAGCGGAAACCTGCTGGTGTCCCATGGACAGGTTAACCTCATCCATCCCCTCCTTATAATCCACAGAAACAAAAATATTGCTCTCATCAACTTTTTCACCACTGTCCGTATCGGTAACCGATACTTTATATTGCAAAGGCTCACCCGGTATAAAAAAGGATGTGTTCCCGCCACTTAGGGCAATGGATACTTCCGGTCTTGAATTGCCCACTACTATCGAAACGATACCGCTTTTGGAGGCGGCATTTTTATCATCTTTGACAGTTACGGAAAGCTTGTATTCCCCAGTCTTGTCATACGTATGGGAAATTTCTGGAACATCGGTCTGCTCGGTGGTACCATTGCCCAGATCCCACAAATATGAAACCTTGTCCTTTTCCCGGTCCCTAGCTTCCACAGTGGCCTTTATGGTAAGCGGAAGTTTTCCGGAGGTCTTGTCCACTTCAAGATCTGCTACCAAGGGAGGGCGGTTTCCACCATTATATTCAATATATCCCAAACCGGAATCATCGTTCTTTGAAAACCAGCCACTTCCATACTCCAAGAGATAGATCCTACCATCAGGTCCCAGCTCCATATCGATAAGGTTGCTCAACTTTATTTCAGGAGCAAAGGGTTCCATTTTATTGATCTCCCCATTTGGAAAAAGGCTCAAGGCCATCATCCAACCCCTCATCCATTCATAGACGATCACTTTTCCATCGTAATAATCGGGCAGTGCTTCCTTTCCAGGGTACATATCGGAATAGATCACCGGTCCGGCCATGGCGTTTCTTCCGCCGGTCCCTACTTGTGGAAAATCCTGGGAAACATCGTAAGGGTAATATGCATAGGCCCCATTGGCCTTGGGCAATTCCTTAAGTCCCGTATTGTTCCTAGAATCGTTGATGGGTTTTTCGGGATTAAAAAATTCCCCGCTCTTTCCCGTTTCGTAGTCGTATTTCCTGTACGCTTTGTTGTCGCCAATAAATAAGGGCCATCCATAATTCCCCGCTTCCCTTGCTTGGTTTATCTCATCATAGCCTCTTGGGCCCCGGGTATCAAGGCTGTCCATACGGGCATCCGGACCTACATCTCCCCAATAAACATATCCTTTTTTGGGGTCTACGGAGATACGATAGGGGTTACGGTGCCCCATTGTAAAAATTTCGGGTCGTGCCTTGTCGGTGCCTTTTGGGAACAGGTTGCCCTCGGGAATGGTATAGGTACCATCTTCCTGTACCTTTATCCTCAAAATTTTACCCCTAAGGTCGTTCGTATTTGACGACGTTCTACGTGCATCGAATTGTTCGTGCCCTGGTGCATCGTTCAGCGGGGCATAGCCGTTATTGACATATTTCTCGCCCGATTCATTAAAAGGTGTGGAATTGTCCCCAGTTGAAAGATACAACATCTTATCGGGGCCAAATGCAATGGAACCCCCGGTATGGCAGCATATTTCCCTTTGGCTATCGATTTCCAGTATGACCTGTTCGGAATCCATTTTAAATACACCGTCCACAAATTGAAATCGGGAAAGTCGGTTGATCCACTTATCCCCGGTGGGGCTATAGTAAACATAGATCCAGTGGTTTTTTTCAAATTCCGGGTCTTTCTGAAGCCCCATCACACCTTCCTCCGCATTCACACCAGGGGTTTCCAAGGTTTTGTAATAGACATCCAACAGGGCAACCTGTTCCAGTTTCTTATCTCCATCCCGATACAAAATTATTTCACCCCTGCGCTGCGCGATAAGCACATCGTTGTTCGGCAAAACGGTCATCTCGGTCGGCTCAAAAAATTCCCCCGTGGACAGCACCACCTTTGTAAACCGGTCCGCATCAGGAGGAAATTGGCTATTCGCTTTTGTATAGTCTATTTTTTTATTATCCCCCATCGCATACCGTATGCCCCCCAAAAGGTGCTTCAGGTATTTTTCTTCCGTAAAACTCTCTTCGGTATGGCCCAATGCGGTATAGAAGGCCCTGCCCCCATCGTATTCATGGTACCAGCTTACGGGATGGTGATCGCCGTTGGTCCCGCCTTCATATGTGGACTCGTCTACCGTCATGATCACCTGTACGTCTTTGTTCAGCTTTTTAAAGTTATAGATTTCATCTGCCCTGTGCCAGATCGTATCCTCAAAGAAATTGGTCGCACCGAATTTGGTGTCCTTGATCAGAAAATCGGCCTCGGGCGTTCCGGCGGGATGGCTGCTGAAATAGGCTCCTACCAAGCGGTTGTACCAATTCCAGTCGTACTCGGTGTCGGTAGCCGCATGCACCCCTACAAAACCTCCCCCACCTTGGATATATCTTTCAAAACCGGCTTCTTGTCTGGCATCCAGCACATTTCCAGTGGTACTCAAAAAAACCACCGCCGCATACTGCTGAAGGGAATCGCTTTCAAAGACCATGGAATTCATAGTGGTGTCTACTTTGAAATTATTCTCTTTTCCCAATTTCTGGAGGGCGGCCACACCACTGGGAATGGAAGAATGTTTAAAGCCCAAGGTCTTGGTAAAGACCAGAATTTTCGGATCTCCTTCCCGTTTATCACTTTTGCAGGCCACAAAGGAGAATAGCAATATTCCGAGGATAGGCAATACATATTTTTTCATAGTTCAATTGGTTATAAATACTTATAGCTGGCTAAAATAACAATAAGCTTGGCATTTTATTTATGAAACCTGTAATTATTTAACTTTAATTTTTTCATATCCTAATCCAAAATGACAGCCGATCCGGTCAGGACCAATAAAATAGTGTGTTCTTCACACCTCTCCTTGAGTTGTACATCATATGATGGAAGAAGGGGCACAGGGTGGCCCATATCAAAATATCCTGTTCCCGAAACCATTTACACAATGGTAACGGAAAGCCACACTTTTGGTAACACCTTCACATTCATTATTTTATACCTTTCCAAAAAACATGCCCCATGGGAACTTTATTATATGAAGGATACAAATATGCTGGCTACCCCTTTGCCCATTTGTACGCCGATAAAAACGGGAGCAAGGGATCCGAAAAAATACACCAACTTATTTTTGGGGATTGGGTGGGGATCCTTAAACCCTTGCGTAAAAAAGATAATTATCTGTACGTACATGTTAGGGGCGAGACCGGATGGATGCACGAGGACGATCTGATGGACGAGGCAGTACTGGAAATCGTATTTGTGGACGTGGGCCAAGGTGACGGGGCGCTCATTGTTACCCCAAATGATGAGCATATCATCATAGATACAGGTATAGGGGCCAATATGCACCGATATCTTAGATGGCGCTATAATGGATTTAAGAACCAATGGACTTTCAGGTACGGCATTGCCAGCCATCCGGACCAAGATCACTATATGGGCTTCCACTATCTCTTGAACGAAGGCAATGTTTTTTTTCAGGACTTTTTGCACAACGGACTTTTGGAACACCAGGAGGGCGTAAAGGATTCCATATTTGGGGAAATGTTGAAAACGGACCGTATCTATTATACGGAACTGTTCGATACCCAACAGAAAATAGAGGCCTATCTGGCCGACACGAAGAATTGGGAGCATCCACAGGGCAATCCCATATGGGACAAGCCCTATGCGGTATTTTTAAAACGGTTGATCGCAATGAACAAGGTGTCGGGGGATATTAGGATGTGTTCCTCGGATGACAAGTACCTTCAAGGCTTTGGTCCCGAAAAGGAACTTAATATCCGGATATTGGGGCCGGTGACCGAAACAGTGTTGGGCAAAAGGGCCCTTCGGTCCCTATCCAGCACAGGAAAGACCAAAAATGGCCATTCATTGGTGTTTAAGCTCAGTTACAGGGATATTGACATTCTTTTGGGAGGAGATCTGAACAGTGCCGCCGAAACCCATTTGTTGGAGGCGCATACCGGGCTTCCCTTAAAGTCCCCTACCCAAGAAGCCGAAAATATTTTGATCGATACTGCCCGACAGACCTTTCAGGCGGATATTGCCAAAGCCTGCCACCATGGAAGTGCCGATTTTACGTCGCTTTTCCTAAAATCCGTAAATGCGGTCGCCACCATAATCTCCAGCGGAGACGAGGAACAGCACTCACATCCAAGGCCCGATACCCTTGGAGCGATCGGGGTGAACGGTCGTGGGGAGCGGCCTTTGATCTTCAGTACGGAACTGGCAAGGTCACATCGCGAAAACGAGGAAAAGACACTACGGGAAATCACGGAACTGGAAATTGAAATGGAAAAAGCTACAAGTACGGCAAGAAAAGATGCCCTAAATAACAAGATTAAGGAAAAAAATGATAAATTAAAGGAGCGTAACGTGACCGTTTACGGTTCCATCAATGTCCGTACCGATGGGAGAAGGTGCATCATTGCCCAAAAATTGGAAAAAGGTGGAAAAAGCAAGGTGTGGGATATTTACAGGTTGGAAAAGGACCAAACGGGACAGTTCCGTTACGTACCCAACTAAACGGGCTAAAACCATTTTCTTTTGATCATAAAAAAACGTGTTTATACGGCTAAAAAGGTAAACCCTTTGATCGGGGTGCTTCTGCTGCTCATTTCCATTTTTCTCCTGATACTTACCCTGCCCCTTGGTTTTTTGTTCGGACTACTGTACAACTTGGCCACCAAAAGACTTGTGGGTGTGGGCGAATACTGTCTTAAAATAGCCATTTCCATAGACCAATTGGGAAACGTTGCAATGCAGCACCTGCTCAACCTTTTATGGTTGAAAAGTGGCAATTATCCATTTGGCAATAGGGACGAGACCATTTCCAGCGCCATTGGAAGGAACAAAAGATTGGGGACCTTAAACGCTTTTGGCAGGTTTATAGACAAGCTGTTGGATGTACTGGATCCCAACCATTCCCTCGATTCCATCGATTATTATATTGAACCTACCGAACAGATCGAGGAAAGGGTAGCCTGGGTGCAGTTGGTGGAGGGCAAAATATTGATGGTCCGAGAACATGGCAAATCGGTCTATGGCCTTCCCTATGGGAAAAGAGAAATGGGGAAGACCGACCTGCAATCGTTACAGCAGGGTATATGGCAACAATTAATGGTCACCATAAAGTCGGATTCCTTGGTATTCATCGGGATTTTTGAGGCCAAGGCCGATGATGGTCCCCCGGGAAACCTGATCAGGACCACCTGTTATTATGCCCAATATACAGGGGAAATCCTCCCCGGACCAGAGGCAAGGGAAGTGGTTGCCCTAACCTATGCAGACCGCAACATGGTAGGTGAGGTAGACCAACTAATTTTTGATTTCCTTCACAAAAGAGGGGTCTTAACACCATAGATCTTATTTATAGATTGCGGAAACTTTTTTGTTTCTTTGTGATGCATTAATGCAAAAAAACATACATGGAGATACTGGGTATTGATATTGGGGGTTCTGGAATTAAAGGGGCAATGGTAAATGTAGATACAGGGGAAATGCTTACCGAAAGGTACCGGATCCCTACCCCTGACTCCAGAAATCCCGCTGACATGGCGGAAGTGGTTTCCCAGATCGTAAAACACTTTGACTATAAGGGACCTGTTGGATGTGGTTTCCCCTCCATCATAAAAAAAGGGGTCTGTAAATCGGCCGGAAATTTGGATACGTCATGGGTGGGCGTAAAAGTGGATGCCCTTTTCAGTGCTGCCAGCGGACAACCTTTTACGGTTATCAACGATGCGGACGCAGCAGGTTATGCCTCTATGAACTATGGTGTTGGAAAAGGAAAAACAGGTTTGGTGATCATGATCACCGTGGGTACCGGATTGGGGAGCGGGGCCTTTTGGAACGGCGTGCTGATCCCCAATTTTGAACTGGGACAGATTCCCTATAAAAAGTACTCCAAAATAGAGCTATGGGCGGCGGGATCCATCAAGGACAATAAAAACCTAAGTTTTAAAAGATGGGGGAAACGGTTCAATAAGTTTTTGAATTATGTGGACCTGATCGTATCCCCGGACCTGATCATAATTGGAGGTGGCATTTCCAAGGATTGGGATTCCTTTAAAAAGTACATTAAGGTGGATACGCCGGTAATCCCTGCCCAACTGGAGAACCAGGCAGGTATCATCGGGGCGGCATCGGCCTGTATTAAGAGATAACCAAGACTTGGGCAGGCCCTGTCAATTTGGGTTTGTACCAAATCAAAAAAGGCCCCATAACCTGTCGGTATGGGGCCTTTTCATTTATACCAAAGGGATCTAAGCTATTTTATAGCGCTTACGGTCCACCTCTTTCAGGTATATCTTTCTCAGCCTGATATGTTTGGGGGTTACCTCCACATATTCATCTTTTTGGATGTATTCCAATGCCTCTTCAAGGGAGAACTTAATGGCCGGTACTATTTTGGCCTTATCGTCCGCACCTGAAGATCGTACGTTGGAAAGCTTTTTGGTCTTGGTCACGTTTACGGTCATATCATCTCCCCTTGAGTTTTCACCAATAACCTGTCCTTCGTAGATATCCTCTCCCGGATCTACAAAAAACTTGCCCCTGTCCTGTAGCTTATCTATGGAATAGGGAATGGATTTTCCGGTTTCCATAGAAACCAAAGATCCATTTTGACGCTGAGGGATATCACCTTTCATTGGTTGGTATTCCAAAAAGCGGTGGGACATGATGGCCTCCCCGGCAGTTGCTGTAAGCAGTTGGTTCCGCAAACCGATAATGCCCCTTGAAGGTATAAGGAACTCGCAGATCATACGCTCACCCCTTGCCTCCATACTGGTCATTTCACCTTTTCTGATGGATACCATCTCCACGGCCCTTCCGGAAACTTCCTCGGGAAGGTCGATCGTAAGATGCTCGATCGGCTCACATTTTACGCCGTCCACTTCTTTGATGATTACCTGGGGCTGTCCGATCTGCAATTCATAACCTTCCCTTCGCATGGTCTCGATAAGTACCGAAAGGTGCAGTACCCCTCGGCCAAAGACCATAAATTTATCGGCACTGTCCGTAGGGGAAACCCTAAGGGCCAAATTTTTCTCCAATTCCTTTTTTAAACGATCATTGATATGCCTAGAGGTCACAAACTTGCCATCCTTACCAAAAAACGGACTGTCGTTTATGGTGAACAACATGCTCATAGTGGGCTCATCTATGGCTATGGTCTTCAATTGTTCCGGATTTTCGATATCGGCAACGGTATCACCTATCTCAAATCCTTCCAGACCCACAAGCGCACATATATCACCTGCGATCACTTCCTGAACCTTTAACCGTCCAAGGCCCTCGAAGGTATAAAGTTCCTTTATCTTTGACTTTACAATGCTCCCGTTACGCTTCACAAGCGAAACCTGTTGCCCTTCCTTAAGGGTTCCACGCAGCAATCTGCCGATAGCGATCCTTCCCGTAAAGGAAGAGAAGTCCAACGATGTGATCAACAACTGGGTATTTCCCTCCTTCACCTGGAACGTGGGGATGTGTTCGATCACCATGTCCAGTAAAGGTTCTATATTTTCGGTTTGGTTCCTCCAATCATCGCTCATCCAATTGTTCTTTGCGGAACCGTAAACGGTCGGAAAATCCAATTGCCATTCTTCCGCTCCCAGTTCGAACATAAGGTCGAACACTTTTTCATGTACTTCCTCCGGGGTACAGTTCTCCTTGTCCACTTTGTTGATTACCACACAGGGCTTCAATCCAAGGTCGATCGCTTTTTGGAGTACGAACCTGGTCTGTGGCATGGGCCCCTCAAAGGCATCCACCAACAGGAGCACCCCATCGGCCATGTTGAGAACACGTTCCACTTCCCCGCCAAAGTCGGCGTGGCCAGGGGTATCTATGATATTTATCTTGGTCCCTTTATAAACAACGGATACGTTTTTTGAAGTAATGGTAATTCCCCTTTCCCGCTCCAGATCGTTGTTGTCCAATATCAGGTCTCCCGTATTCTGGTTTTCCCTGAACAATTGGCAGTGGTACATGATCTTATCCACCAAGGTGGTCTTACCGTGGTCTACGTGGGCAATAATTGCAATGTTTTTTGTTGCTGACATAACTCTATTTTAAAAGCATTTTACCTTCCTAAATGCGCGCGCAAAGATACTTCTTTTTTTTATCCCAGACACAAAAGCGGTATATTTCTTAATATATTGATTTTGAAGTACTTTTAAAGTCCTTTTAAGGATTGAACCCCATTGGGGGCCCCTATTGCACCGACTGCTTTTTTTAAGGAAAACAAAGCATTGGGGGAAATCCGTATCTTTATCCTTTGATAAAAGGCCAGTGCCTCTTGGGTGACCTAATGGGAGAATCACCACCAAGAGACTAAACAACAGCTATTTATCCCTTAAATATTATTTTAATAAATACAAATTTACGAATGAATCTAGCAGCTATTCCACAGATAAAATACAGTGAGGGCAACAATTTTTTTCTCTTATGCGGGCCTTGTGCCATTGAGGGGGAAGAAATGGCCCTTCGCATTGCAGAAAAAGTAGTGAACATTACCGATAGGTTAAAGATTCCCTACGTTTTTAAGGGCAGTTTCAAAAAGGCCAACCGCAGCAGGGTGGATTCCTTTACCGGTATCGGAAACGAAAAAGCATTGAAGATACTCCGTAAGGTTTCCGAAACCTTTGAGGTACCAACGGTGACGGATATCCACGAAATTTCCGATGCGGCGTTGGCGGCAGCCTATGTGGACGTGCTCCAAATACCGGCTTTTTTGGTCCGGCAAACGGACCTAGTGGTGGCAGCGGCCGAAACGGGTAAGGCGGTCAATCTTAAAAAGGGACAGTTTATGAGCCCCGAAAGCATGAAACATGCCGTTGGCAAGGTAGAGGAGTGTGGGAATGGCCAAGTAATGGTCACCGATCGTGGTACCATGTTCGGCTATCAGGACATGATCGTGGACTTCAGGGGCATCCCGACCATGAAACAATATGCGCCGGTCGTATTGGACGTGACCCATTCGCTACAACAGCCCAACCAGTCGTCAGGGGTGACTGGCGGCAGGCCGGATATGATAGAGACCATAGCGCGCGCCGGCATCGTCACCGGTGCCGATGGAATTTTTATAGAGACCCATTTCGATCCCGCGAACGCCAAGAGCGATGGGGCCAATATGCTGCACTTGGACCATTTGGAGAGATTGTTGACCAACCTTACGTCTATTAGGGAAACGGTCAACCGACTCTAGCAACCACCAAACCTGAAACCTATACCTACCTACCATGAACGGATCCATACGACCTGTACTGACTTTTTACTTTTTTTTATCGATTTTGTGCGCAAATGGCCAAGAATCCATCCCTTTTGGAAAATTAACGGACGCAGAAAGGCAATTACAATCCTATGATAGGGATTCTTCGGCACATGCCGTAGTGTTGTACGAAAGAGGGGATAATTATTTCAAGGTCATCAACAGGAGCATTAAACTTATAAAGGAATACCATGTTAAGATAAAGGTCTTAAATGAAAAAGGATTCGATCAGGGCAATATAGAATTGAGATTGTACCGCAATAAGGAGTCGGCCGAGGAATTGACCAAAATTCAAGCGGTTACCCATAACGGCACCAATAAATTCAGTGTGCTCGCCTCCAACATCTTTACCGTGGATATTTCCGAAAATTGGACCGCAAAGAGGTTTACGTTCCCGCAAATTCAGAAGGGTAGCATCCTGGAATATACCTATACCATGACCTCTCCCTATATCTACAACTTCAATGGGTGGGATTTTCAATCGGATATCCCTAAAATCTATAGTGAATTCAATGCGACCATTCCTGGAAATTACAGATACAACCGCTCCCTTATCGGCAGCATTCCTTTGGATATAAACGAGGCGGACATCAAAAAAGAGTGTTTCCATATTGAGGGGTACCCCAAAAGTGCCGATTGTGAGATCCTTAAATATGCCATGAAGGATATTCCCGCCTTTAAACCGGAGGAGGAGTATATGTTGGCGGGATCCAACTACATTTCAAGGTTGGATTTTGAACTTTCCGAGATGACCCAATTAAATGGGGTTATCGAAAAATTTACCAAAAGTTGGAAGGATGTTGACAGGGAATTCCGGAACGATAAGGACATTGGTGTACAGTTGAACAAACGAAATTTTTTCGAGAAAAATGTCCCGGACAGCCTTTTCATGGTGAAGGATCCGTTACAACGTGCCAAAAATATTTATGCCTTTGTACAGCACCATTATACCTGGAACGGAAAGTATAGTATCTATAAAGATGTGAGGGTAAAGGAAGCCTTTGCCGAGAAAAAGGGAAATGTGGGAGAAATCAATATTTCCCTCATCAACCTGTTGAACGCCGCCGATCTGAACGCCTTGCCAATGGTGCTCTCCACTCGGGAGAACGGCCTTCCCAAAAAAATGCATCCGGTAATGTCCGATTTTAACTATCTTATAGCCAAAGTGGAAATAGAAGGAATTACCTACCTTTTGGATGCCACCGAAAAAAGCAATCCCTTTGGCATGTTGCCCTTTAGGTGCCTTAACCATTACGGAAGGGTAATGGATTATAGGAACGACAGTTACTGGCAAGATATCGTTGCAGAGGAAAAAAACCAAAATACCATTAGTTGTCAGTTAACATTTGATATCGAGCACGAAAAGATCAATGGAATAGTGGATATGATCAGTACGGGCTACTATGCGGTGCAGAAACGCTCTAAATTCGCCGATGTGGCTCAAAGCGATTATCTGGAAGAATTAAAGGCAGGCCTAGGGGATGATGTCGGCATCGATTCTTATGAAATCCTCGAGAAAAGAAGCAATGAAAAGGTACTAGTGGAACGGTTTACCTTTGAAAGGGAGGAAGATCTTGGTTCGGGCACTATTTTCTTGAACCCTTTTTTGATAAAGGCCTTTCCAAAAAATCCGTTCCCGACAGAGACCCGTTACTACCCCATAGATTTTGGGCATAAAAAGAACTATACCTTTCGAATGATCCTCAAATGTCCCGAAGGGTATGGAATAACCGAACTTCCCAAAGATGCCAATTACATGTTGCCCGACAATAGTGGATCTTTAAAATTCAAATGTGAAATGCGGGGCAGCGATCTACAGGTCTTTTTCAATTTCGATCTGACCGCGGCAAGCTATCCGAGTACTTCCTATCGATCGCTGAGGGATCTGTTTAAATATGCCATGGACATAGAAAAGAACACCCTGTTCGCCATCCTGAGGCAATAGTTTCACAATCTACTGCGGTACTTTTTGGGTATATCGCCCGTAAACCTTTTGAACGCCACACTAAAATGTGTGGCGTTTTTGTAGCCGACCTCCTCGGCGATCTGATAGATGGGCAATTGGGTGGCCTGCAAAAGATTTTTTGCATGTTTCATCTTTTCGTTGCGCCCAAAAGCATTTACCGAATCGCCGAAAATGCGCTTGAACTCCTTTTTTAGCAGGTATTCGTTCAACAATACTTTTTTGGAGAGTACTTTTATGGAAAAATTCTCGTCCAAATTATCCATGATGAGCCTTCTTGCCTCATAAAGCCTCTTTACCATTTCCGTATTTGCTTTGGGGGTATCCAACCTCACTGGTTTTTTATGGTTTGTGATCTGCATTACCAAAATCTCCAAGATCTTTGCCTGCAAGAAAAGTTGTTTGGCGATCCCATGATGTCCGCTGCTTTCCATGGCGCCCAACAACGCCAACAGATCCACGGTTAACGGAGATACCGTGTTGCCACCTTTAGTTTTTTTAAATATGGGGACATCCCCAAGGCCATGGTTTTTTAAAAAGTCGGTGGACAGGCCGATCACCACTTCTTTAAAGATCTTGCCACCGCTTATTCGCCTTTCCCCGCTGGCCTCCCCTATGGGCACAAAAAACGATTCCTGGTTTTCACAGATAATATCGGCTCCCCCACCCTTCATGGAAAGGATCATTTCGCCCTCCTGAACAAATGTCAATTGCAAAAGGTCCATCGGTTTTTGATAATATACCAGCAGATCTTCCTTTAGTAGGAATCGGCAGAAGACCACTTCTACCCCGTTAAAAATATATTTTATGATGGCTCCCCTTCCCATTACGGGCATAAGACGGTATTCTTCCCTCACCAGTCCCATTTCGGTAATCTGTTCCTCCAGTACCGCTATTCGATCCTCCAAGGTTCCGATGCCAATTTCCTCTTGGATAGCAGCTGTTTTCTTATCACGTCTTTTTTTTTCCACAAAACGTCTTTTTAACTTTCTATTAATACATAGATTTGCACGCAATTTATTTAGACTAATTACAAATAGCAAATTTATAATGGGAAATATTTTCAAACTGGCCTGTTTTCTTTTTTTTACCACCCTTTCATGGGCCCAATCCGGTCAGATTACCGGTCAGATTACCGATGATTCAGGAAAGGCGGTACCTTTCGCCAATATCATGTTGGAAAATACCTCCAAAGGGGCCACCACCAATAATAGGGGCATTTTTAGGATCCAGAACGTGGAGGCAGGCAGCTACACCCTTGTGGTCACCGATCTGGGATACGCAACACAACGCATTTCCATAGATGTACAAGCTGCAGCAACCACTGAGTTGCCCACAATTGTTTTAAGGGAAGCCATTGAAAACTTGAGCGAAGTAGTTGTGAACGCAGAAAAAAACAAATATGTGACCCGTAAACCTTCCACCAGTCTGCGCCTTAAGACCGAACTTATCAAACTTCCGCAGAACATACAGGTGATCAGCAGCGAACTATTACAGGACCAACAGGTGACTACCATTATGGACGGACTTACACGCAATGTAAGCGGGGTGACCATGTTGGAGCACTGGGGCCAATTTGCCCGTATCAACATGCGCGGTTTCCGGCTACCTGCCTTTAGGAACGGGGTGAACGTGCAGGACAGTTGGGGCCCCTTGGCAGAAGACATGAACACCGTAGAACGTATCGAATTCGTAAAGGGCCCTGCCGGTTTTATGATGTCCGCAGGAGAGCCAGGGGGTTTCTATAACGTGGTCACCAAAAAACCTACGGAGCAGTTTATTGCCAACGCCTCCTTCATGGCAGGGAGCTACGACTTTTACCGGGGTACCGTGGACGTAGGCGGAAAAGCTTCCGAAAATGGAAAATTGTTGTACCGCTTTAATGCTATGTACCAGACCACGGACAGCCATCGAGGCAAGGAACAGACCGATCGGTTCGGTTTTGCGCCGGCCCTTACCTATAACTTCAGCGATAGGACCTCCATTACAGCGGAGATGAACCTTCAAGATGCCGAGTCCTACCTTGGGTCGGCCTATATCTTTGCGCCTGTAGAGGACGGTTACGCTAGTTTGCCACGTGATTTTAATTTTGTGGACACCAGCTACCCCAAAACGGATATACAGGAAGTTACCTTCTTCTTGAACGCCAAGCACGAGTTTTCCGATAGTTGGAGCGTGGAGGGACAATTGGCATACCTCCGGTACGACCAAGTGGGCAATTCGGCCTGGTTGGGGCAATTGGACGCTGAGACCGGGGATGCCTATAGGACTATTTCGCAATGGGATGCCCTTTCGTCGAGCAAGTATGCTCAATTGTACATCAACGGTGCCTTCAGAACGGGAGGTGTCTCACATAAGATCCTGGGAGGATTGGACTTCAGCGAAAAATCCTATTGGGCCGATTTCTCCGTTACCCTCCCCGTGGATACCGATACCCCCTTCAATATTTATGACCCCGTTTATGGGGAAGTGGCCGCCCCTGTGTTTGACCGCTCCCAAAATGTGCAGGACCGCAACGGCGGACAACCTTACAGTGCCAATACGGTCAGGGGTTACTATCTGCAGGATGAAATCGGGTTTTTACAGGATAAGATCCGTCTAACTTTGGCAGGGCGCTATACCAACCTTTATACACAGGGAAAAACAGAGAACGATAATGTGGTAACCCCCCGTGTAGGCCTAAGTGTGGATATATTACCCGATTTGGCGGTTTACGGACTGTTCGATCAATCCTTCCTGCCCCAGGCGGGTATGAGTGCAGATCTGCAGCCTTTGAACGACCCAGTGGATGCGAAGGACATAGAAGGTGGAATCAAAAAAACGTTCTTTGACGGCCGCTTGCAGACTTCTTTGGGCGCTTTCCAAATTACCAAGGAAAATATCCTGACCGGCGATCCCGCAAACCCCAACTTCTCCATTTATTTAGGGGAAGTACGGTCAGAAGGTATCGAGTTCGACCTTCAAGGACAGGTGACCCCTGAACTGAACCTGATCTTAAACTATGCCAACACCAATGTGGAGGTCACGGAAGATTCCAACCCCGAACGCGTGGGTACAAGGGTGGCCGGACACGCCAAACACGTTACCAATGGATGGCTGAACTACAGCTTTGCCCCCACCACCGCATTGAACGGATTTGGGATATCATTGGGGTACCAGTACCAGATCGATCGTTCCACTTGGGCATGGGCAGCCGACAACCAGTCCGACCTGCCCGATTATTTTAGGCTGGACGGTGCTCTATCGTGGAAAAACAACAACTTTAGGGTGCAGTTCAACCTGAACAATATCCTAGACGAGTATCTGTACTCAGGGGCAAATTATGGCTCTTACCTTTACTGGCAATCGGAACCGGGAATAAATGGAAGGATATCCGTATCCTATCAATTTTAATGAAAATATCTTGAATTTTTGAAAGGATGAATTGGTTTAGCGGTCCACCCAAAAAAGGAACGCCTTGTATGAACAATAACGTTACACTTAAATCGATAAAAATGAAAAAGAACATTTTAGCCCTTTTATTGCTGTTGGCAAGCAGCCCGATCTTCGCACATTATATGTGGATCGAGACCGTTCCCACCGGTAAATTGAACAAAGAACATCAGATAAAGGTCCGATTTGGTGAATATACCTACGGAGTCCTCGAAAAGGTGGATGGGGATGCCTTTAAGGGCGTAAGCGAGTTTACCGTTTGGATAATCGCTCCCAACGGCCAGAAAAAGGAACTGACCCTTACCCCCGGAGCCGATTTTTATGCGGGCACCTTTGTTCCTTCCGAAAATGGAACCTATACGGTAGTGCTTGATAATAAGAACATGAAAGTGTTGGACTATACGGAATATGATTTTGGCATCTTTAAGCCGCAGTACCACGCCAAGGCCCGTATAGTGGTGGGCGAAACCATTGCTCCCTTGGCCACTAGCAATCCGGAAGGAATAGAGATCGTGGACCTTACCGACAAGACCTATGCCAAAGCAGATGAAGTGGTCCTTCAGCTTTTGTACAAAGGAAAACCGTTGGCCAAAAACGAACTGAGCGTTTACCAAGCGGATATGTGGTCCAAAAAATTGACCACTGATGAGGAAGGAAAGGTTTCTTTTAAACTTCCTTGGAATACACAATACACCGTGGAGGCCACCTACAACGAGGAAGTACCAGGCAACTTTAAGGGGCTGGATTACGGTTTTGTTTGGCATTGTGCCACCTATTGCATCCCTGCACCAAAAAACTAAAAGATACCAAAAATGAACAGCATTATCGTGCTACTGAGTTTTCTGGCTTTCTACTTGTTTTACCTCACTTCCAAAAAAGCGGTCATCCAAAGGACATCGAATTTGGAGGTATGGGCGGGCAAACAGGAAAAGGTTGCAAAATCCATTGGTGCCATATTGCTGCTCATTTGTTTCGTTGCAATGGCTATGCGCTACGGACTGGCCCCCGGGATACTGGCACAGTGTATTGTGCTCATGACCGTGGCAAGCCTTATCATCTGCGTTGCCCCTTTAAAGATCATAAACTTTAAATTGCTGTCCCTTGTCATGCTGGGCTGCTTTATACTTGAAATTACCCTATCCTAAGATATGCCGGCCAATAAAAAATACCTTACTACCTCCTGGTTACAACGTTTTGCAAAGATCAGCGCTGGATTTCTAGGAGGATATATGGTGACCATGGCGCTGCACATGGCGCTGGCACAATGGACGGACCGTGCCACCATTATGATCACTACGGCCTTTACAGGTTTCATCCTATGGGCCGTGTTGATGATGTTGGCATTTTTGGCAAGGAACGGATGGAAAATATGGGGCCTATATCTTTTACTGACCTTTGTTTTCTCCCTTTTTATCTATTTTGGTAAAATGTATCATCCCATTGCGGTTTAATTATGGATAATAGGACGTACAATATTTTTTTCCACACCCATACCATCAGTGGTATCATTATCAGTGCCGTACTCTATGTGCTCTTTTTTACGGGCTCCCTATCCTTTTTTAGGGATGAGATCATTAATTGGGAGCGCAATGAATCCGTTTACAAAAAAATAGCACCCGGCCATTTGGACATCGCACTGGATAGTATCGCCAACACCTATGACCTCTACGGCAGGGATATCAGTATCAATTGGCCCAGTGCGGAAAGAAGGATGAACGTAAGCCTTGGATCTTCCAAGGACACCCTTGCCACCGATGCGCAAAAAGCAGGGGCCTTTTTTTATATGGATACCGAGACGCACCAAAATTTCACCTATGTGGATTCCTATAGCCTCGGCGAGTTTTTATACCGATTGCACTTTTTGGCCCAGATACCCTACCCAATTGGATATTACCTTTCGGGTTTTATCGCATTCTTTTTTCTCTTTGCCATCATTACCGGAATATTGGTCCATTGGGATAAAATAGTGCAGAACTTCTATGTCTTCCGACCCATGGCCAAACTAAAGACCCTTTGGACCGATGCCCATACCGGCTTGGGGGTAATAGGACTTCCCTTTCAGTTTGTCTATGCCGTTACCGGAGCTTTTTTTATGATCAAACTGGTGGTAGTGGCCCCTGCCGTCATGGTACTATATGAAGGGGATCAGGTGAAACTGTACGATGAACTGGAGTATAATCCCCCCACATATGCCATGCAACACCAAAGATCGGAAGCCTTGGCCAGTGTGGACGGACTTGTGGCGATGACCACTGCACAATGGGACGATTTTCAGCCCACAAGGGTACAACTGTTGAACTATGGGGACCAAAGCATGAAAGTGCTGGTGGAGGGCGAAACGGCCTATAGTTCACAATTTACGGGAACGGGAAAGATCCTCTATGATGGGGTCACCGGTAACCTTATTTCCAAAAAAGATCCCTATGTGGAAACCACTTATCTGGACGTGGTAAAAAACTTGCTCTATCGACTGCATTTTGGGGATTACGGTGGTTATGCGCTAAAACTTATCTCCCTGTTGTTGGGACTTATCTCCTGTTTCGTGATCATTTCAGGGGTCATGATATGGTTGGTGGCCCGTGATAAAAAACACATTTCCGAAACCAAGCGCACCTTTAACCGTATTTTGGTCCGACTTTACCTAGCTAGCTGTCTTGGTATGTACCCGCTTACGGCCCTCACTTTTATCATGGTAAAGGTGCTTGGACGATCCGGAATGGATTTTCTATACCCTTTTTACTTTTGGGGATGGTTATTGCTGACGATTTTGTTGATGTTGAAAAAAAGCAATGGTTTTATAATCCGTTTTACCCTTTTATGGGGCAGTATCCTGGCCTTATTTGTACCTATGGCCAACGGTATCCAATCTGGAAACTGGTTCTGGAAAACCTTTGCTGCTGGCCAGTTGGATATTTTTATAGTGGATGCGATCTGGATCGGACTTGCAATTACCGGTTTTTTCATTTATGCGCATATCGTTAAAAAGGAAAAGAGATTGCCCGTTGCGTCAGCATATCTGTGATGGGTGGAAAAGAAATGTGGTCCCTAAAACATAATTCCGTACCTTTTCGTAAACTATGCTTATAAACGATTATGTTAAGGGAAATCCATCCGAAATTACCGATGCGGGACAAACGTGCCACTAAAAATTTCTATTGTGACCACTTGGGGTTTAAGGTATTTGGCGATACCGACTACGAGGGGTATCTCATGTTGGAAAAGGACGAGATCCAAATCCACTTTTTTGAGTTTAAAGACCTGGATCCCCGTGAAAATTATGGGCAGGTATATATCAGGACGGACGCTATCGAAAAATGGTACCAGCTGGCCCTCGAAAAGAAACTGCCCATGCCAACGGCAGGCCATTTAATGACAAAACCTTGGGGCCAACGGGAATTTGCACTTCTGGATCCCGATTTTAACTTGCTTACTTTTGGACAGTCGCAAACTTAAAAACACATCGACAAAAAAGGACCAATAGAGAATATAAAGATAAAGGAGCAATCTAAAATGGTGGTTTTCATTCCTTCCCATCCACATAGTCCTGTAAATAGGCATAACGTTCCGTGAGCCTGCCCCCTTTGCTTATCCTTGCCCGTTGCAAAATGCCGTCTTTATCCCCATTAAAAAAGGCCGGCACCACGTGTTTTACAAAAGATTCCCCAAAACCTACACTGGCATCCCGAGGAAGCTCACACGGAAGGTTGTCCACCGCCATAACGGCAATCGCATGGGGGATTTGAAAATCGGTCTCCATTTCCCTCTGGGGGTCATAGCCATAAATAGGGTCCGCTATGGTGGAAGACCTGATGGTACTGGCCACCGGACCATCGATGTCACAACTTATATCCGCCACCACCCGAATCTTGAAATCGGGCCTTTTGGCATCTTCCCTTGTAAAAAGAAAGGGAGCGCCGTCACCATAAAAATGTCCCGCGATATATAGGTCCGTAACGGTTGAAAATCGGTGGAAGTTGGAGCGGTATTCATGGGGGTTTTTAAAGAAATCGGCCTTATTGCCCCTAACTCCGTCCTTGCGCTTGTTATAGTCCGATGCATCTATCTGGGAGTAGACGGCCTCCTCAAAATCCATTTCCAGGTACTGTGCCACCGTAACTTTTTTCAGTCCCATTCCGTCTAGGATTTCCTTGGCCCCGTTGCCCACCCTGCCCCTACCGGTGAGCAATATTTTTATACTCGGCAAATCTATCTTTTTTAGTTCCCCTATCAAAGCCGCCTGGTCTTTTAGGGTCTCGGCCTTTGGCAATTGGAAGGACCCGTATTTGAGTCCGTAAGCACGGATACCGTTATAGGCGCCCACAATGCCCGCATAGCGGCCAAAGGCCACCAATCTGTTTCCCGAGGGCCCAATAATTGTCTCGTGATCGTAAAGCTCTATGTTTTTCTCCAATACGGCCTGAAGTAGTTTTCGGTTATACGGTTGTTTTTTGATGGTATGGGAAAAGAAAAAGTATTTTTTATCAGGTATAAGATGGGAAATTGGGACCTCTTTTACCCCGATCAGTACATCGCATTCATCCATTTTATCGGAAACTGCCACTCCCTGCTCCCGATATTCGGCATCGGAATAGACCCTTATGGGAGAAGGTTCCACAATGATGTCGGCTTGGTGAAACGCCTTCTTCGCTTTTTTACAGGCGGTTGGGGAGAGTACTACCCTTCGATCGGGCGGGTTTTTGCGTTCTTGTATGATGCCGAACTTCATGGAAATGTATTTTTATAACTTTTTATGGGGACTGGGCCTGTAAATGTAACAGATGACAAGTTGACAAGCAAACCTTTTTTTGGAATAGTTTTTGGAGTATCTTTGCCGACCCTGATCAATTCCCAATGTGGAATTGGGATCGATTGAATAATATGGGGCCGACCGGTTTTGACAGCGAGACCAATTGGAATGTAAGCATGCCGAGCGCTGGAATACAGCTCGTAAATCTCATTTTCCACACTTTTAATTGGCGAAAATAATTACGCTCTTGCCGCTTAATCCGAATCACAGTAGGATTTAGCCTCGTTCCGACAAGGTCGGAAAGCGAGATGTTTCTGGGAAGCCCTTGTTGACGGCGTCCCAATCAGAAGCACCATCAATGTCAACATAAGGATCCTGTTGCTTCGGCAGGGTCACCAAAATTCAAGGAGCTAAGTGTACAGTGGGCGGTTCCTGGTCAGCTGTACATCGAAAACCAAATAGGGACTACGCATGAAGAAAGCATTGTTGATTGCTTGTTTGGACGAGGGTTCGACTCCCTCCGGCTCCACTCTAAAAGCTACCTTCGGGTAGCTTTTTTCGTTTCGCCTCCGGTCGTCGAAAGACAGCGCGGCAGGCCCGCC
>TARA_R110002020_G_scaffold475987_1_pt1 | contig 103285 bp, 108 predicted proteins | sample TARA_R110002020 | Tara Oceans TARA_R110002020 (sample SAMEA4396489) | marine metagenome | biome: Westerlies Biome; feature: [MES] marine water layer (ENVO:01000295) within the mesopelagic zone...; material: water (ENVO:00002006), including particulate matter (ENVO:01000060)...
TACATTGTAACTGTTAAAAGTGTCTAGCAAAGTCTGGGAAGTCCAGACTGCAAGTTATTGATGGTGCAATAACGCCAGGTACGCTCGTTGCGTTCTTACTCTACTCTCAATTTATTTCTCAATCTGTATCTGCTTTAGCGGGCAGTTATACTAGCGTCAAGCAAGCTCAGGGCGCATCGGAGAGAGTGTTCGAACTGCTCGACAAGCCAAAAGAATACTTAGGCTCAGAAAAAGGAGAATCAATACACGACTTTGAGTCTCTTGAGTTTAAGAATGTCTCATTTCGCCATAACGAAAGCCAAGAAGTATTTAGTAATATCTCTTTTAAAATATTCAAAGGAGAAAAGGTTGCCCTCATCGGCCCTAGTGGCAGTGGGAAAACTACCCTTATTCGGTTAATGCAAGGCTTATTCTCTCCGAACGAAGGAGACGTCGTAATCAACGGAAAGACGGCAGAGTCATTTAATGATTGTGCACGTAGAGCATTGTTCGCGACAGTTCCCCAAAATGTATCGCTATTTCGCGCCTCTATTATTGATAATTTGAGATTGGAAAATGAAAAGCTTACTGATGATGAAATTATCGATGCTTGTAAGCTATCTAATTGCCATGAATTTATTCGAAGTTTGGAGAATGGTTACCAAACAATAGTGGGCGAAAATGGGGATACTTTAAGTGGCGGACAAAAGCAGAGGCTTGCAATAGCCCGGGCTTTACTTCGAGGCGCTCCTGTTATTGTGCTTGATGAGGCTACCTCGAACCTTGATAACGATAATGCGCTAAGGATAACTGAACTGATTGAAAGTTTACCTGCAGATAAAACTGTGGTCATTATTTCTCACACTTGCAAGTCAGTCGACGCCTGTGATCGTTCAATAAACATATCAGATTTAAAAGGCTATCAGCCAGAACCGTATAACTCTGAAAAGCTACCTATGCTGGCTTGAATGTTCGGTTTCGAACGGATAGTGTTCGTTATCGAACACTGTTTTTTTCGTTCAATCATAAACCACCGAATTGACGGGCTTTTTATTGGCATACTTCATGCTTAACTAAGTTTAAGTGAATTATATTAAAGAGAGTTACCAATGGACAGGGTTAAGTCGAAATCTGAAATTCGACAGCAATTTTTAAAAAAAATTATTTTCTACTCTGCTGGAATTATTCCTGTAATAGGATGTTCAGTTTGGTTGTTCTCCTCACCGAATGTGCTTGGAGCTATGCCTGATAATAAGAAAGGCAGCATTGAGGTGATACAGCCTACGACTAATGATGAGAGCTTGATGGTTCGCGCGCGAGCCACACCTAAGAAAACCGTATATCTTGATCTAACTGAAGGCGGTACCGTCAAAGAGCTTCATGTTGAGCAAGGTACCTTCGTTGAAAAAGGGCAGCAGCTTGTGAGCCTTGAAAACTCAAGCTTAGAGTTAGAGGTGATTGCTCGTGAAGCTCAAGTCGAAGAGCAGCTAAATAATCTAAGAAACACCCGAATTGCTATGGAGCAGGATGCTTTAAACATAGAGCGGGAAATTACCGATCTGGAGTACGAATTAGAAGTACTAACCAGTCAGTTAAAACGGGCGCGCTCTATGCATCAAAGTGGATACCTTTCAGAGCAGGAGCTTGACGAACTGGAGGCCGAGTCTGGCCATTTAAATAGACGCTTAGAGATAGCGTACGAAAGAAAGTCTACTAACCAGGAGCTACGTAAAACTCAGTTAGTTCAGCTCGAACAAAGCGCAAAAAATCTAACCAGGAATCTGGAACTAGCTAGAGATAACTTGAATAGCCTTCGTGTAACGGCCTCCACTTCGGGTTACATAAGCTCGTTTGATATTAAGCAAGGGGAGTATATATCTAGAGGTGAGCGAATTGGACAGATAGATGATTTAAATGATGTCCGCCTTTTGGCTGAAATAAATGAATATTATTTACGAGAAGTTAAAAAAGGGCTCAGTGCAACTGTGGATATTGATGGAGAAAAACACTCAGCGAAGCTTATTAAGATTCAGCCGCAGATAGAAGATGGCATGTTTACCGCTGAATTTGAGCTCAAATCAGATTTTGACTCTCAGTTGCGAAGAGGGCAAAGCGTAAACTTGACCATTAGGTTTGGTGAACCAAAAGAATACTTGAAGGTAAGTGACCGGGCTTTGCGTGGAGTAGAAGGTCAATACTGGGTTTTGGTCCAAGGTAAAGATGGCCAATTAGAAAAGCGCACGGTTAGCGTGAAAAGGCTCGAGGATGGATATTGGGAAGTTCTCTCTGGCCTCCGTAAAAGTGAGCGTGTCGTGCTAGATAAGTCTGATTCTTGAATATAGTGTGAAAGGTAAAAAATGATTGAGTTAATAAATATAACAAAAAAATTCTCTACTGACACTGTGGAGACAACAGCTTTAAAAAATATAGACCTTACGATTGACTCGGGCCAGTTCCTTTGTGTCATGGGCCCTTCTGGTGGCGGCAAGTCTACACTTTTAAATACTCTAGGGCTTTTAGAGTTCCCGAATTCCGGTGAGTACAAGTTGGATGGAAAAAGTGTAGATATCAAGAACAAGAAGCTTAGGACTCAGCTTCGCAAAGAGCTTTTTGGGTATATTTTCCAGAACTTCAACCTCATTCAAGAGTTGAGTGTGTTTGATAATGTGGCGCTGCCTTTGATTTATCGCTCTTTCAGTAAAAGCGAAATCGAAAAGAGAGTTTCAAAAGCATTGAGCAAGGTCTCTTTGACAAACAGGGCTAAGCATTTCCCAAGTGAGTTATCCGGGGGACAGCAGCAAAGGGTTGCCGTCGCACGAGCTATAGTGACTGATCCAAAATATATATTTGCTGATGAGCCAACAGGTAATCTTGATAGCAAAAACAGTAAAGATGTTCTTGATCTTTTAGTAGAGCTTAATGAGCTAGGTACAACAGTAGTTATGGTGACGCACTCCGAGAGTGATGCGACATATGGTACCGATGTGGTTCGAATGAGTGACGGCGGGTTAAAGCAGCTTAAGCAAGAGGCCCCATTGAAGGAGTTTCAATATGCTTAACTGGCTTAAAATTCAGAATTACATGAAGGCAGCCTTCCAAAGTATAAAAAAGTCGAGCTTAAGCAGCTTTTTGGTTGTACTCGGATTGGCAATTTCATTGTTAGCCAGCTCACTAATTCTTTCTTACGGTTACCAACATCTAACTTTTGAGGAAGATTTAGCAAATAGCGAGTCTATTTTTAGAGCTACCCTAGATTTACCGGAAGTAGATTTAGGTGGGGATGGGATCGCCCTTACACCTGCAGGAGTAAAGGACTTTCTAAAAGGACAACTGGATAGTAGTACCCAAGTTACCCAATTCATATCTACTAAAAACTTCTTTCCTATTATGTACAAGGGGTTCAAAAGAGAGGAGTTTAACCCAGTTGCAGTCGATGAATCTTTTTTTGAAGTATTTGACTTTAAGACGTTAGATATAAGTGAAAAGTTCTCCAATGAAAATGGCATTATAATCTCCAAAACTCTTGCTTTGAAAGTGTTCTCTGGTGATCCAGTTGGACAGGTTATTTCTTTTAATGGAACGGAGCCGTTGGAGATAGTTGGAGTTTTTGACGATCTTCCTCAAAAAACACATTTGAATTTTAACGCCATACTCCCGCTTAAAGCAGTAGAAAGTATAAGCCCTAGATTATTAAGTGGCATGCGGGGTGGCAATTTTTATACCTATGTCCGTTCGAATAAAAAGCTAAATGACTTCACAGCAGTTGAAGATAATCTGAGTGATGTTCTAACGGATAGCATGCGTGTCAAAGTTGATGCTTCCCTCATGCCGATTGAAGAAATACATTTAACTCAAAACTACTTGGGAGAGATGAAGCCAGCAGCTGATGTAAAAGTCTTATATTTGATCCTTACACTTGGTGGAGCTCTTGCTGTCATTGGTGGAGTAAACTTCTATAATTTATTTAGTGCGCGCTTAGCGATGAGAAATACGGAGTTTGGCGTGCGGATAATACAGGGGGCGAGCAAGATAGATGTCTTTATCCAAGCCCAGGTAGAGTACCTTATTTTACTCTTTACCTCTTTGATGTTAGCGCTCTCGCTTTTAGAGCTGACATTTGAAAGATATCTTTCCGAGATCATCGATATAGCAATCAGTAACAGTTTAGTCATGAGTGTTATGCTCTATCTATTTGTAGCTCTCGTAATAGCTTTATCATTACTTTTGTTTGTTCATGTTTTAAGGTTAAACACCGTAAAATCAGTTATCGGTGGTAGTAAGAATGTCGCTGGGAATAAGCTTGGAAGTAAAAAAATCCTGGTTGCTATTCAAACCGCATTATCAATAGTCGTGCTTTATTTAGGTGTGAACGTTACAAATCAAGTTTCAGAGTTATCTCAAGTTGAACGAGGCTTCGATGATTCCGACGTTTGGATCTCTCCTCAAGTAATTGACAGCTCTTTTGAAGAGCGGTTTGCTCAATTTGAAGCTCGCGCTAGTCAACTGGATGGGGTTAAGACAGTTACTTATGGTGAGCAATTTCCCTCTATGTCCTTTAATGATGCGACCTCTGAACTAACAATTAGTAATATAAAAGATGTTGAGCTTTCTCTAATTCCTGTTGTCGGTGTTTACTATGATTACTTAGAAGCATTGGATACCGAGTTACTGGCGGGACGCACTTTTTCTCGAGAGTTCGAAAGTGACTTTTCAGAGTTCTCTGATGATCGTGAACACTTTGGCATTGTTGCTACAAAAACCTTTGTTGAGCAAGTAGGCTGGACTGATTATAACTCGGCGCTCGGTAGTGAAATTCGTTGGGACGATAAAGTTGCAAAATTAGTCGGAATTATAGATGACGTGCGTTTTACCGATCTACAACAAGAGTCATCACCTATTTTCTTTGCTTTGGGTCATAAAGCTCAACAACGCTGGAATATTGCGGTTGAGTTTAGCGACACTTCTAATGCAGTACAGTTAAATGAAGTATCGCAGATATTTGATTCGCAATTTGGACATCAGGCTTCGCAGTTTGATCTTCTTTCTAATTTAGTAAGAGATAAGAACTCAAGTCTTTTTGCTCAACTAACCATTTTACTGAACTTCGCTGCGATAGTTATTACGCTTTGTTTATTAGGGGTTTTTGCGCTAGCTAAATTTGGGACTGACCAAAGACAACGAGAGTTGGTTATCCGAAAGGTATTAGGGGCTAGCCAATTGCGGCTTCAACTCATGCTTCAGTGGCAATTCCTCATGCCAGCAATAATAAGCTCAATCGTGGCCGCGACAGCTCTTATTTTAACTCAGGAAATCTGGTCGGATTCACTTAACATATCGACAAGTGCTTCTGGTTACTCATTAGTTATGAGCGTCGTTATAGTTTTATTGCTATCCAGTTTAACCGTTGCTTTTGTGGGGTATCGTTCGATAGCAACGGATATAGTAACTCCATTACAGTCAGATTAAAGGAGAAGAACATGGTATCTCAAGTAAGAGAGTATTTTGCTAATAATCCCGAACTATTTTTTTTAGTGTTAGTGTTAGACATCGTTGTTTTGTACCTTATTTACAGGGGCATTAAATGCTTAGTTCGGCTAGGGGTTACTTACTTCAACAAGTTTAGGCAGCAGTCTCATTAAGTTAAGATAGTTAGTTATATAAGAAACCGGAAGGTACAATGCTTAAACGTCTAGAAGATGCACGGCTACTCATTGTTGATGACAATGAGGACATTTTGTTGGCATCCAAAATTTTGCTCAAGCAGCATGGTGCAAAAGTTGACTCACTTACAGGTCCGGATGAGCTTGAAGCAAAACTAAGTGATGGCAATTACGACTTAGTCTTGCTTGATATGAACTTCACAAGAGACGCTAGATCTGGGGAAGAAGGTTTAGAAGCGTTAAAGCTGATCCGAGCTCAAAATACTTCTGCAGCTGTGGTAGTTATGACTGCCTATGGATCTTTAGCTTTAGCAGTAGAAGCGATGAAGGAAGGAGCAAATGACTTCATTGTTAAGCCTTGGCAGAATGAACGTCTGATCACAACAGTTGCCAACTCAATTAACAGCAGTAAGCAAGTTAAGGAAATAAGGCGTCTTGAGGGTACAAATAACGAATTGACGGCTTCAACACAAGCGAACCTCAATGAAATGATCGGTTCAAGTGGAGATATCGTTGCTGTAAAGAACGTTATATCTAGAGTTGGTGTGACAGATGCTAGTGTCTTATTAACTGGGGAAAGTGGATCAGGAAAGGAAGTGGCGGCGAGAAGCATACACGCAGTCTCAGATAGGAAAGATGAACCCTTTGTGTCAATTGATATGGGGGCTATTCCAGACGAACTTTTCGAAAGTGAGGTTTTTGGACACAAGAAGGGAGCTTTTACCGGCGCACAGAGTGATAGGCTCGGTCGTTTCTTGGCCGCTGGTAATGGGACACTTTTTTTAGATGAAATTGGTAACCTCCCCTTGGCCTCACAAGTAAAGTTATTGCGTGTTTTACAAACACGACAGGTTACGCCTGTCGGGGGAAAAGAGTCTGTTCCTCTAAATGCTAGGATTATAGCTGCAACAAATGACGATCTATCGCAAAAAGTTGCCGTCGGGGATTTCCGCCAGGACTTACTTTATCGGATTAATACAGTAGAGATACGACTGCCCCCACTAAGAAGTAGGAAAAGTGATATAGACCTTCTCGCCGAATACTTTCTTGGCATCTATAGGAAAAAATACCAGAGACCTGATATTGTTTTTTCTCAAGAATCTAAAGCTGCAATGCGGGACTGGAGTTGGCCAGGTAACGTACGCGAACTGCAACATGTCGTCGAAAGAGCTGTAATAATGTGTGGCAGTCAAGAGATACGCCCACAAGATTTGTTCGCTTCTCCTTCATTCCAGAATAGTGAAGCCGTTTCTCACGAATTTAAAACTTTGAACTTACATCGCCTTGAAAAGGAAGCTATTCAACACGCAATGAAAGTTAATGAGGGAAATATCACTAAGGCGGCAAGTGATTTAGGTCTTAATAGAACTTCGCTTTACCGTCGACTTGAAAAACATGGACTCCATTAGAGATGAGATTCTTGAAGATAACTCTATCTCTAGCGTTAGTCGCTGTTACATGGCGATTAACTGCGTTTGGTGGAGAGGTAACGATCGTATTAGCCACTTTTATCACTGCGGCCGTGGCAGTTTTTCTTAATAGTGCTGTAGGAAAAACCTTACGTCCTGTTAGTTCAGAAGTGAAGGAAGTTAAGGTTGAAAGTAGAAGTCAAAATGTTTATGAAAACTTTTTCCACAACATGGATTTTGCGGCATTTGCGATAGATGCCTCTGGTAAAGTCTTAGTTGCCAATAGAGCAAGTCTCCGGCTATTAGGGTTACGCAGCTTTTCTCTAACTAGACAATTGGCCCATAAAAACAGTGAGCTCTACAACACACTAATGAATGTATTGCAGACCAAATCAACGGGTAAAAAAGTCTGCACTATCAATACGCTAGAGAGTAAGCTGAACTCGATAGTTAATATTTCAGCACAAAAACATGGAAATCTACCAGTTTTCCATATAACGATTACCGATATTCATGATTTTCTTGAGCAAGAAAAGCATGACTCCTGGGAACGGCTTATTGAAGTTCTAACTCATGAGATAATGAATTCGATTACGCCAATTAGCTCTCTGGCAAGTAGCGCAAAACAATTGGTTCCTGAACAAGGACAACAGAATGACGATTTACTAACTGCATTAGAAGTTATCGAGAGGCGTTCAGATGGGCTGCTCGCTTTTGTTGAGAAGTATAAGGGGCTCACTAACTTACCTCCGCCAAGCATGGTAAAGGTAGATTTAGGAAATTTGATCGAAAGCGTGGTAGAGCTCTCTAAACAACGCTTTAATACCGGAGCCATAAAGGCTGTATTCCCACGCTCTAAAAAGAAACTGACGGTATCAACGGATCCCAGCCTACTTGAGCAAGTCCTATTGAATGTTATTAAGAACGCTTTAGAGGCAAGTTCTGATAATAGCTCCCCTTTAGTAACCGTGACCGTTACTCGAGATAACTTAGATTATATTGCTGTGAATATTTGTGACAATGGATCCGGAATATCAGCACAAGCAATGCAAAGTATATTCCTGCCCTTTTTCACTACTAAGCAAGGTGGTTCGGGAATAGGCTTGGCTATTTCAAAGCAGATATGCCACTTGCTTGGTTGCACAATAAGTGCATCTCAATCAGATCTGGGCGGCGCAAATGTCTCGGTAACCATTCCCACAGTAAATCAAATAACGTGAATTGTTGCGTGCTGGTTAGCTCCAGTTTAGCTGGGCTACTGGGGACGCAATTGGCACAAATAAAAACGCTTTAATTAGGTATTTGGTTAGTGACTTAAGGATAAAAAGGCGTTGGAGTTTTAGCAAATAGGCGCTAGAGCTCTGAATGTCCAACAAGGAGAAAAGATAACTAGAGTAGATGAAGTTCGGAAGAGATTTAGTAAGAGATTGATTTGGTTATTCTTAGGGTCAGTTGTGTTGGTTGGGTTCTACCCCCTCGACAGTAATTGATGACCAAACAAACTGCGCTTCGCCGGAGGGAAGTTCATCAGCTGATAGTTTGCTAGCTGATTCCAAAGAATGCTGTAAAGTCTGCAAGAAAGGTAAAGCTTGTGGGGGCTCCTGCATAGCTAAAAGCAAAACATGCACTAAAGGCATCGGATGTGCCTGTAACGGATATTAAAGCTTCTATGTATCTCGTAATAGTTCGGGCCACCTCGTTTTGATTGGTAAACTTAGGTTTCTTTAGTTAATCCAACATCACAGAATAATCTTTGTTAAGCGTCGCTGATATAGTTGCTGTAATGTGATTCACAGGGATAGAAAAAGTGCAACGTATCACATTCCACTGCCAGTACGTGACAAGATTTTACCGTGTGTTATTGAAGTACAAGTTTCCTGAATCTGTCCGTAGTCGTGCTAAAGTACTTGTTAGCTCAAAATGCTAATTTGGTACCGCTGTTTGCCTTAGCTTAGGGTAACTTACTATCCATGAAGGCCAGTATTCAATTGATGGTCTATATTGGATTTGAACACTGTTATTGAGGGACCTGAGATGAAAAAAACAGCAAACCAGTCAGTAGAAGTTATTACTGATATTCTTTGTGATGCCTGCGGTGCTAGTGTTTTACCTAATTTCCAAAAAGAGAATTGTGAAGACCTTAGTGATTTTCGCGATTATGGAACACTACGTGCTTCGTATGGCTACGGCTCCAACCAGGACGGGGATTCCTTTCATTTCGATTTATGCGAGTCATGCTTCAAGGAGTTAGTGGATAAAGTAAAAAGTATGAAAGCATTAAATAGCAGCAGTGTCTGAATTCTAACCGGGGCTGGTACTTAAAGTGCCATTTAGTTACGCTTCAAGTTTTTTTCGTCCTGAATGCGAATATAAATTTCTTCCCAGTGGACGCTGACATCGTCTGGTGCTTTTACACCAATCCGGACCTGATTGCCTTTTACGGCAAGAATGGTGACATCTACCTTGTCGGCCACATCTCACGTCAAAGTTAGCCTATTAATTACAAGATTTCTGGTGACGCTCTGCGATGTCATATTAATGTCCTTGAGCTAATCAACCCCTGACGAGTGGAATTCCTCAAGAATCGTGATAACCTAAAAATAACATACTTGGGATAATTACATCATATTCATGTCATCTCCAATAATAAAAACCAGTACAGAGCTTAATCAAGCGAAATCACTTCTGGGCAAAAACGTTCCAATGCACCGAAAAGCATACAGCGACCGAACGGCATGGTTAATGGCCTGTTTTGCCGAATTGGCGTACATGAAGTTTAATCCACCTATTATAAACCACAGACTCGGGAACTCGGTCGAAAAAATGCTGGCTGCGAGCATGAAAGATACTCGTAAGCTTAAAACTGTAGTTCAGTTAGCGATTGATCATTTTGCGTATGACCATGACGAAGAAAGGCAGCTCTTGGAGGAGCAGTTAAATATGCTCGAAGCAGAGCTCGTAAAGACCTTTAACGTCGGCGATAGCCAAGCAATACTTATCAAAACTAATAAATTTCTGGTTTTATCTTTCAGAGGTACCGAACCGACCCAGTTGGAAGATATAAAATCAGATGCTCGAGCAGACTTAACCAAGTGTGTTACCGAGGGGAAAGTCCATTCAGGCTTTCACGATGCCTTTAATTTAATCGAGCTGGATATCAACCAGTTCCTCAGTGAGTTTCCAGAGCTCCCTCTGTTTTTAACCGGTCATTCTCTTGGTGGTGCGTTAGCAACAATCGCGGCCAAGAGAATAACGCATACCGGCGGTAATGCAGCTTGTTATACCTACGGATCCCCTCGAGTGTCTGACGACCACTGGTTAATGACCATGAAGACGCCCATATACCGTATTGTAAACTCTTCTGATGGGGTGACCATGGTGCCGCCACCAGGCTTCACTATAACCGCAATTTCCTGGCTAGTCGGATTTATTCCGGCTGTGGGTGATAAGTGGAAATCCTTTTTGCGCGAAAAGTTTGGCGGTTATCTGCACGGGGGAGATATGCGATTTCTTACAGACGTTAAAAGCGGTGAGTACTCGAAGGCAAGATTACTGACACACGTTGATATTTTTTATCGCTTAAAAGGTTGGTTCAGAAAGCAATTTACGATTAAGAAGTTTGGAACAGACCACAGCATGTCAGTTTACCGAGCCAAGTTAGCGTTTATAGCACTACGCAGAAATTAGTTGTAACACGTAAATTTTTCCAACCAGTGACAACTACTACCAAAGAGCCAACACGACAAAAACTGAGATAGAAATGCTTACTGAGGGTGACGGTATAAACTTAATTCATAAGCGGTTCCCTCCTAGTTTCGGAAACATATTTTCGAAAAGTTAGCGCAGTTGATTTTAGCGAAGCCAACTAAATGATTACGAAATGTATGCTAAAGGTTGAAGAATTATGGATTATAAGTTTTCTATGAAGAATCAAAGTAAAAGACCGAACAATGCAAAGAAAAAAAAGGAAAGGACGGAGATAAGAAAAGGAATTATTGTGTGGATTATTAAAAATACGATCCTTACGTTATTCGCTGTAACAATTCTTTATGGTTTGGGTTTGTTGGTATTCGGTGTTGTAAACGGAGTGTATTTAACCGATTTAGAGTGGCTGTATAGTGGTTTAGGTATTAAAGAATCCGAAGACTCTTATACTATTTCCTTCTATGCGTCAGCAGAACAAGATTATTGGTTCTTTGTGTTTATAGGAATTATGGCCTGGTTCATAAGTTATATAAGTTCCAAAAGAGAAGCGAAGGATGACAAATTAACTAATAAGATAAACCACTTTTTCCCTGACGTGGACCCAAGCTCAGCCCACATGCGTTACTTAGAGAGTAAGGTTAATGAGTTATCTTGCATCGCAAATAGTGTCCGTCGTCAGCTAATAATCTTAGATATAGAAGGCTGCTTGGTTAAAAGCCAAGTAAACGTGCTTACTAAACTTGTGAATATCCATCATAACCATGACTTAACTGAAAATTTTGGAGAATTCTATGTTACCAGAGATGAGGCGGTTAAAAACAAGGCCCCATGGGGGAATTTAACCCTTTTCTTACTTGATACACCGTCGAGTGGAACTGTTGAACTAGTTCGCAGCCAAAGATTTTCGGGGAAGGAATTTAGTGAAAAGTACAATATTAAATTAGGTAGAGAAGAGGTGGGCACGTTGACCAGCAGCTATTGTTGTTGGGCCGATATAACGGAGGATACAGTATTAACACCCGCGTTTTACACTAGAGAATACTCATTTGAGATTGTAAACAGCACGAAGTATGATCTAAGAATCAAGATAGAGTGTACTAATCATGACGATTCAAGTATTTCACTCAAACCCGGAGATACAATCGAGCCTGATTTGATTTACAAGAACATCAAGCCTGATGATGACCAATTTCAAATATCAATTGAAACAGAGGATTCTGGGCCAGAACAACAGTAATTTTTTGTTGTAGTAGTCTTGTACAAAGAGGCACAGTGATCTAAAATCTAGTCATTCGATAGGTATTTTCCATACCTTGGAGGAAGGAGAAACACTATGATGAGTAAAGTAAAGGGCATGTAGTCCAAACGATTATCCAAAGTGAAAAGGCGCCGTAAAGGCGCCTTTTGTGTATTCGCCTACCCACAAAGTGGCCTAGAATCTACCCTCAAACTAGCTCCTCTGGTGCTTTTCGTTATAGATCTCCATTACTCAGTACGGTGATTACATACTGAAGGTGAATATCTTATTCTACTTTGACACTATCAATACCACCGGTGAATTTGGAACGAAGCTGTTCGCTCTCCGCATTTAGTTGGGAAGCTATGTGTCGCGGAATGAAAGAGCTTAACTGGCCGTTTCTCGATAAGCAGAAGAGCGCACTAAATTCTAAGCTCATCATCGTTTGCCAAATTTCAGTAACGGCTATGATGCAATTTAGATTTTATTTTGCGAATTGACCTTTGCTTCCAAAAAAAGTTCGATAATTTTCGCGGAAAGATTTAAAGCTATCAAGATTCAACTATTAACGAGACTTTCCAGTCTTTCTAGTTGGTTAGTTCTAAGCTCAAGCTCACGCGATAGTTTGTCGTATCTCTGCTCTAAAGAATTAAATTGCTGTTTCATTTTTTCATTGTCATTGTTGCTATTATCTGATTTATCATCATTTTGCGAATTTGGACTCGCTTTTATCGGGTGTTGGTAGATTTCACGCAAAAAACCTTTTATGTAATCGCGGTAGTGTTCCCCTGTGTCGTCGCCGTTTTCTCTCAAGTTTTTAGCAAATGCAACATGCGAAGACATTAGGACTTTCTTATAATCATAATCTTCAGTAAGATTACGTTGATATATGTAGCGTGAAGCTGAAAACCAAGCTCCTGCCAAGAGGACGGGGATTAAACTCAAACGAGCTACGATGTGTTCCATGCCGAGCTCTTTAGCATCAAAAAGCTGATAACCGATAACTGCTGCGCCAGCCATAAATCCCACACCTAAAATGACCCAAGGCACGTTCGACCTCCATCGCCCGGCTTTTTCAGATTTAGTATTAAAGGCTTGGCTCAAACCTTCCGCCGTTTTAACTTCTAGAGCTTTTTCGGCTTCGTCAATTAAACGCTTTGCCTCTTTCATGGTGTCTTCATGCTGTGCTTGGAAGTCAATTAAGTGCTCTTCGTATTCCTTTGTAAACTGTTTCTGTTGTTCAAACTCAGCCATTCTTTTGTTTAACTCGGTATAGAACGCACTAATGGATTTAGTTTCGCTTTCCACTTTGTCTTTTAATGTTCTAATACGTTGAAGCTTATTATGGTATTCGCGGTCAAGTCGCTCGAGGGCATCTACTTTAGATTGTGTCTTTTCTACCCTGTCGTTCAGCTCTATAGCCGCACTTCTAGCGCCGTGCTCTAAGCTCCAACCGACCTTAAGGTTCATACCTCGAAGAGCATTTATTAACTCGCTTAAATGATCATATACTTTCACTAAATTTTCTTTTTCATAATTATCGATAATAACTCTGAGCTTTCGATTGATCAGCTGCAGTTCACTATGATCTACCAGCATCGAAAAAGTATGCCTAGATGCTGACAAAGACTTCAGCGAGACAATTAAGTCTTTTGTTACTTCTATGATGTCAGAAGCAGAAAGCTTATCGGGGCCAAAAGTATCCCCTTCGAACTTACGTTTATTAATTTTATTAATGCACTGGCTCAAACCAGTGAGCTGTTCTTTCAAATCGTTTCTTGAGTATGATGTAACCATATTCGCCTCCGTGCTTTTGCTCGAAAATTCATCTCACTTAAAGAGCTCTAAACGTTGGCATACTATAGTTACCAACGCTTTGTTCGTGAGAAAAGATAGCTGTTGTTATTCTATTTTTTATTCAATATCTTAAGGTATTTTTTATAAACCCACCCTGTCTTCGGCACCCCTTCTAGATGGTCAAAGTAGCCGATATAAATCCACTTCTTATTACGTTTCAATAGTTCCACTTTCTGGTTAGGGTAGAGCACTGAAATGATGTGAGATTCTTTTCCCGTATTACTTTGAGTTCTTAAGTTGACTGCTCGCAAGACGATATATTCAGTTACTGCTTCTTCATAACTTGTGGCCTCATTTTCTTCTTGAAGGTTTTTAATCCGCTCATTCGCCACATAAATTTCAGCAAGAAGATTACTCTCAACATTATCTATTGTTTGCTGTATTTCCTTACTTGACTGAATATTCATTTGAATTGAGTGTAGGTGAAGAAGTATCGCCAGCATCACCCCAATAAATTCAGTTATACTGAATTTTCGATGACTGTCGAAACTCTCTCCGTCTGAGACTAGCTCTCTATATCTTGTTATCTCAAGTAATTCACTGGAATCTAAGTTAGCATACAAATCAGCAGTAACATTGATTGCGTTTAAAGCCGAAGCTCTCAAACTAGCTTCTATATCTAGCAGCCCAGTCAGCGCTCCTGTATCCATCAACCTTCTAATTGCCGAGTGTTTTTGGTCAGCAATTGAAATTGCCGATTGAATAACACCCGGCGATAATATGCTTGATTGAATATCTGCCAAAAGGCTTTCATATGGGAAGACAGAGGTAGCTGACGTAACACGCTCCAATTCCTTACTCATTTCCCCCAAAGCACCAAAGTTGAGCGCGTTACCTAGGCTAATTGGGCTATCTTCTAAATCATGAAATCCCGGAAGAGTATGCTGACTTATCTGATTCTGTATCGTAGCTATCTGGGTTACGGATTCACTCTTGAGTAAAGCGGCAACAGAGCTCAGTTCCTGTTTCTGCTCTTTGTAAACTTCACTAAGCATGATGTTAGCTGCTAGAACTTCTTTTGAATAGACATTGGAAAATGCCCCCAAGTGGAGTGATGATAACTTTTCACCATTTTCTAAAAAGTCTGGCAAAATATTCAGTCCCGGCATTACATGAGCAGAACTGATTGGTTCTAGTTGTTTTAAAAAAGAATGGGGTATTAAATTTTGTCTTTCTAAAGAAGCCATTGCAGTAGCGTCAAGAACTCTTTCGGTCATACGTTCGTGTTTTGCTAAAGCGCCCAGAGTTGGACTAGGAGGAAGCACGCCAAAGTCACCTAAAGCATTATAAGCAGTTTTACTTAAATCACTTTCGTCTTTAATCTTGGCCAAGTAATCCAAATCGATTTTCAGTTTCTTTCTATCATGATTCTTGCTCATCGCTGGCTCTTAACGTTAGAAGTAGAACTCCGTTTGTAAACACAGACCAGATTATCTGAAAGTTCATTAATTGAACACCAGATATTCGTGAAATACTAGTTATTACTGGGGTCTGTAAAATCGCTTTGCAATTTAGTTAATATATTAAGTAGCTTTTTATTGGAGGGCTTCATTAAGCCAAATGCACAGCTCTTCATTCTTAACCATGGCTTCAGGCTCGCATTATGCTAGAAGCTCATGTATTTTCTACAGCCGTAATGAAAACTCCATTTCATTTTAGCTACAGGTACTTTCATTTAGGTGTGTTCACTTTCACTTAGCTATAAAACTTACATCACTACAAGCAAGCGTGAAGAGCTACAGGCTTTCTAGTGACAGCAGGGAAGTCCAATTGAACACATTCCGAAATGCACACAAAAATATAGAAACATTACAATCATCATTAGGATTTCGGCAGATGATATTCGAGTTGATTAGTGACAAAGAGAAAGCAGCTAAACCACCTAAAGCCAGAACTGAACGTTTTGACTTTAATGCAGTTGAAGGGTCCACAGTTTGCTACCACCAGCCTCTATACCAGGCTCCATTGTCCAGGCTTCAGTCTGCAATTTACGCTGGGGTATCTCTAGGAGCTCTCAAAGGGCGCTACTACAAAATACAAAGCAATGGTGGTTATCTTCACCAGCACTACCCCGCAGGTGAATACTACAAGATAGCCTTCCGAATGATGCGCAATAATGTTCATACTATTGGGCTAGCGAAAGGAGAAATTCAGAATTACCAAGCAGCAATTGAAGATATTTATTACACTCGAAAGGAGGTATTACCTAACGGACAAGCGAAGTTATCATTCGATAAAGAGATATACCAACTAAGAGCAAGTCTAACGACTTATATTTTTTCCGTTCGCGCCACGCTCGACACGATTTCAAGTATTTTCCCAACAATTTATGGCCCTAAAATTGGTCAACATATTAGCTTTAATGGTTTAATAAAACACATCCTTAGTGGTAAATGTCAGATAAAAGATCCAGTTCTAGTAAAATTTCTAAGCGATGAGATGGAGTGGTTTACGCTTCTCAAAGATGTACGAGACTATTTAGCTCATTTCGGGGCTATAAATTTCTCCCTCAAAGAAGGGAATTGCGGAGCTTTGTATATTGAAATGTTTAGAGGCATTGAAGTTAACGCGTTCGTTGAGGCCGTAGACATTGGTTTTAGCCGCCTCCTCAAGTTTCTTGATGAGCATTGTCCTAACGTCATAGATAGCTTATAACTATTGTAGGTAGGGAATTCTACCTGATATCGCACACCCATTGCTGGTGGGAAACACAAGGATAGATTATGAGCATTCTGAAAAATGCACTAGATTCGATAGCTATTGGATTAGAAGACTTTGAGTCTACTGATGAGAGAAGAATAATCTCAGCTACACGAAATATCTTTGCCGGAATTCTTTTGCTGTTCAAGCATAAGTTACGCGAGCTTAGCCCCTTAGACTCCGATGAGGCTCTAATAAAGCAAAGGGTTTTACCAGAAGTTGACGCAACCGGCGCTGTTAGTTGGATTGGTAAAGGTAAAAAAACCGTTGATGTCCAAAATATCAAAGACCGATTAGAGTCACTCAACATATCGGTAGATTGGAAGAGGCTGGAACGAATAAATAAGTACCGTAATGATATAGAACATTATTACAGCACCTTAAATAACGAGTCAGTCCAGCAGCTAATTTCTGACTCATTTCTAATAATACGGGACTTCATCGCTGATGAGCTGGGAGAAGACCCAAAATCATTACTTGGTGAAGATTGTTGGAAAATATTAGTCGATGTAAACGAGGTCTATGTCAGAGAAAAGCAGAAATGTGATTCTTCGCTAGAGAAACTTGATTACTTTAGCAATGAAATCCTTTATGCATTGCAAGCACACAGATGTGATGAGTGTGGCTCCGGGTTAACCGAAACAAAAGATTTAGACAAGGCTATAGAAGCATCATTTAAATGTAGAGCGTGTGGGAAAGAGTCGCGCTATGAAGAAATAGTTAATGGTGCAGTTAACGAGTTTTACGCAGATGAGGCTTATTCTGCTCACAAGGATGGCGGTGATACGCCGGTGATTGACTGCCCATTCTGTTTTTCTGGGACTTACATTTTTCACGAAGGTATTTGTGTATCCTGTGGTGATTCTGCAACGCATGAGTGTGTAAGGTGTGGGTGTAACATACCTCCCGAAGAAATATCTGATGATAATATTTGCGGCTATTGTTCATATAAGTGGGCAAAAGTAATGGCTGAGTAATGGCTCGCTATACAGACGCTGCTGCCCGACAAATTTTCGTCCTTGCTCCATTGTCTCAGAGCAGGGCGTTAAACGTAGAGGAAGCTAGATGCCAGCGATCGAAAGCGAAGATAAGCTCAAACTAATTAATTTCATAAAAAGTGTTTACCGTTGGTTGGACACCTGTTACCTGCAGGAAAGTGAAGAAGTTTGGCCGGTGATACACCCATACGTTGATCTGAGAACTGTTGGGGAACAAGCATGGAATGAGCTTAAAGTTAATCAACCACTTAAGAGCTTTATTAAGCTGATTGAGGATACACACGATGAAAAGTTGTTAGCACACGGGCTCTGTGGTGCTCAATTGACTTATAAACTATCCGTTTTAGAGAATCTTGTGGAAAGGATGAGGGAAGCTAAATCCCCTAACCGTTTCGTAAACGTCACATAAACCACGCCTAGCCACCACGTTGCAGATAGCCTAATTTATCGCCACGTTCTAATCAACGAGGTGATTTATGAGTCGAGCATACCGCTCTAAAGCGCAGTGGCAGGCGCTAATTAATGAGTTTGAGAAAAGCGGTCTAAGCCGCAAGGCGTTTTGTGAAGCTCGGGGTATTAATCCGGACTACTTTAGTCAGCGCCGCCGTCAGTTGCAGCAAGAAACCGAGAGTACCGGTTTTGCAAGGGTGGCGACTGAGTCGTCGCCGGCATCCGCGGCGGCCATGCAGGTTCGCGTCGGCGATGCGCAGTTAGTATTACCGATGTCGGTATCGCCCCGCTGGGTGGCCGAGCTGGTCAAAGCCCTCAGCGTATGAAGATGTTCGTCGAGCCGCCGGCGATTTATTTGTATAAGCAGCCGGTCGACTTTCGCAAGAGCATCAATGGCCTCAGCGCCATTGTCGAAGCCGAGATGGACCGCTCGCCGTTCAGCGGCGCTGTTTTTGTGTTCTGCAACCGTCAGCGCGATAAAGTCCGGGCGCTTTACTGGGACAAAACCGGTTTTTGTCTTTGGTATAAACGCCTGGAAAAGAATAAGTTTAAATGGCCGCGCAAGGTAAAAAGCGATGTCCTTAATTTAAGCGCACAGCAATGGCAGTGGCTGCTCGAGGGCCTGGATATCACGCTGATGAAAGGCCATCAGCCATTGCATTTTAGTGCCACAACCTGATCGAAAACGGCTTATAAGGATCCTGCATAAAAACCGTTTTGCGATCACGAATTGGTCTAAGTAAATCCGCTAAAACAGAGGCTTCACCAGCGCTTTTGGGGTATAATAACCCCCATGAAAACGAGCGATATTAAACAACTCCCGGATGATGTTGAGAGCCTGCAAAAAATGGTTCTCGAGTTGCAATCGGAACGCGAAAAACTCCAGACAGAAATGGCTCTGGAAGAGCAACGTTGGCAACAGAAAATCCGTTATATGATGGAGCAATGGCAACTGTCGTTGCAAAAACGCTTCGGTGCCAGCAGCGAAGGACTGCCCGGTCAGGGCGAGTTGTTTAATGAGCTGGAAGACGCTCTTGAAGCGACGACTGACGAAGTCGCCGAAGACCAAAGCCAGACCATTACTTACACTCGTCAGAAACCTCGCCGTCCGCGCATTGATGAATCATTGCCGCGCGAAGAGGTGCTGCACGATATCGCAGACGAAGACAAAGTCTGCGACTGCTGTAGTCATGACTTGCACCGCATGGGCGAGGAAACCAGCGAAGAGCTGGAGTTTATTCCGGCAAGCATTAAAGTGCTGCGTCATGTACGTCCGAAATACAGCTGCCGCGCGTGCGAAAAGCACGGCACCCAAACCGCTGTCAAAATCGCACCGGTTAAACCGAGCATACTGCCCAAGAGCATCGCAACGCCGAGCTTGCTGGCACAAATCATCAGCGCCAAGTTCCAGTTCGGGTTGCCGCTGTATCGTCAGGAAGCGATGTTTAAACAATACGGTATTGAGCTGAGCCGTCAGACCATGAGTCGCTGGATGTTGACCATCAGCGAGAAACTGCGGCCGCTTTATCAGTGCATGCGCGACATCCTGCTAAAACAGCCGGCCCTATGGGCTGACGAGACAACCTTGAACGTGCTCGATGTGGATAAATCCAAATGCTACATGTGGGTTTACGGCTGTGGCACCGATAAACCGAGGCCGGATAAATCACCGAACATCGTGTTGTATGATTATCAGGACGGGCGCGGTGGCGCCCACCCCGCTGCGTTTTTAGCTGACTATTGCGGTCCACTGCAGGTGGACGGCTATCAGGGCTATGAGCAAACCGGCGCCCAGCTGGCCGGTTGCTGGGCGCATGCCCGTCGTAAGTTCATTGAGGCCAAAACCGTACAAGGTAAAGGCAAAAGCGGTAAAGCCGACCAGGCGCTGAGCTTTATCCAGAAACTGTACGGCGTTGAGCAGAAAATCAAAGACGACTGCCCGGCGCAAAAACAGGAAAAACGTACCGACTTAGCACAGCCTGTGATGGACAAGCTAAAAATCTGGTTGGATAAGTCGGCACTGCAGGTCAACCCGCAGTCACTGCTTGGCAAAGCCATCCATTACACGCTCAAACAATGGGATAAACTGCAGGTTTATCTGCATGACGGCCACGTTAATATCGATAACAACCGTGCCGAGCGCGCAATAAAACCGTTCGTTATCGGTCGCAAAGCTTGGCTGTTCTCAAACTCACGCGGCGGCGCGCAGGCCAGCGCCATCCTGTACAGTATGGTCGAAACCGCCAAAGCCAACGGCCTGATGCCGGTCGACTATCTCATGATGTTGTTCGAGCAACTGCCGCTACTCAACGACGGTGATGACCTCGACCAACTACTGCCCTGGCACATCAACGCCGACAAAAACGGTCAATAAAACTGATCCGCCGCAGACTGTTCGGATATACCGAATTCGGTGATCGGATTAAACCGAAATGCGTGTTCGGGTGGCACCGAAATCATCTCAGCGACAATTATCTTGGCCGGTTGTGTGGTTTATGCGACGCTTACACCGTTTCCGCCTTAAACTTATTGATGCAATTGACACTATTTTAGATAGTTTGATCGGCGCGGTTGGGACTGGAACTGCACTAAAAGAAATCAAAGATATGCTGCGCGCACAAACGTAAAACTGTAGCGCTAGCAGCGCGCAAGCACGGGACGCTTTTTTTTGCTACAAACCGCACTGCTTCAGGCGTTAACGCCGTCAGCACGTCTCTTTAAGAGAGAAAATGTTGTTAGCTAAAATTAGAGCCGAAATTGTTTTTATCTTTTCGATTCCAATAGCTTGTTAACTAATTATATTTGAAATTACGGTTAAAACTCCCCAAAAGAATGTGACTCCACTTAACAATTTTAATGCCTGTTTCTTCTTTGGTTTGTTCTTTTCAACAAAAAGAAACAATCCAAATGTGATCACAAAAAATATAACAGTAAGTGTGAATAGTACGTAGGTTGATGCCTGTGTTAAATCAAGCCATGGAACACTTTCTATAGAAACTTTAGCTCCTATGGTAAAACCGATCAGGTAAACGGTTAGCAAACTAAATATGAATTCGTAGGTACAATATGAGGCCCATCGAAAAAAAACTTTTAAGGGACTAAGAAATATTAATTTTTTTGTTAAGTAAGTTACGGCCCAAAAGAATAAGTAAAATATTATAAAGGTTCCGACAGAAAAGAAAAAAAGGCCTTCATCGAAAAGGACTCGAATAATTTTATCACTATCATGAACACTAAATATTGCACTGCTAAAATAAGCGAAGCCCAATGTGAAATAAGACAGAAAAAAGAATGTTTTTAAGTGATTGAGTCCCATTTCCTTTAATTCTTCAGCCATTCCGTCATATTGAGAAGACCACTTTTTATATTTTTCATACTTAGATACTGTCATCGATATTCCTTATTAGGAAACTAACAAAGCCAACACTAGCCGGATTTTAGTTGAATACTTGGCTTGACTAGATTGTTTTATCAAAAACACTTATATCATCCAGATTGAACCTAGAGTTTAGCTCACCGGTGCTATTGAACTGCTCCTCAGTATATTTTACGTTTCTAGATTTAAGAAATCTGATTATTGCCGCTCTAAGCTTAGCAAAGTCACTGCCCGCAACCTCCAACTCAATCAAATCACTAATATTCTTAGTGCCTTTGATAGAGACTTTCTCATCTAAAATAGTAAAGCCTTCATGTTTCAAGTACTGCTTCACTGGAGGGATCCCCGGACTAGGACAGTCTAGGGTCATATCAAAGCCGTCCTGACTAGTAATATTTACTTCCGCAGTGAACATCATGGATTCTCCTTATGTAGATTTAGCTAACACTTATATCTTCGTATAATAATATGCTGCTTCGATTTTTTGTTATGAAGTTGACCGTAAACGACTTAAATACACAATACAATAATAAAACGTGGAATACTTCAGGGGTAAGTATGCCGTGCCTGGATGCATGTACGCCAAGTTAACTAACGGCAGGGAAGCGAGGTCAAAACGTTATTGGCTGTAACAACGGAGTAAAATTGACCCACTAGCAACGGCTAAAAACTGATCCACCTGAGGCATGACATCGACCTTTTTACAGATTAATAAGAGACGCACTTATAAGAAAATCTGATAAATCCATTTAAAACAATAAATTAAAGATTTAGTCTAGGTTTTAAATGAGATGTTGTTCGACAAATGTGAGTAGCGTCTATTTTGCGAATTTAGATTTTATTATGCGAATAGACAACGGGAGTTTCTGAATTTACTAATGATTCGAAATCAGTAACTGCTATCGCAAAAAGTAGGGAACAGTACAAAAGAGCTCTAAATTTTATGGAGAACTGTAGTCGATTCAAAGAAGTGGTTGTCGATAAAGTTTATGGTAGTCAATGAATCAACCCAATCGTTGTGCTCAGCCGAATTCAATATTAAAGGGTAGAACCCAGTAGAAAATTGGTAAGGCCTTACCACTCACCATGTGCTTTTTTTATTGAAATTTGAGAGTCATACTTTCTATCCGTATTCAACTCTTTTTGACTTCAGTTTTCTGAGCCTCACGTTTTAGGCTCATAATTTGTTTGGATAGTTAGCATTACATAATAGCGGTGTAATGCTACCGAATAGCGATGTTGAGCCCAAATAAGCATTAGAAATCACAAGCGCTTGAGTGGCCTATTGCCGTCGTTGACTGAGAAAGAGGCGATGGAAATAGCTGCGGTTAAATCGGTGTCTTTTGACTACCACGGGACAGAGGCATTAACTCAACGCGAAGTGAGAAGCCCACACCACACCTGCACTGCGGCTGCGTTGGTGGGTGGGGGAACCGGTAATTCTGTTCGACCCGGAGAAATATCATTAGCGAATCGGTCGCTACTTTTCCTTGACGAATTACCCGAGTTTAGCCGGCACGTATTGGATTGTCTGCGCGAACCATTGGAAAGCGGTGAAATTACGATTAGTCGTGCGGGTCATAACGTTAAATTTCCCGCAAATTTCCAACTTGTTTGCGCATTGAACCCTTCCCCCTGTGGTCAGTTCGACGGCTCGTTAGCTAATTGTCGCTCTACACCCGACCAAATTCTCAAATACCTGAATAAGCTATCTGGGCCGCTGTTGGATCGTATCGACATTCAGGTGATGGTACCTAGAGAAACTGAATCCATGCGTTTGAATGGCGGAGTAAAACGCAGTCGTCAAATGACGACTGCTCAGGGAAAAAGCTTAGTCGAGAAAGCCCGGCAGCGCCAATTAAACCGACAGGGCTGCTTGAACAGCGAGTTAAAACCCAAAGCCTTGAAGCAAATATGCCTTTTGTCTGAACAAAGCGACGTTTTCTTAGCAAAAGCGGCTGAGAAAATGAAACTGTCCCATCGAGCCTATCACCGAACCCTTCGCCTAGCTCGAACCATCGCCGACTTAGCTGAAAGCGACACCATAGAACAGCAGCATTTAGCCGAAGCCCTCAACTACCGAGCCCTCGACCGGCTCATAGACCAAGTGCAAAGCTTGTAGCCTGATGCTATTGCATCAGGTGCGATCTATCCGCCAAAGCTCATGCGTAAATAACAACCCTTTGGTGATGTGATCAACACCTCACCTGATGTGAACATCAGGCTACGTTGTTCAGCCACCGCTTAAACAGTTCAACAAAGTGCTCAAGCTGTTTACGGCTAACATCCAAATGGCAGACAAGGCGCAATTTTTGTCCGCCGGGTAATTTAATATCATGCTCTGCCATAAGCTCCCGTAAGCTGTCTGCTGGTAAACTATCGGGTAGCTCAACAAAGGTCATATTGGTCCAGGAATAGCGAACATTGGCCTCGGTGCCTGCCAGCAAATTAGAAAGCTGCTCGAAAAGCCACTCTGCATTGTCGTGGTCGTCCTGAATGCGCTCAAACTGATGCGTTAATGCGTAATCAATGGCTACGGCAACAAACCCTGCCTGGCGCATACCGCCACCGACCATTTTGCGCCAACGACGTGCGCGGGCAATCAGTTCTTTTGAGCCGGCCAGCAGTGAACCAATAGGCGCGCCCAGACCTTTTGAGCAACACAGAGACACACTGTCGAAAGGCGCAGCCAGTTCTGCCATGCTGCGACCGCTGGCAATGGCTGCATTAGGTAAACGCGCGCCGTCTAAATGCATCGACAAACCATTCTGGTCCGCCAGAATGCGGGCTTTATCAAAATAAGCCTGGTCAATCAGTTGCCCGCCGTGGGTATTTTCAAAAGCCAGCAACCGGGTAATAGGAAAGTGCGGATCGTTAGGTTTTATCCGTTGTTTAATGGTTTCGAGTGACAAGGTTCCGTCGGCTTCTACCTCAATGGTTTGTGGCACTATGCTGCCTAAAACTGCAGCACCGCCAGCTTCGTACCGGTAAGTGTGATATTCCTGACCCACAATGTACTCTTCGCCATTACGGCAGTGGCTCATTAACCCCAGTAAGTTACTTTGGGTACCTGAGCTGCACAGCAAAGCGTCTTCTTTACCCAGCAACTCTGCTACTCGCTTTTCCAGTGCGTTAATTGACGGGTCTTCACCATAAACATCATCACCGACTTTGGCATCGGCAATTGCGGCGCGCATTGCGGTGCTTGGAAGGGTTACGGTATCACTGCGTAAATCCAGCATAACAGCCTCATTTTGGGGTTAGTTATAACAACTATCATCCGGTTCTAAGCGCAAGGTTGTTTAGCGAGCTCAGTCAAGGGATAATGACCCGATATTGAACCAGACACTCGACAACAAAGCGAGCCCATATGAAAGTTTTTAATAATGTAATAGAAATGGTCGGTAACACGCCAATGGTGAAAGTCACCAATATGGATACCGGCCCGTGTGAGCTGTATTTGAAACTCGAACTGCAGAATCCTGGCGGCTCCATTAAAGACCGTATTGCGGTAGAGATGGTTGAGCAAGCAGAAAAGCAAGGCAAGCTGAAGCCGGGCGACACCATTATTGAAGCAACGGCTGGTAATACGGGGTTGGGTCTGGCGTTAGTAGCGGCTGGCAAAGGCTATCCGTTGAAAATTGTTATGCCGGACAAAATGAGCCAGGAAAAAGTGAACAATCTGCGCGCTATGGGTGCTGAAGTGGTACAGACTCGCTCAGATGTGCAAAAAGGCCACCCTGAGTATTATCAGGACATGGCAGCACGTATGGCTGAAGAAAACGGTTACTACTATGTAAACCAATTTGAAAATCCGGCAAATGTCGATGCACATTACAAAACGACCGGCCCGGAAATCTGGAAACAAATGGACGGTAAACTGGATGCGTTTGTCTGTGGTGTTGGTTCAGGTGGTACCTTGACCGGTGTTGGGCGTTATTTACGCGAGCAAAACAGCGGAGTGGACCTGGTGCTTGCAGACCCGGCAGGCTCAATTTTAGAGCCTTTGGTTAACCGTAACGAAGAAGTGGAAGCGGGTAGCTGGCTTGCCGAAGGTATTGGGGAGGACTTTATCCCAACTATTTGTGATCTGAAATTGGCTAATACGGCGTTTGCTATCTCTGATAAAGAAGGTATGCAAACCGCGCGTAAGGTACTGGAAAAAGAAGGTGTGATGGTCGGTTCATCCAGTGGCTATTTAATTGCCGCGGCGCTGCGCTATTGCCAACAACAAACCGAACCAAAGCGCGTTGTGACTTTAGCTTGTGATACAGGTAATCGTTATCTGTCCAAGCTGTTCAACGACGACTGGATGCGTTCTCAAAACTTGCTGTAACCCTTGTTGTAAATTAAGGAACCTGAATCATGGCAAATGAAAAAATAATGAAATTCGCGACGCGCGCCATTCATGGCGGGCAGTCTCCTGAGCCGGTAACAGGCGCGGTTATGCCGCCAATTTTCACCAGCTCAACCTACGCACAGGAAAGCCCGGGCCAGCACAAAGGTTTTGAATATTCGCGTTCACATAACCCAACGCGTTTTGCCTGGGAGCGTTCTGTTGCCTCTTTGGAAGGCGGTAAGCAAGGTTTGGCTTTTGCTTCGGGTATGGCGGCAACCTCAACCATTCTGGAGTTATTAGACAGCGGCGATCACATCGTTGCTATGGACGACTTATACGGCGGCAGCTTCCGCTTATTCGATAAGGTACGCGGACGTTCTGCTGGCCTGAAGTTCTCTTATGTCGATTTAGCTGACTTAAGCGCAGTGGAAGCCAGCATTCAGGACAACACCCGCATGATCTGGGTGGAAACACCAAGCAACCCGATGCTGAAGTTGGTTGATATTGAAGCCATCGTTAAACTGGCGAAGAAAAAGAACCCGGACATTATTGTGGTGGTGGACAACACCTTCGCTACGCCATTTAACCAGCGTCCGCTGGAAATGGGCGCAGACATGGTTATGCATTCGGCCACCAAATACTTAAACGGTCATTCAGACATGGTTGGCGGTATTGCCGTTGTTGGCGACAATGACGACCTGGTTGAGCGCATGCTGTTCTTACAGAACTCAGCGGGTGCTATTGCAGGTCCGTTTGACTCATACCTGGCGCTGCGCGGCGTGAAAACGCTGGCATTGCGTATGCGTCATCACAACGAAGCGGCAATGGAATTAGCCAAATGGCTTGAACAACATCCGAAAGTGGAAAAAGTGATTTATCCGGGGCTTGAAAGCCACCCGCAGCACGAGTTGGCTAAAAAGCAGATGCAGGGCTTTGGCGGCATGATTTCTATTCTGCTGAAAGGTGATTTAGAAGCGGCGCGTAAATTCCTGGAGTCGGTAGAAGTGTTCGCCTTGGCGGAAAGCTTAGGTGGCGTTGAGTCTCTCATTGAGCACCCGGCTATTATGACGCACGCTTCGGTACCGAAAGAAAACCGCGAGAAGTTAGGCATTTTAGACAACTTTGTACGCGTGTCGGTTGGTATTGAAGATCTGGATGATCTGAAAGCCGATTTAGACAAGGCGCTAAACGCATTTTAATCGCCACCAACGATTAAAAGCATAACGCTTAATATAAAAAACCGGCCTTTTGGTCGGTTTTTTGTTTTTAAATTCAAAGATTTATACAAAGTTTTACACTTTCGTCATAATTCAGTAGTCTTTACCTATCAGTAAAAACTGATCGAAAACAAAAATAAAAACGCAAAAGCGTTGCATAAATAACGAGAAGGAAAGACTTATGCTATTGAGCCTCATGGTACTCCAAGGACTCGTAGCCGCTCTATTGTTTTACACTTTAGTGGGCCAGCATCAGAAAAAGCCACTGTGGAATTTGTTGGCGGTTTTAACCGCGGGTTTTATTCCTCCGGTAAACTGGGCGCTTTTAGTGTTCGCTATTGGTGTCAGAATGTGGCGCCGTTCGCCGCAAACCAGCTCACCACAAAATATTGCGGCAAAACTCAGTCATTAATTTAGTCATTAAGAGTGAAGGCAAATTAGCAGTATGTCAGATACAACCAACGTACGACCCTTTCATTTAGCCATTCCTGTCAGCTCTCTCGATAATGCACGGTCGTTTTACGGTGATGTGCTAGGGCTGTCACAGGGACGCAGCAGTGACGAATGGATAGACTGGAACTTCTTTGGTCACCAGTTTGTGACTCACGTTGCACCCAATGTTGCTGGTGTAAAGAATCACAGTGGCGTTGATGGGCACTCCGTTCCCGTTCCGCACTTTGGCGTTGTCTTATTGCGTGATGACTGGGAAGCACTGGCTGAACGTGTGAAAGCCGCGAATATTGAGTTTGTTATAGAGCCCTATATTCGGTTTAAAGGCAAACCGGGTGAGCAGGGCACCATGTTCTTCTACGATTACTGCGGTAACGCGCTGGAATTCAAAACCTTTAATGACGACAGCGATATTTTTGCGACCTAAGTTTTGAAATCTCCTCGACTACTGGCGCAGCTTTGCCTCTTCCGGCTGCGCTGCAACGTTACCACCACTTAGCACCAAGCCAACTCGTTTGCCTTCAAACAGCGCTTTATTTTGTATAACGGCAGCTAAAGCAATAGCCGACGACGGTTCCACAATAATTTTCAGATGATGCCAAATAAGCTGCATGGCGTTTAGAGTGTCTTCATCCCTCAAGACTAAGATATCGCTGATACGCTGCTGAATAATGGCAAAAGGCAATTCACCTATTTGAGTCAGTAGGCCATCGCACAGGCTTTTTGCAGGTAATGCTGACTGTCGCTCTCCGGCTTTCAATGACAAGAAAGCGTCATTTGCTAATTCCGGCTCCGCTCCGAGCACTTGTATTTCGGTACCGTCACAGGCAAGACAGGCGCCTGAAAGCAGACCTCCGCCGCCCAGTGGCGTTATTACCGCATCCAGTGCATCCGTTTGCTCCAGTAATTCAAGTGTTGCTGTGCCCTGACCGGCAATAATGTCGGCATGATCATAAGGCGGTATAAAGTGACTTTCGCCTTCTTTTTGCCACTTTGCAACAATGGCTTCACGAGCCTCCATACCCGGTTCAATATCAGTAATTTCAGCACCACCGGCTTCAATATTTTGCCGTTTTATTGCGGGAGCATTAGTGGGTACGCCGACTTTTACTTTTACACCCAAAGCTTTACCTGCATGAGCTAATGCCGCACCATGGTTGCCCGAAGACACCGTAATAACCCCTTGCTGGCGCTGCTCCGGGCTAAGTTTAAGTAGCGCGTTAGTGGCACCACGGAACTTAAAAGCCCCGGTACGTTGCAAATTTTCACATTTGAAAAATAATTCGCAGCCCAATTGCTGATTTAAAGCAGGGTTAGTCAGCACAGGCGTCTTGACGGTGTAGCTATTGATTCTCTGACGGGCTTGCACAACATCGGCATGGCAGGGGAGCGATAACTTCGGCATAATACGGACCCTTAACGAATAAAACGACACAGTGATAAGCATACACTGTCTGGAGCCGGAACGTGAGTCAACTCGATACCTTTCAGCGCATACGCGAACTGCCGCGTGAACAGCAAATTGTTATGGCGTTATATTTGTGCGAACGCATGGTTCCTAATTACGACTTCTTTCATCAGTTAACCGGCTTTGGTGACAGCAAACCCTTGCATGGCACCTTAAATGCCTGCTGGGATTGGGTGGCCAACCCGAAGAAAACCAAAGTGAATTATGCCCGCTGGCAGGAAAAAGTCGACGAGCAAACCCCGAGTGAATACGGACACGACATGTTAGGTGTGTACCCGGCAATGGATGCCTGCACAGCGTTGAGTACGTTGTTGCAGGGGCTGCTGGACGATAACGGATCTAACTTTCTGGATGTGGCAAAAATATCACAAGCGAGTGTGGCGAAGTTTATCGAACTCAATGACGCCGAAGAAGTGGGAACCGAGCAATTAAAAGAACACGTTCAGAACCATGAATTAATGGAATACGAAGTTGCTATTCAGCAGGCTATGCTCAACTTTCTTGAACAACAGCCTGCGGTAAACAAGGCTTTGGTAAGCCAGTTAAAAATGATGCTCAAGGACGAGGGGGTGTCGAACCTTGGTCTGGCTTTGGACGCTGAAGAATAGACAGCCAGGCGAAAATGCCAAAGGCCAGAATTTGCCAGCTGTCGCCTTTGCGCCAGGGAAAGACCTCTTTCATGGTGGCAACAAAAATACCAAGCAGCAGCAGGTGAGTAATAACCATAACGGCTAATAACAAGCTCAGCAAACCAATGGACTGGGTGCTGAGTTCGCCGTTTGCCCCTGCAAGCAGAGCAAAAAGACCCAGCCAAATAACGGCAAAAACCACTTTGCCTGCAACAATAATAACTTTCATTCTATGTCCTTAGTCAGTAAGCGAAAGCAAACTTGCCCGTGAGTTTTCTCCTTGGTCACACGCCAGTTTGCGGGTAATTTCAATGGCCATTCCTTTTCTGTTTCCAGATACACCTGATTGTCGGAGGCCAGCCATTTACCTTCATCCAGCAGTTTCAGCGTTTTATCGGCCAGTCCTTCACGAAACGGCGGATCGATAAAAACGATGTCGTATGCTTCAGCGGATTGAGTTTGCAGCCAGTCGAGCGCGTTATGAGTAATAACATCAATGTTTTCGCTGCTTAACAAGGTGACATTATTCTGTAACTGCTGGCTGACGGACTTTACCGCTTCTATCAAAGTAACCTGAGCCGCTCCGCGCGATGCCGCTTCGAAACCTAAGCTGCCACTGCCGGCAAATAAGTCCAGCACCCGTGCGTCGGTGATGTCCCACTGCAGCCAGTTAAACAGAGTTTCGCGTACTCGGTCTGTGGTGGGTCGTAAACCGGGGCTGTCGGCAACAGGTAAACGCCTGCCGCGCCATTGTCCGCCAATAATCCGATAGTCGCCGCTGGCGCTTGTCTGGCGTTTTTGTCTCACTCTGTGGCTTCCTTCATTCAGACCGTCGTCAGTTTGTTAACAGCATGGTAAACTAAAGCCTATAGTTTAACGATTCCTGCGTGTCAGTTCCAAGGAAACCAATATGTCGATGTTTTCGCTGTTTAAGAAAAAGCGTAATGAAAAGGCACCTGAGGCCGAAGAGAAAAAAGAAGATGCGGTAGTAGAAGAGCAGGAGCAGTCAGAGCCTGAATCAGAGTCTGAGGCTGAGCCTGAATCTAAGCCTCACGACGAGCGGGAACCAGAAATAACCGAGACACGCGAAGAGTTGCCCAGTGCGGCGGAAGACTGCGCGCAAGTTACCGCTGAATCACACGCGTCGAAATACGCACCAGAAGCGAGGGAAGCCGCTCAGCCTGAGTCGGTTACCGAACCTGAGCCCGCAGTTGAACCAGAGCCAGAGTCAGAAACTAAACCAGAAGCTAAACCTGAACCAACCGAAGTCGCGCCGAAAGAGAAGGGTGAGAAGAAAGGTTTCTGGGCACGCCTGACTCAGGGTTTACGCAGAACTTCCGGGTCTATCGGTTCAGGTCTTATTGGCGTATTCCGCGGTAAGAAAATTGACGATGACCTGTTCGAAGAGCTCGAAACTCAGTTACTCATGGCGGACCTCGGCGTCGCGACCACCACCAAAATTATCGATAACCTGACTAAACAGGCCGACCGCAAACAACTAAAAGATGCGGAAGCTTTGTACGAGTTATTACAAGAGCAGTTAGCTGAAATTTTAAAGCCCGTCGATAAACGTCTGGAAATACCGGAGTCCGACTCACCTTTTGTTATTTTAATGACCGGCGTAAACGGCGTGGGTAAAACCACCACTATTGGTAAGCTGGCTAAGCAATTTAAAGCTGAAGGTAAGTCGGTAATGCTGGCGGCCGGTGATACCTTCCGTGCGGCGGCGGTAGAACAGTTGCAGGTGTGGGGCGAGCGTAATGACATTCCGGTTATTGCTCAACATACCGGTGCTGATAGTGCGTCGGTTCTTTATGATGCGCTGCAGGCCGCCAAGGCACGCGATGTTGATGTGCTTATTGCGGATACAGCCGGGCGCCTGCAGAATAAAGCCAACTTAATGGAAGAGCTGAAAAAGCTGGTTCGGGTCATGAAAAAACTTGACCCGCAAGCGCCCCACGAAGTGATGCTGACGCTTGATGCCGGTACCGGTCAGAATGCTATTAGTCAGGCGAAGCTTTTTACCGAGGCCGTAGGTGTTTCGGGTATTGTGATGACCAAGCTCGACGGTACCGCAAAAGGTGGGGTGATTTTCGCGGTCGCAGACCAATTCGCTATTCCTATTCGCTATATTGGGGTGGGTGAAAGTTTAGAAGATTTACGGCCTTTTGTGGCAAAAGACTTTATCGCGGCGCTATTTGACCGTAACGTAGACGAATCAGAAGAAACAACAGCGAGTTAAAGATGATCCGCTTTGAGCAAGTCAGTAAAACCTACCGTGGAGGCCATCAGGCACTGAGCCATGTCGACTTTCACGTAGAACCGGGTGAGATGGCCTTTTTAACCGGTCATTCCGGAGCGGGTAAAAGTACGCTGCTCAAACTGATCAGTTTAATGGAAAGGCCAACCGCAGGCCGGGTACTGATTAACGGGCACGATTTGCGAAAAATTAAGCCTTCGCAAGTGCCTTATGTGCGTCGTGACATTGGTATGATTTTCCAGGATCACCGTTTGTTAATGGATAAAACGGTGTTCGATAACGTTGCGTTGCCGTTGATTATCGAAGGCTACAGTGTTCAGGAAGCGCGCAAACGTGTTGTTGCCGCGCTGGAAAAAGTCGGTATAGCCGACAAGGTGAAGCATTATCCACAGATGTTGTCCGGCGGTGAGCAGCAACGAGTAGGTATTGCCCGCGCTATTGTCACCAAGCCACCCTTGCTATTGGCTGATGAGCCCACCGGTAACCTTGATCCTAAGCTGTCGATGGAGATTATCCGGCTGTTTGAAGAGTTCAATAAAGTGGGTGTTGCTGTTCTCATAGCGACCCACGACCTGGGCCTCATCGCACGTTTACGCTACCGTACTTTAACCTTAAAAGACGGGCGTATGATTAACGATGGCCTGGAGGACAGTGAACTATGAGTTTATTGTTCCGTAACCGCAGTATAGAAAAGGGCGCAAGTAGCCGCGGACGTTTGCCGTGGTGGCGACGTTTAATCATGGTGCCGGTACATCATGCTCAACAAGCCATCGCCAGTTTAGGCGAACTGTGGCGCAATCCGTTTGCTTCGTTTATGACCATGGCGGTGCTGGGGCTGAGCCTGACTTTGCCGTCATCACTGTATGTTTTAGTGAAAAACACCACCAGTATTGCTGACAACTGGCAGGAAGCCTCGGAAGTCACCTTGTTCTTAAAAAAGGATCTGCAGCAATCTGAGGTCGACACATTAAAAACGCAAACCGAACTCTCAGAAGGCGTTGAATCGGTTCGCTTAATTCCTAAAGAGCAGGGCTTGCAAGACTTTAAAGAGCAATCAGGCTTTGGTGAAACCCTGGACTATCTCTCATCGAATCCTCTGCCGGATGTGCTGGTGGTTATTCCGGCTGAGTCACATCGCTCGCCGCAGCGGGCAAAGGAGCTGTTAAACCGGCTGGAGAAACAGCGAGAAGTGGCTTGCGCTAAAATGGATCTGGAGTGGCTTAACAGGCTGGAGGGTATTCTCAATTTAATTGAAGATATTCTCGGAGCCCTGGCAGTGGTGCTTTGTCTGTCGGTTGTTCTTATTGTTGGTAACACCATTCGATTGAACATTTTGTCTAAGCGTGACGAAATTATGGTGATGAAGCTGGTGGGAGCTACTAACGCCTTTATTCAGCGCCCTTTTTTATACACGGGCGTTTGGTACGGAATTATCGGCGGGTTGGTGGCCTGGTTGGCAACCGCCTTATTGATCTGGTGGGTTGAAAGTGCCGTAGTAGATTTAACCGAACTTTACGAAACGCCGTTTCAATTAAACGGTCTGACGTTAGGTGAATTATTGATTATATGGTTGATTGCTGTTGGCCTGGGTTTAGCCGGTTCTTACTTGGCTGTAAGACGTCATATACAGAGTATTGAGCCTGAATAAAATAGGGTTGCGAAAGCCATAGGCTTAGTTATACTAAATCACCTGATCGACAACGATCATAATGGAACTTTTAGACTCTAAAAGGGTCTTAGAAGCTGACTGAAAGGCAGTAATTTAAGTCGGTATTTTAAGTAGAGGTTGTTAAATGAGCACTGAATTAAACACCATGGCATTATCGGTTCCCCAAGGGGGAGGACTGGACGGGTATATTCAGTCAGTCAACCGTATTCCTATGCTCACCGCCGAAAAAGAAAAGGCGTTGGCAACAAGACTTTATGAGAACAGTGACCTCGATGCTGCGAAAGAGCTCATCATGTCGCATCTCCGCTTTGTGGTGCACGTAGCCCGTAGTTATTCAGGTTATGGTCTGCCGCAAGCCGATTTAATTCAGGAAGGCAATATTGGCCTGATGAAAGCCGTTAAACGCTTTGACCCATCTGTGGGCGTGCGTTTGGTGTCATTTGCTGTTCACTGGATTAAAGCAGAAATTCATGAATACGTGCTGCGTAACTGGCGCGTTGTAAAAGTGGCAACCACAAAAGCACAGCGTAAGTTGTTCTTTAACCTGCGTAAAATGAAAAAACGTTTAGGTTGGTTTAGCCAGAAAGAAGTTGAAACTGTTGCCGATGAGCTGGGTGTCAGCACGAAAGAAGTGCTGGAAATGGAATCCCGCATGAGTGCTCACGACCAGGCCTTTGAGCTAAGCTCCGACGACGATGACTCGAAAGAAGGCAGTGCCTACTCTCCAGCGATGTATCTGGAAGACAAGCGTTCCGATTTAGCGGCAGAAATTGAAGCCGAAGACTACGAAAGTCATACACAGCAGAAACTGCTGGGTGCTATGAGTCACCTGGATGAACGTAGTCAGGATATCGTTCAGTCGCGTTGGCTGTCTGAAGATAAAACCACGCTGCATGACTTAGCAGCAAAATACGAAGTATCGGCAGAGCGCGTTCGTCAGCTTGAACAGAACGCGATGAAGAAACTTCGTCTCGCAATGAGCTAAATGAAGTGCCGCATTGGTTGCGGTGCTTGCTGCATAGCTCCTTCTATTAGTTCTCCTATCCCCGGCATGCCAAATGGCAAGCCGGCGGGTGTGCGCTGTGTCCAACTCGACGATGATAATTTATGCCGGCTGTTTGGTAAGCCCGAACGTCCCGCCGTGTGTGGAGAGTTTTCAGCGGATAGAGAGATTTGCGGTGAAAGCCGCGAGCAGGCAATTATTTTGCTGACGTCACTGGAAGAAGATACCCGTTCTGGTTAGTCGCCTGAGTTAGCTCAGAAACGAACACCAACTCAATTCCCTGCTTTTGCAATTCAGGTAAATGCTGCTTAAGAAAACTCAACGTCTCGGGGTAGGGGTGACCAATGCCAATGGCCTGACCGTCTCGCTTGGCTAAACGAAGCAACTGGTTAAACTGCTGTTGCAGATAATTTTGGTCAACTTCGTTATCAAGAAAGACATGGCGGCGAGAGGTTCTGACTCCAAACTGTCCGGCAATTTGTTCAGCCACACTAAATTCCGACGTCCGACTATCAATAAAAAAGAGTTTGCGGGCTGCTAATGTTTCCATAACAGCTTGCATGGGCATGGGTAGCTGAGTCAGCTTACTGCCCATATGGTTATTCACTCCGGTCACGTAAGGAATCGAGTCGAGAGCGTTAACCAGCTGCAGCTTTATTTGCGCGTTGCTCATGTCGGCGGTGACCACACCCGGACCGGGCCGGTCGTTTTCTATTGCTTCCATTGGCATGTGTAAAAGCACTTGCTTTTGCTGGTGGTGTGCACGTAATGCAAAAGCCCGGGCGTAGGGGGTGTATGGCAGCACGGCGAAACTGACATTGCCCGGTAAAAGCGCCGCTTTTAAGTCATTCTTGTGATTACCTATGTCGTCAATAACAATAGCTATCTTGCCGGCAGAAACCGGAGCTGCCAAGCAAGTAAGTAAAGCCAGAGTCGCAATAAGGCGTAGCATCAGCGTATCCAGTTACTTGGGTTTTGCGGACGCCCCTGGTGGCGTATTTCGAAGTATAACGTAGGGCTGTTACGCGAGCCGGACTGCCCCATAAGTGCAATTTCCTCGTCTTTGCGAACTTTGTCACCAACGGCTTTCGTTAATGTCTGGTTGTGACCATAAAGGCTCATGTAACTTTGCCCATGATCAACCACAATGACTAAACCAAATCCGCGTAGCCAGTCTGCGTATACCACCCGGCCATTAGCAATTGAGCGAACGGGCTGTCCGTTACTGCCTTCTATTAGAACGCCTTTCCAGTCAACCGGACCTTCTCGGCGTTGACCGAACACCCGCTTTACATCGCCGTCACTTGGCCAGCGTAATTGGTTTTTGACTGACTGTAAGCCAACCAGTTGCACGTCTTTTTGTTGGGCCAGAGCGTTTTCTATGGCGCTCAATACCTGCTCCAACTGATCCCGGCTTTGTTCCAGTTGTCCCACGCGTGAACGGTCTTTACGTTGTTGCTGTTGCAGCTCCGCTAACTTTTCTTCCTGACGATGTTGTTGTTGCTCAAGCTGAGAACGCTGTTCTTCCTGTTGCTGCCGTAAAGCGGCTAATTGGTTTTGCTGCTGTTTTAACTCTTCGGTAAGTGCGACAATTTCCTGCTGGGTACTCTTAATGACCTTAATTTCTTCAACTCTTGCGGTGTTGAAGTACTGGTAATAACTCAGCATTCTTTCGAACTGACCGGGATCCTGCTGGTTTAACAGCATTTTTAGGAAGTCATGGTCGCCGTTCATATAGGCGGAAACGAGCTGATCTTCTAATAACGCCATTTGTTGCTTCTGCTTTTGCTGAAGTTCTTTGCGCTTACGCTCTGACTCAGCAATTTCAGTATTGACGCTATCGAGCTTGTTTTGGGTTTTACGCAGTGAGCCGGCGACTTCTGCTGTTCTTATTTCCAGGTCGCGGAGCTGTTGCTCGGTTGAGCTTAGTTCCGCGTTACGCTCTTCTATGGCCTGCAGGCGTTCTGCCAGTTCTTCTTTGACAGCAGCTATTTCGGCCTCCGTAGAGGCTTTGTCGTCTTCACTGTAGTCCTGAGCTACTGCCGGGTTGGCCAACACCCCCAAAACAATCAGCAAGAACACCGGTAGCGGCATGAGTTTGTCCTATTCCTGCTCTAACAACATGAGCGGGGTGCCGGTCATTTCGTCAGGCTGCTCCATGCCCATTAAATGCAAAATTGTGGGTGCGACATCGGATAAACGCCCATTTTGTGCCTTAGCGGGACGACCAACATAGATGAAAGGAACCAGCTCATTAGTGTGAGCTGTGTGCGCCTGGCCGGTTGTTGCATCACTCATTTGCTCAGCGTTGCCATGGTCTGCAGTTATCAGGCATTCACCACCAACAGCCTCTAAAGCCGATACCACACGGCCAACGCTGTGGTCGACAGCTTCACAAGCCTTAACGGCCGCATCGAAGTTGCCTGTATGGCCAACCATGTCGCCATTAGGGTAGTTGCAAATAACCACATCAAAGGCTTGAGACTCAATGGCTTCAACCAGCTCATCAGTGAGCTGTTCCGAGCTCATTTCTGGCTGTAAGTCGTAAGTTTTCACCTTAGGAGAGGGGATTAGAACGCGTTTTTCTCCTTCAAACTCCTGTTCGCGGCCGCCGCTGAAAAAGAAGGTGACGTGTGCGTACTTTTCCGTTTCTGAGATGCGTAATTGCGTTTTGTCATGTTTAGATAACCACTCACCCAGCACGTTATTCAATGGTTCCGGCGGGAAGGCACAAGGTGTTTTTAATGTGTCGGCGTACTGAGTCAGCATGACAAAGTCGCTGAGCTCGATCCGTGGTCCGCGGTCAAAACCGTCGAAATCATTATCAATAAAAGCCTGAGTCATTTCGCGGGCGCGGTCGGCACGGAAGTTCATAAAGAAAACAGAGTCACCGTTTTTCAATGGTGCAGGTTGGCCAATGACGACCGGAGTAACGAATTCATCGGTTTCTCCGCGCTCGTATGCGTCTTCTAATGCGTCTGTGGCATTCGGTGAAGTAACCCCGGAGAGGCCGTGGTAAATTGCTTTGTAAGACTGTTCAATGCGTTCCCAGCGCTTGTCTCTGTCCATGGCAAAGAAACGACCGTTTAAGGTGGCGAAACGGCCTTTACCCAAACGGGCAAATAAAGCTTCAAAGCGCTCAATAGACGCCAGGGCGGATTTTGGCGGCGTGTCCCGGCCATCTAAAAACGCGTGCAAGTAGACATCCTCTGCACCTTGTTCGATAGCCATTTCTACCATAGCGACCAGGTGGTCTTCGTGGCTGTGTACGCCGCCCGGAGACAACAGACCCATAATATGAACGGCACCATTAGCTGTTCCGGTCTTATTTAATGCGTCACACAGTACGGTGTTGCTGAAAAAGCTGCGGTCAGAAATAGCTTTACTGATGCGGGTAAAATCCTGGTAAACGATGCGACCAGCGCCCAAATTAACATGACCAACCTCCGAGTTGCCCATTTGGCCGTCCGGCAAACCAACTGCGCCCCCTGAACCATCGACTAAACAATGAGGGTGTTGCTTCCATAAACGATCCATAACCGGTGTATTGGCTTTTGCAATGGCGTTATCCGGTGCATCTTCACGGTAACCCCAGCCGTCAAGAATCAACAATACCAAAGGTTTTATCGTAGGAGTCATAATGGGCCTCATTGCTCGGTGTTTTCGATGATGAAATTAGTCAACATTCTACTCGATTTCCGGAGCTTACGCATCCACCCAAGATTTTTCTGGCAACTGAGATTTGTACAGGTATACTCTTTGACCGCTATTTTTTTCTGTTACCCACGATTACTGGTAGGTCTTATGCAAGAACTTTTTGAATTTGTCAGCCGCAACCCAATGATGAGTGGCGTGTGGGTTGTTCTGTTAATCGCATTAATAGTGACGACGATTCGCTCTGCTATGTCGCCGATGAAAAGCCTGCAGCCGCAAGAAGCAACGGTTTGGGTCAACCGGGGTGATGGCGTATTCGTCGATATCCGTAATAAAGACGAATTTAAGAAAGGCCATATTCACGGATCGGTGTCATTACCGGCTGAAAAAATCAAACAAAAAGAACTTTCAACTATTGAAAAGTTCAAAGAAGCCCCCATTGTGATAGTCTGTGCAACAGGAATGACGGCAAAATCGGCTGCCAGCCAATTAATCGCTGAAGGCTTTAGTCAGGTGGCTGTGCTGCAAGGTGGTATTAACACATGGCGCAGTGCTAAATTGCCGGTTTCGCAGAAAAAATAATAAAATTCGTCTAAAACTTAAAATGAATAGGAAGTAAAATCATGGCTGAAGAACAGCAAGCAAACGGCGCGGCCGCTGAAAACCAACAACAGCAACCACAATTCGCAATTCAGCGCATTTACGCGAAAGACATTTCTTTTGAAACTCCAAGCTCACCGGCTATTTTCCGCAAAGAGTGGAAGCCAGAACTGAAGCTGGACTTAAACGTAAAACACGAAAAAATTGAAGACGGTGTTTACGAAGTGGTGCTCACTCTGACCGCAACCAACAAGGTTGAAGACGATGTAGCATTCCTGTGTGAAGTACATCAGGCAGGTATTTTCACTATCGGTGATGAAATCCAGGAAGGTCAGTTGGCACACATGCTGGGTTCTTTCTGCCCGAATATTTTGTTCCCTTACGCTCGTGAGTGTGTTTCAAACCTTGTTAACCGTGCGACTTTCCCACAGTTGAACCTGGCTCCTGTTAACTTTGATGCTATTTTCCAGCGTCACATGCAGCAGCAAGCTGAACAGGCTCAAGGCCAGCAAACTGCTGACGCGTAAGCGATACGATAATGCAGACACCTCAGGTGACAGTGTTAGGGGCGGGCTCTTACGGGACCGCCCTTGCTATTTGTTTCGCCCGTAAAGGCATAGCGACTACGCTGTGGGGCCGGGACGCCGATAAAGTTGCGATAATGCAGGCTGCGCATGAAAACGAAGAGTATCTTCCTGCCTGCCCTTTTCCTGAGTCCTTAAGTGTAACGGCAGATTTAAGCGAAGCATTGCATGACGTAAAAAACGTCGTCGTTGTGGTTCCCAGCCATTCTTTCTCGTCTATGTTAGAGCAGGCGAAACCTTTGTTAGCGAAGCACGCTCGCGTAGCCTGGGCAACTAAAGGGTTGGAGCCCGATACAGGGCGTTTACTGTATGAAGTAGCAGAAGACATTCTCGGCGAAGAACATCCGCTGGCGGTATTGTCAGGTCCTACCTTCGCGATTGAAATGGCAAAAGGGTTACCAACGGCTATTTCAATGTCATCGACCAACAAAGCTTTTGTCGATGAGCTTTCGGAGCTTCTGCATTGTGACCGTTCCTTCCGTGTTTACACCAATAATGACTTTATTGGGGTACAGCTGGGCGGGGTGGTGAAGAATGTGATTGCCATTGGTGCCGGCATGGCAGATGGCATTGGCTTTGGTGCAAACGCACGAACGGCATTAATTACCCGTGGCTTAGCGGAATTGACCCGACTGGGTCTGACATTAGGTGCTAAAAGCGATACTTTTACCGGTATGGCCGGGCTGGGGGATTTAATCCTGACTTGTACCGACAACCAGTCGAGAAACCGTCGTTTTGGTCTGGCTTTAGGTCAGGGGAAAGGCGTTGAGCAGGCCCTGAAAAGTATCGGTCAGTCGGTTGAAGGTTATCGGAATACCCGTGAAGTGGTTGCTCTGGCCAAACGCTATGACGTTGAAATGCCAATTTGTGAGCAGATATATGCGGTCCTTTATGAAGGCAAAGAACCGCAGCAGGCAGCTATTGATTTATTGAGTCGTGAGCGTAAAACGGAGTGACCTGTTTCACACAGTAACCCGTTTTACGCACTTATTAGCTGCTGTTCCATGACTTGCCATTGAGCCGATAAATGTTCTGTTGGCAAACGTTTGAAATTAGAGCGTACGAACTGACTGATTTTTCCATCGGCGTAGCTTAGCAATAAATTCGCCAATACGGCTTCATCAACAATAAAGCGTTGCTGTTCCCGCATCGCTTTTTCCCGCAATACCTGCTTTATTGAGCTTTCTATACGATTAAAAAGGTCTTCCATACGACCTCTTAAACGGTCGTGTTCGCCCATAAGTGCATCACCCGTCATTACTCGTGTGATACCAGGGTTACGCTCAGCGAAGGTTAATAAGAGCTGCAAAATAGCGTAGCAACGGGAGAGCGTATTCTTCTCCTCGTTCATGATCATGTTAATGCGGGTGAGCAGGGTGTCTTCAACAAACTCAATAAGCCCTTCAAACATGCGCGCTTTTGATGGAAAGTGACGGTATAAAGCCGCCTCCGAAACACCTAAGTTAGCCGCCAGTTTTGCTGTTGTAATACGCTGACCCGGGCTGGTTTCCAACATTGCCGCCAAAGCCTGTAAAATTTCCTCACGACGGTTACGTTTTTGTTCTGCCATGCTTGTAACTTTCCTTATTTGAGAGGCCGGAATTTATTGTAATTCGGTTTATGAGCGGCCAGAGTGACCGAAACCACCTTCACCGCGGTCGGTTTCGTGAAACTCGTCGACAACGGTCATTTGCGCCTGTACAACGGGTAAAATCACCAATTGCGCAATGCGGTCGCCAGGTTCTATGGTGTAGGCCTTGTCGCTGCGATTCCAGCACGAAACTTTAAGCTCGCCCTGGTAGTCTGAGTCGATAAGTCCAACTAAATTACCCAGTACCAGGCCGTGTTTATGGCCCAGGCCTGAGCGAGGCAGAATAGTTGCTGCGTAGTTCGGGTCACCAATATACATAGCAATACCGGTGCCAATTAACTGGGTTTGTCCCGGTTCTATGGTTAATGGCTGATCCAAACAGGCGCGCAGATCCATTCCGGCAGAACCCTGGGTGGCATATTCAGGAAGCGGAATAGACTGGCCAATACGTTCATCTAAAATTTTTACTTCGACTTGCGTCATGGAGTTCTCACTTTCTTTTAATTAGCCCTGATTTCAGGATTTGTATTATCAAAATAGCGTTTGGCTATCGCATCAATAATTGCAACGGCCATGTCATGCTTGCTCATCGTCGGAAGTGACTGCTCACTATCCTGACTGAAAATAATGGCGTTATTACTGTCGCTGTTAAAACCCAGACCGGTCTGGCTAACATCGTTAGCGACAATCATTTTTAATTGTTTTCGTTCCAGTTTACGCAGCGCGTTAGCCTTTAAATTTTCGGTTTCGGCTGCAAAACCAACGGTAAACGGCGGTTTCTCTGAACTGGCTACTTGTTGCAGGATATCCGGGTTTTGCACCAGCTTAAGTTGCGGAGGCTCGTCATTCTGCTCTTTTTTGATTTTTTGTGAGGCAATTTCGGCAATCCGATAGTCTGACACGGCAGCACAGCCAATAAAGACATCGCACTGCTGCAGTTGCTGCTGTACCGCGTTAAGCATTTGCTCGGCAGTTTCTACGTCAATTCGCTGAACGCCGGCAGGAGTCGCCAACTGCGTCGGTCCGGAAACCAGAATAACGTTAGCGCCGGCATGAGCGGCAGCCTCTGCTAACGCATAACCCATTTTGCCGGAGCTGTGGTTACTGATATAACGCACAGGATCAATGGCTTCGCGAGTTGGGCCAGCAGTAATAACAAAGGTTTTTCCTTGCCAGGTTTGTGGCGTTTTAGGCTGCTTCTCAATTAACGCCTGTACAATCTGGGTTGGGTCGCTCATGCGGCCATAACCGACATCGCCGCAGGCTTGTTCACCACTTTCAGGGCCTATCATTTGTACGCCCCGGCTTAGCAGAGTTTCAATATTCTTCTGCACGGACGTTGCCGCCCACATTTGTTGGTTCATTGCCGGAGCAATGACAATAGGTGCCTTGCTGGCAAGCACCAATGTACTGAGTAAGTCGTCAGCAAATCCGTGCGTTATGCGGGCAATGGTATTCGCTGTGGCTGGCGCAACGAGAATGATATCGGCCCAGCGAGCTAGCTCAATATGGCCCATAGCAGCTTCTGCTGTCGGATCTAACAAATCATCGCTGACCGTAAAACCTGACACGGCTTGTAAGCTAAGTGGGGTTACAAAAGCTTTGGCACTGTCAGTCATTACCACACGAACTTCTGCGCCCTGCTCACGCAAACGGCGCACCAGGTCAGGTGCTTTATAGGCGGCAATGCCACCGGTAATACCTAAAAGTATGTGTTTGTTCTGCAACTGTGCCATGCGAACCCCTCTGTGTTAATTCGTGTAAAGATAACATGAGACCCCGTTACAGGGTAGATGGTCGTTATACTTCTCTCTTTAGAATTAAGGAGAGAGTAATGAGCGTCAAGGAATGGCCTGTTTCGGAACGACCCAGAGAAAAACTGCAAAATCAGGGAGCAGAATACCTGAGTGATGCGGAATTATTAGCCATTTTACTCGGTAGTGGCAGCCAGGGACAGGACGTTGTCGCTTTTGCTCGGCATTTATTGAGTCAGTTTAACGGAATAGGGGCGTTGCTTACGGCAAAGCCGGAGCAACTTTTAGCCTGCAGTGGCATTGGACCTGCACGAGTGAATCAGTTGCAGGTTGTTATGGAGCTATCAAGAAGGTACCTGAAGTGGCAGCTGGAACGTTCGGATGGCTTCACCGACCCGTCTATGGTGAAAGATTATCTAACCGCGCAGCTGCGTCATCAGGGCCGCGAGGTCTTTGCTATTTTACTGCTGGACAGTCAGCATAGATTATTGCGTTATGAAGAATTGTTTCAGGGCACAATTAACGCTGCTCCGGTTTATCCGCGTGAAGTCATTAAGTTGGTCATGCAGTACAATGCCGCCGCAGTAATTCTGGCTCATAACCACCCATCGGGTGTGGCAGAGCCCAGCCAGGCAGACCAGCGGGTGACTGAGCGGGTAAAAAAAGCCCTGACTTTAATCGATGTGGCGCTGCTGGATCATTTCGTTGTTGGCGCTGGCGATCCAATTTCTTTTGCGGAGCGCGGATTGTTGTAGTTTTGTACTGGCAGTTTGATTAAAAATCACGTAAAATCCGCCCCGAACGATCGATAAGGATCATATTTCCGTCGTATTAGCTTGATTAGAAGGGCAGTTTGCTGTATAAAATGCGCCCTCGGATTTATAGGCAAGGTCACGTTGGGCGACAGGCGAGCTTGCAGCAATTTTGGAGTAGAGACATGTCACAAGTATGCCAAATTACAGGTAAGCGTCCGGTAGTCGGTAACAACCGCTCGCACGCACGCAATGCGACTAAGCGTCGCTTCCTGCCGAACCTACAATCGCACCGCTTTTGGGTAGAAAGCGAGAAGCGTTGGGTTAAGTTACGCATTTCTACTAAAGGTATGCGTATTATTGATAAAAACGGTATTGATGCGGTATTAGCGGATCTCCGCGGCCGTGGTGTTAAGGTTTAAGGAACTCAATTATGCGCGATAAGATTCGTTTAGTGTCATCTGCTGGTACGGGTTACTTCTATACCACAGACAAGAACAAACGCACCATGCCAGAAAAAATGGAGATCAAAAAATTCGATCCAGTGGTTCGTAAGCACGTGATCTTCAAAGAAGCTAAAATCAAGTAATTGGTTCTAAAGCTTACAAAAAACCCAGCTTCGGCTGGGTTTTTTATTGCCTGACTTTTACGGTTAGCGCGGAGGGTCCACAATGCCGGAAATACTGGCATTGATGCGGAACCAACCGGTAATGCTGAAGCGGTCTCTTTCTGAACGTAGTACTTCATGCACAAAACGGTCACTTAAAAATACCACCAGGCGTCCTTGTTTGGGCAGTACGGTTTCCAGCACTTGACCTTTATTGCCATAAATAACCAGTTGCCCGCCATCGGCTTCTTCCCATTCGGGGTTCAGGTAAAACACCGTGGTCAACACGCGGTTACTCCGGCCTTTAAATGCATCCAGATGTTTTTTATAGAAAGCCCCTTTCGGGTAATGAGCCAGGTGGCACTCGTAATCGAACAAGCCAAGAAACAACTCGCGGTTAAATTCATTGCGCAATTGTTCCATAATGGCCAGGTAATCTTTGTGGCGGGGCTCTTCCTGGGTTAACCAGTAAATGCGGTCGTTGCGTACCATGGTATTAATGGTTTGGTTCTGTTGACGGCCAATGCCGGCCAGATTCCAGTGCTGGGCCGGTAGTTGCTGAGCGTAGTGGTACAGTGCCCCAGAGCGCTCCGGCTGGAGAAAATCATCGATAATGCAGTAGCCTTGGTCGGCGACTTTGTCGATAATATCAGATAGCACCATAATGCAATAAAGCCCCGTATTTTGTTGTCGCGCGAGAATATAGGGTATTCTGTTTCTAGTAACAAGAAGTACAGCAACAAGAAAATTATTCGTCAGGTTATCACATAGAGCGAAAGCCAATGAAAGTGAATGAGAAGCGAAAAATATTTGGGCTGACTATGACCCGCAGAGCGTGGAACAACGTTCTGGTTTACGCCTTATTAATTATTATGGTGGTGTTCTGGTATGTCGCGCCGCCAGTTAAAGAAGAAGCAGAGCAAGGTATTAAGGATGAAGCCTCACCGGGTGAGGTTATTGGTTTGATACCCGATGATGGCAATTTAAGAGAGATACAAATTGATGAACTTCGGCTGGTTTTTGAGGAACAGAAATGGCAGTGCCAGACTCCATGCCGCCTGTCCGAAAAAGCCGCTGAAAGTGTGGTAGAGAACTGGCTGGCGTTGACTATGGAGCCAACCAACCAAACAGCAGAAAATTTAATCACTGACGTTTATTTTCGTTTTGCCGGGGGAGAGGAAGCGCGTGTCGAGCTGTACGCCGACCCTGAGTTGATAATTCGTCTGCCGAACCAACAGCAGAATTTTCGCGTAAAAGAATTCACTGCCAGTCAATTACTGGGTCATTAAGGAAGTCTGAAGTTTATGCCGGAATTACCCGAAGTTGAAGTCAGCCGATTAGGCATATCTCCGCACATCGAAGGTCATAAAATCACGACCGTTCAGGTTCACGATAAGCGTCTTCGCTGGCCGGTACCGGAAACAGTGCATCAGGTAGAAGGCCATGTTTTGCGCTCGGTAAGTCGCCGTTCAAAGTATTTATTGCTGCAGACGGATAACGGGTGCCTGATACTCCATTTGGGCATGTCGGGAAAGCTCAGAGTGGTGCCGGCTGAAACCCCGCATTACAAACACGACCACATTGATATCGAGTTTGCTAACGGACAGACGCTCCGGTTAAACGACCCGCGCCGCTTTGGCGCTTTGCTCTACAGTGAAACCGATGTGACCGGGCATGAATTGCTCAAACAGCTAGGTCCGGAGCCGCTAACAGAAGCCTTTCATGTTGACTATTTATTTGAGCGCTCGCGGGGGCGAACGCAGTCGGTAAAAACTTTTATTATGGACAATAAAGTTGTGGTCGGTGTTGGTAATATTTACGCCAATGAAGCTTTATTTAAAGCCGGTATCAACCCCAAACGCGCGGCTGGTAAAATCAGTAAAGCACGCTACCAAAAATTAGTGCCACTCATAAAAGAAACTCTGGCAGGCGCTATAGAAATGGGCGGAACGACGCTAAAAGATTTTACTCAAGTAGACGGTAACCCCGGTTATTTCGCGCAAAAACTTCAGGTTTACGGACGTGGTGGCAAGCTTTGTATGGTATGCAGTAAACGGCTGAAGGAAATTCGTCTGGGTCAGCGCAGCACAGTGTACTGCACCCATTGCCAGCGCTAGTTTAGCTCTTCACTGCCTTTAATAACTCACTGACAAAGCGTTCCGGTTCGGAGATAAACGGAGCGTGTGAGCTTTTATTGAATATTACCGCGTCTGAGTTAGGTGCCAATGCCGAGATATCCGCAATAGCGCGCTCAGGAACCAGGCTGTCCAGGCGTCCGTAAAAACGGGTAAAGGGCACTTCAATATTCTTCAATTGCTGGCGCAGATCGGCGGTTTGCAAAATGGATAACGCCTGTTTAAGCACACCCGGGTTAGGCATGGGTTTGGCAAATATCAGTTGTTTTACCTGCTTCACTTGCTCACGTGCATCGTCACTTCCCATAGCCTGAATGGCCAAAAAGCGTTCAATGGTCTTTTTAAAGTTTGTCTCCAGCTGCTGCTGAAACTGCTCCAGAATATCTGGTTTGATGCCCGACCAGCTATCACTTTCCACAAAGTGAGGCGATGAGGCCACGGTATTTAATGAAATGACCCGTTCGGGGTAACTAAGAGCCGCCTGCTTAGCAATAAGCCCACCTAAAGACCACCCCAGAAGATGAAAACGCTCGGGCAGGACGGGCATAATTTGTTCTACAAAGCCTTCGAGCGAAACTTCGCTCATCGGCGACCATTCGGAAAGTCCAAAGCCGGGTAAGTCAACACAGTGAAGTTGGAAGTTTTCGCTTAAAGCAGGCACCACCGGCTGCCAGATATTCCCGTTCATGCCCCAGCCATGGAGTACAACAAAAGGCGTTCCTGTGCCACTGCATGTTACCGATAGGCTCACTATACTCACTTTCCCAAATTTGTTATTTAGGTGACTATGCTAGCGTTTTTCCGAAGCCTCGCCAATGCTTTTGAATTAGGTACTTGCTGGAGTTGTGGTTGCGCGAGTGTTACAGCTACGGCTTTGTGCTCATACTGCGACGAGGCGTTACCACGTTGGTATCCACGTTGTTGTCAGCACCTGTCCGATATTGAGCAGCATCTCACCGCAGATCAAAAGCGGTGCCGCTATTGGTATGGTGCGTTGCGATGGGAGCCGCAAGTGCAACAATTGATGACTCTGTTTAAATTCCGCAATAAGGCTGAGCTTGCTCCTCTACTGGCTACTCAACTGGCGGCTCATTTGCGACTTTGCTACCAGGGGCAGCCCATGCCGGACTGTATTGTTGCGGTGCCAATGACGCAGCACGCCTGGCGCCAACGCGGGTTTCACCAAACTGCATTATTGGCGCGCTATTTGTCTGCTGTACTACAGGTGCCTTACATTGCGGGTGGCTTACGTAAAATACGCTCGGTGCCTATGCAGCATATGGCATCGCAGTCCGCTCGCTGGGAAAACAGTAAGCGAAGTCAGTTAGCCCTTCACGATTTTAGTGGTAGTACGGTGGCTGTTGTTGATGATGTACTCAGTACCGGAGCCACCATGATGGCCGCCGCCGATGCCCTCTACAAAAAAGGGGCCGCAGCCGTGGATGCCTGGGCGGTTGTCTATAACCAACACGACTAGAAACTGAAGGGTATCTCGGTTACACTATACCTTAGTAATTTACTCAGGTATAAGCCGTGAGGTCAGTATTTATGATTCGTATTTCAGAAGCAGCGCAGTCCCACTTTCAGAAGCTATTAGCGGACCAGCCAGACGGCACGTGTATTCGTGTTTTTGTGGTTAATCCGGGAATGGCAAATGCCGAGTGTGGTGTTTCTTATTGTCCGCCAGATTCCGTTGAGCCTGACGACGAACGTTTACCGTTTAACGGCTTTGATGCCGTCGTAGATTCCGGTAGCGCTCCGTTTTTGGAAGACGCAGCCATTGACTTTGAAGAGCAGGAAATGGGGTCTCAGTTAACCCTGAAAGCACCAAACGCGAAAGCCCGTAAGGTTGCTGATGACGCACCGTTAATTGAGCGTGTAGAGTATGTGATTCAGGCTGAGATAAACCCGCAGTTAGCGAGTCACGGTGGTCAGGTTATGATTGCCGAAATTACCGATGACGGCGTGGCTATTTTGCAATTTGGCGGTGGCTGTAACGGCTGCAGCATGATCGATGTCACGTTGAAAAACGGCATTGAAAAAGAATTGCTTGAACGCTTCCCGGAAGAAGTGACCGGAGTTCGTGATATAACTGATCATGAGCACGGAGAGCACTCGTACTACTAGACCTTTCGACTATACAACTTTGTATTGTTCGATTTTTTAGTGTTAAAAATATGTGATCCCTTGCACGATCTTCACTCGTAACGATATTTGCCTAATCAATACGAGGAAATTAATCATGCAAGGGATCAAAAAGTTTGGTGTCCTGGCGACATCTCTATTATTAATAACGGGTTGTGACTGGTTCGACAGCGACAATGACGATACTACCACAACTCCACCTGAAGCTGAATCAAGCTTCGTTCGTGTCCATCATACCTCAGCTGACTCACCTAACGTTAATGTATTAGCAGGTGACGCAGCGCTATTAGAAAATGTGCCTTATCACACCTCTTCTGCGGTTTTAGAAGTTGATGCCGGTGACTATGACATTACGGTTCAGGGTATTCTGCCTGATGAGACTACCGTCGATGCCATTGGGCCTGCCTCTTTAACTTTTGCTGCCGATACGCGTTATGAAGTGTTCGCTGTTGGTCAATTGGCGGATGAATCTCTGGAGCCGTTAATTATCTCTAACCCGGTATCTGATGTAGCAGGCGGGGAGAGTCGTATTCAGGTTGTGCATGCCGCCTATGGTGCGCCGACAGTCGATGTTTATTTAACGGCTCCGGATGCAGACTTAAGTGCGGCATCACCTGCCCTGACACTTGCTTATGGTGAAGACAGCGGCCAGGTCGATGTTGAAACCGGTGACTACCGCATTCGCTTAACCGGTGCGGGTGACGATGCGGTTGTCTATGACTCAGGAACCGTTAGCCTTGCAGATGGAGGTGATTACATCATTGCGGCAACCAACAATGTGGCGGCCAATTCGGATAATTCACCGGTTACTCTGCAGATCAGCGACGGTGAGTCGACCACTTTAGTACATGACGCCGACGCTGGTGCCGATGTTCGTGTTGTGCATGCCGTGGCGGATGCACCGAACGTTGATGTCACATTAAATGATGCAGCAGAAGCCCAAGTGCAAGACCTGCCTTTCCAAAGTGCAACTGGGTACTTAAACCTGGAAGCCGCTGAGTACAGTGTTGATGTTGCTGCTGCGGGCGGTGATCCGGTTGTTATTGAAGATGCCGCTCTTGCTGTAGAAAACGCAATGAGCTATTCAGTTTATGCAGTTGGTGAGCTGAGCACTATTGGCTTGCAAGTACTGACTGAAGAGCGTCGTCGGGTCACGACTGAAGCGAAGGTACAACTGGTTCATGCTGCACCCAGTGCCGGTAATGTTGATATCTACGTAACTGCAACAGACGACATTAGTGGCGCAGACGCTGCCTTTACCGATGTTCCGTTTGACGCAGAAGGTCTGGTGAGCACAGGTAATGTTGCTTTAACACCAGGTGACTACGTGGTTACTGTAACGGCAACAGGTACGCAGGACATTGCTATTCAGACGCCTGTACTGACATTAGAAGGCGGTGGCATCTATACGGCAGTTGCGGTTGATGCAACTGACGGAGGTTTGCCACCACAGCTTATCCTGATGGATGATCTGGCGAACTAAGGTATTTGAACCAGATTGCCTGGGTAATACCACGCATGAATAAAAAGCCGCTGAGAGCTAACCACAAACCGTGGTTCTCCAGCGGCAATCCTGCCCACCACAACGGTAAAAAGCCAATGACAGCACTGAGTATCATGGTGTTGCGCATACCACGGCTTAACGACAAACCGATAAATACACCGTCAAACCAGTAACTCCAGTGAGCCAGTAGCGGCAGCACTATTATCCAGGGTAAATAATCTTCAGCAACCCGGATAATTTCAGGAATATCGGTAATCAGACGAATAATTGCACTGCCTGCCAGAGCGAAAACGAGCGTATAAACCACAGCAAAGAGTGACGACCAGAGCAAAGTAATTTTGCACCAGTAACGGATTTTATCGTAACGTTTTTGACCTTTTGCGGCTCCGGCAAGAGCTTCCACGGCATAGGCAATGCCGTCTAACCCCAAAGAGATTAGCATCAGGAACTGCATGAGTACGGCGTTAACTGCCACCATGGTACTGCCGTAGCGCGTCGCGTAGCCTGTCATTGTGGCCATACACAGCTGCAACACCAGACTGCGAATAAAAATATTACCGTTAACACCTAAAAACTGACGCAGCTGCTGAAATTTGAGCTGCCAGTGACGTAAGTGCCAGCCCAGTGCACGGGCGGTCCAGTAGAAACCGACAATGGCGGTCACCCACTCGGCACTTAACGATGCCCAGGCGGCGCCTTTTACATTCAGTCCAAAGCCAAGAATGAGTATCACATCCATAACCACATTCACGGCGTTGGTAATGATTACCAGGAGCATGGCTTTGCGGCTGTTTTGCCGGCCTAATAATACCCCCAGAGCGACCAGCGTTATCAGCGAAGCCGGTGCTGACCATAAGCGAATTTCGATGTAATCGCGGGCGTAGCCTTCGAGCTCTGCAGAAGGGGCGATAACCCACATGGCTAAGTCATTAATTAACGGGCTGGCAACCGCTATTAAAACACCTAAACCCAGCGCAATAATAATGCCGTTATTAAAGTGCTGGCGCTGAGCATGTATGTCATCGGCTCCGTAGGACTGGGCTATATAGCCGGTTGTCGCCATGCGCAAAAATACCGCCAGCAGATAAATAAAACTGACCACCATGGCACCAACGGCAACGGCGGATAAGTAGATAGCGTCCGGCAAATGACCTATGATGGCAGTATCGACCAGACCGAGAAGCGGCGCAGCAATATTGGAAATGATCATTGGCAGGGCAATCGCAAAAACGCGGCTGTGATCAGACAATGAAAATCCAAACAGCTTGTGCATAACTATCCTTAAGTAAACTCGGTTAATAACGGCTTTTATACTTTATCAGGAGTCAGTATGAAGATGTTGAACAAAATGACGTTGAGTGCCGCATCGGGCTTATTGCTGGGGTGCTCACCATTGGCTCAGGCTGGCAGCGCCGATAGCGTGGTGGTGCTGCAGTACCACCACGTCAGTGACTCAACTCCCGCCGTAACGTCAATTGACCCGGAGACGTTTCGAGAGCATCTGCAATACCTGCAGGATAACAACTTTAACGTTATTGATATTACCGTCGCGCGCGATGCCATTGAAAAAGGCGAAGAACTTCCTGAAAAAGCCGTTGTTATTACCTTCGACGACGGCTACCAAAACGTCTATGAAAACGCTGTAAAGGTTCTGGAAGAGTTTGAGATGCCTTATACGGTGTTCGTTAACCCTGAACTCATGCGTAAGCACAGCGGCCATTACATGGGCTGGGAAGAGCTTAAAGAAATTCAGCAGAACGGCGCTACCATTGCTAATCATGGACAGACTCACGCACACCTTATTCGTAGGCAAGAAGGCGAAAGCGATGAAGAGTGGCAGGAGCGTATGCGTTACGATGTAATTACGGCACAAGAAGCCATTGATGAGAACTTAGGCGCACAGCAGAAGTACTTTGCCTACCCTTACGGTGAGTATAACAATGAGTTGAAAGCTTTATTGGATGAATGGGGCTTCCTGGCCTTTGCTCAGCATTCAGGTCCATGGTCCAAATGGAGCGAAGATACGGTCATTACGCGTTTCCCTGCATCGGGTATCTATGCGAACTTAAATACGCTGAAAGCCAAGTTGAATTCTAAAGCCATGCCGGTAAATGCTTACCAACCGGAAGAGCCGTTAGTCGCACATGAAAATAAGCGCCCAACTATCAGTGTGACGCTGGAAGCGGGCGATACACTGGACGATATGCGCACCGATGCGTTGCAATGTTTTGCTGGTGGCTCAGCACTAAAGCCTGAATGGGAAAGTGATACCAAGTTCAGTGTAAGCTTAGAACAGGACATCAACATTGGCCGCTCACGAATTAACTGTACCGCGCCCAGTGCTTCAGAATCGCGTTACTATTGGTATTCAGTAGCGCTTATTCGGCCGGATCAGTCAGGCAGTTGGCCTGACTAATCGGCAATAATGGCAAAATCTTTTTTGAGTTTATCCATGCTGACCACCGGTACTTCTCCGCGCTGGTGGTCGGCGTTGAAAATCGCTTTACGATTACCGTCCGGGTTTACCAGAATAATAGCGGCACTGTGATTCACCAGATAATTTTCTTCGCCGTCATCGGGAATGGAATACATTAAGCCTAAATCGCGCACGAAAGGGAATAACTCTTTGTGCTCAGCCCGCACACCGACAAAGTCGTCACCAAAGTAGTTAACGTATTGAGTTAAACGCTCAATGTCATCGCGTTTAGGATCAACCGAAATCAACCAAACTTTAACCGGCTCAGAGACTTCTTTCTGCAACTCAGGGATCACGCCCTTCAAGTCTGACATCGTGGTTGGGCAAATATCAGGACAAAAGGTATAACCGGTAAAGAGTAAAGTCCACTGGCCTTTAAGCGCATCGTTTTCCACTGTGCCGGCTGCCGTGCTTTCTAAAGTAAAGGGCTTTAACGCGCGAGGCGGTTCATAAACTAAAGCTTCCGGCTTTTCTTCCGGCCAAAAGTTGTAAACCGCAAAACCGGCCGCAAGGGCAATAAGAGCAGCCAGCAGTGTAACGATACGACTCATCTATTACTCCATTTATACGTAGTGATCGACCAGTAAAATGACAAACAGCAGCATGAGGTGCCAGATAGAAAAAGCAAACATGTTAAAGGCTGTCTTTTTGCTGGGCGCGTACTTCAGCTTCCAGGCGTAAGCCAGGAAAATGGCGTTAAGTAAACTGACTCCTACCAAGTAAATCATGCCGGTCATGCCAATTAAGAAAGGCATAAGGCAAACTACGGTCAATAAAACGGTGTACAAGAAAATACAGGTTTTGGTGAAGTCGATACCGTGAGTAACCGGTAGCATTGGAATTTCAGCTCGTGCGTAGTCTTTTGCGCGGTGTACGGCAAGCGCCCAGAAGTGAGGCGGTGTCCAGGTAAAAATGATCATAACCAACAGCACCGCGGGGGCGTTAATTTCATTGGTGACTGCTGTCCAGCCCAGTAGCGGCGGCGCTGCACCTGCCAGACCACCAATAACAATGTTCTGCGGCGTTGCGCGTTTTAAGAACATGGTATAAACCACAGCATAACCCACCATACTGGCAAAGGTTAACCAGGCGGTTAAGGGGTTAACCCAGGCATACAGGGTCACAAAACCAATGGCGCCAATAGTTGCCGCAAATACCGTGACTTTGGTCGGTGATAAATTTCCCTGAGGCAGTGGCCGACGTAGCGTACGTGCCATTTTCGCGTCGATATGACGGTCAACCAGGTGATTAATAGCAGCCGCAGCAGCGGACATCAGACCAATACCGGCTAAGGCCGGGACCAGGACATTCATCGAAACAAGCTCTTCAGTGGCCAGACACATGCCAACCACTGCAGTGAGCAACAACAAGGCGACGACACGAGGCTTGGTCAGCTCCAGGTAGTCCCGCCAGTGAGCGTTGCGCGTTTTTGTTATATTTTTTGTGGCAACGGATTCCATAATTACAACTCCTCTACGCTTTTCTGGACAGGTTGTAATTCAACCCAACCAGCGACAGTAACAACAAAGCCCCAACAGCATTGTGTGCTACTGCGTTCCAAAGCGGTAACTGAAAGACTACGTTACTAATACCGAGCAGAATTTGCAAAGACAATAACAAGCCAATAACAATTAATGAGCGGCGGAAAAACTGCGACTTTGCCTTTCTCCAACATTTAAAGAGTAAAGCACAGACTACTAAAAAGGTAATAATGGCGCCAACTCGATGCATGACATGCATGGTCATGCGGTCGTTGTAGTCATGGGCACCGTACTGATAGGTATCGGCCTCTGGTATGCTAAAAGCGCCGGCAAAGTCCAATTGTGCCGTCCAGTTACCTTCGCAAAAAGGCAGGTCAGTACAGGCGACGGCGGCGTAATTGGCTGCAACCCAACCCCCCAGAGCTATTTGCCCAATAACAACTAATAAGGTGAAGAAAGCCAGCCCTCGGTAGCGCCTTAGCTCTGAATCTCCCCCCGCAAGCCGGAACGACGATAGACGCAAGGACAACAGGTACAGCAGTGATATGACTGAAAAGCCCCCTAACAGATGCCCCATGACTATGAGTGGCTGCAAATTCATGGTCACTGTCCACATGCCCAGAGCCGCCTGGAATATGACCAGCCCCAGCAACAGGGTGGGTAATTTTACCGGCGTAGGGTAATGGCTATAACGGCGGCCTTTAATCCAGGCGATGATAGCAATAGCCAGAATCAGTAAGCCTAAGGTGCCGGCAAAGTAGCGGTGCACCATTTCATTCCAGGCTTTGCCCTGTTCAACTGGCGCATCAGGAAATCGAAGATCAGCTTCCTGGATGTGCTCTGCTTGAGAAGGAACCCCTAAAAAACCGTAGCAACCCGGCCAGTCCGGACAACCCAGGCCAGCCTCAGTCAGCCGGGTAAATGCGCCAAGAACAATAACGACAAAAGCAAAAAAAACGCTAATTTTTACCAGTAAACGCATGTGATTTTCCTACCCAATTCTGGACAATTTAAGCAGTTTACGAAGATCCGCCAGCACGTTTTTACCTTCTGTTATCATCTGCTCTTTATCCGAGTGAGTTGGGTAATAAAGCATAACGTTGTGCATAGGATCGATTATAAAGACGGTGTTTTCCGGCAGTTCGCTTAATTGTTCAATGAGCTGCGGTGTTACCAGCTGCGTAATGTGAGGTGCGCTGTGATTAAACTCTGACTGTGCATTCTCGCTTTGGTGAAGCACCACTGGAGTCAGGCGATCGGTGTCTTTACCAATAGCCACGTCGACCTGGTTCATAACGTACAAGGTGTTTTCACAGGTTGTGCCACAGTTTTTAGGCGCGACATAACCCAATTGCCAGCCTTCCGGCAGTTGGTCGGTCTGTTTATCTAGGGTAATAGGCGGCTGCAGCAGGGTGCCTTTATTGGTACCTGCTTCATACCAGTTCTGTGACAAAATCAGCCAGGCCGCTAGTAACGGGACAATAAAGGCAACGAAAACAATAATAATGGCGCGTCGAGAGCGATTCAGGGAGCTCATCGGGTCTCCTCTTTTTTTGGTTGTTTATTCAGTTTTATAACAGCAAATAGAAAAATCACCAAGCAGGCAATTGCCAGTGAGAACCATTGAATGGCGTAACCCTGGTGTTTTTCCGGTGACATTACCTGAGGTTTCCAGTCACGGCTCCAGCCCATAGTTTCTGGCGACTCAAGTAAAAAAGTATAATCGGTTAATGACATATCGAGTTGTTTAGCTATGGCGCGCGGCTGAAACTCCTGCACCCGAATTTTGCTATCAGCTAAGTCGGTCTCATAAGTGTTATTTACAAATTGATTGTTGGACGGAAAGTACAGAAAACCGGTCAGCCTATGCTGACCTGACGGAATATTCACTTCCGGTAATGACTGTCTGGAAGCCGGTGCTGGTAGCCACCCCATATTAACCGGAACATAATTTTCAGACATTGCCTGTGGCTGGAAGAGCGCAATTACCTGATAACCAACGGTGCCGTCTTGAATTTGGTTATCGAGAAGGAAAATGGGTTGTGGAACAAATTCACCATTCATTTCCACATAGCGAAAGCGATCGTTTTCAGGAAACACCTCCGGCAGACGGTCGAGTTTGGTTGCTTCACCGCTTGAGAGCTGTTGCTCATAGTCGCTAAACAGCTGGCGTTTTTGTTCAGCGCGTTCAAGCTGCCAAAAACCTAACTTGACCAATAACGCAATTGCCAGCAGAGTAACTAACGTAGCGACAAGAGGAAAACGTATGTTGGTCTTTTTTAAAATCATTATTGTACTGCTGTTAGCATATATGGTGGTTAATCTGTTCAGGGCGTTATTTAGTATGCTGCGGAACGACCCGGACAAACCACCTATGTCCCATTATTTGGGAAAGCGAGTGGGAGTAGCCGCCGTTATCTTTGTCATACTGATAGCGGCGACCGCCAGTGGTTTCTTACCTTTAAATCCACGCCCCTATTAACCGGGGCGTTTTTTTTCTTACAGAACGTACACCACGACAAAAAGGCATAGCCAGACGACATCGACAAAGTGCCAATACCAACTGGTTGCCTGAAAGGCAAAGTGGTTATCCGGTGTAAAGTGGCCTTTCAGAACCCGCAGGAACATGACAATAAGCATGACGGTACCCAGGGTTACGTGCATACCGTGGAACCCGGTCAGCATGTAAAAGGTATTGCCGTATATACCAGAGTCTATTGCCAGGCCAAGCTCCTCGTAGGCGTGAACGTACTCTGCACCCTGTAAGTACAGGAAGATACAACCCAGAATAATGGTAATACCCAGCATGGCTGTCAGCTGTTTACGCTTGTTTTGCTCTAAACCCGTATGGGCGAAGTGACAGGTTACCGAGCTAATTAACAGGATAATGGTGTTAATAGCAGGCAGGCCATACCAACCCATTGCCTGAGTCTCAGTGCCACCCGGCGTGTTAACTAAAGGCCAGTGAGCCACAAAGTCCGGCCATAAGACCTCATTGGTCATGGCGTTGTTGCTGTCACCGCCCAGCCATTGAACGGCTATAACACGAGCGTAAAACAGTGCACCGAAGAAGGCCGCAAAGAACATTACCTCGGAGAAAATAAACCAACTCATGCCCTGTTTATAAGAGACACCTAACTGGTCGCTGTATTTGCCACTCATGGACTCGTTAATTTGGTCGCGAAACCACCCGAAGAGCATGACTGCTATAACGATTAAGCCAATGGTTAATACCGTACTGCCGTAACCATCCTGCTCTTTGCTCATATCTATAACGGTGTGTCCCGAGCCCCAGGCAATTAAGCCTAATCCAATTGCACCAACAATTGGCCAGGGACTGGAAGCAGGAACATAATAACTCTGTTGTTCTGCCATAACGTCGTTTCCTTATTCTGTTTTTAACAGCTGAGCCATTTGCTCAGCCGACGTATTGGCTGTCATATCGTACAGCGTGTATGACAGGGTTAATGTGTTGATGTGGTCCGGAATATCCGGATCCAGATAAAATTGCATTGGCATTTCTGTATCAGCACCCGCAGCTAAAGGCTGTTGGTTAAAGCAGAAGCACTCCACCTTATTGAGGTAAAGCGAGGCTTCAGCCGGTGCAACCGATGGGATAGCCTGTGCGACCATATTGGAAGAGGTCGGGTTCGACGCTAAAAAGTTAACGACTTTGACCTCACCTGGATGAATCTTGACTTGTTTGGCCGAGGGCTCAAATTTCCACGGAATGCCCTTAGCGTTCCGTGTAATAAACTGAACGTTAACCGTCCGTGATTCATCGACTTCCACCTCTTGATAAACCGCGGCTTCATTGCTGGTACGGCCGTTAAAGCCGGTCACTTCACAAAAGACATCGTAAAGCGGCACCAGCGCGAAGCCGAAGGCAAACATCCCGGCGACTGTCAGTAACAGTCGCTTAACCAGAATGCTGTTGTCGGGGCGCTGATCAGACATGAGTCATCACTCCACTTTCGGTGGTTTTTCGAAGGTGTGATAAGGCGCTGGTGACGGAACTGTCCATTCCAGTCCTTCTGCGCCTTCCCACGGTTTAGCTGCTGCTTTTTCGCCGCCTTTCACACATTTGATAACAACCCATAGGAAGATCAACTGTGACAAACCGAAGGCAAAGCCACCAATACTGGCTATCTGGTTAATATCCGCAAACTGCGTAGCGTAATCCGGGATACGCCGCGGCATACCGGCCAGCCCCGCAAAGTGCATTGGGAAGAACAGCACGTTAACGGAAATAAGCGATGTCCAGAAGTGAGTCTTCGCCAGTGTGGTGTCGTACATATGGCCTGTCCATTTCGGTAGCCAGTAATAAGAGGCTGCCATGATGGAGAAAATCGCACCTGTCACCAGAACATAATGGAAATGAGCCACTACGAAATACGTATCGTGGTACTGGAAATCGACCGGAGTAATGGCAAGCATGAGTCCGGAGAAACCACCAATGGTAAACAGGATAACGAAAGCCAGAGCGAACAGCATTGGCGTTTCAAAGGTCATTGAGCCACGCCACATAGTCGCGACCCAGTTAAAGACTTTGACACCAGTAGGTACCGCAATGAGCATCGTACAGTACATAAAGAAGAGCTCAGCAAATACTGGCATTCCGGTGGTGAACATGTGGTGAGCCCACACCAGGAACGAAAGTAAGGCAATGGCCGCTGTGGCATAAACCATAGAGGCGTAGCCAAAGAGCCGTTTTCGGGTAAAGGCCGGAATAATAGCTGAGATAATACCGAAAGACGGCAAAATCATAATGTAAACTTCCGGATGCCCGAAGAACCAGAAAATATGCTGGAACATAACCGGGTCGCCACCGCCGGCAGCATCAAAGAAACTGGTGCCGAAGTATTTATCGGTCAGTACCATGGTAACTGCACCGGCCAGTACCGGCATAACCGCAATAAGCAGGAAGGCGGTAATCAGCCAGGTCCACACAAACAATGGCATTTTCATGTAATTCATACCCGGTGCGCGCATGTTCATGATAGTGACTATCACGTTAATGGCGCCCATGATGGATGAAATACCCATAATGTGTATTGAGAACACGAACAACGCGGTTGAGTCCGAGCTGTAGGTGGTTGAAAGCGGTGCATAGAATGTCCAGCCGAAGGCAGGGCCACCACCCTCCATAAATAACGAGCCCAATAAGATAATGAAAGCGAATGGCAGAATCCAGAAGCTCCAGTTATTCATACGTGGCAACGCCATATCGGGCGCACCAATCATCATCGGGATCATCCAGTTAGCAAGCCCGGTAAAAGCAGGCATGACCGCACCAAAAACCATTATAAGGCCATGGACCGTGGTCATCTGATTAAAGAAATGCGGCTCGACCAACTGTAAGCCTGGTTGAAATAGTTCAGCACGAATGACCATGGCCATGGCGCCACCGGTCAAAAACATAATGAAGCTAAACCACAAGTACATTGAGCCAATGTCTTTGTGGTTCGTTGTAAATAGCCAGCGACCAATACCCGACGGCTTATGATCGTGGTGTGTGTCGTGATGTGTCTCTTCCACTGTAGTGCTCATCACCGTCTCCTTATTGATTCATGACTTCGTTAATATCGGCGGCCTGAATCAGCTGTCCGGTATCATTACCCCAAGCGTTACGCTCGTAGGTGATTACCGCAGCTAATTCGCGCATGGACAGCTGGCTTCCAAAGGCCTGCATAGCTGTGCCGGTTACGCCATTAACAACGATGTCTATGTGCTGATCTTTGGCTTCGGGATCCACAGAAACGCCGGAGCCCGCTAATGCAGGGAATACTCCGTTGACGCCCTGGCCGTTGGCCTGGTGACAAGCAGCACAGGTGCTGTTGTAAACTTTTTCACCGAGATCCATCAGTTCATCTTCCGACATTTCCATAGCAAGCAATTCTTGTTCACGTTCCCGTGCCGCCTTTTGCTCAGCTTCTTTCTCGGTAATCCATTTTTCATATTCAGCAGGTTCTTTTGCTATAACAACGACAGGCATGAAGCCGTGATCTTTACCGCAAAGCTCTGCACACTGACCGCGGTAAATACCGGGTTCGTCGACTTTAGTCCAGGTTTCATTAATAAAGCCCGGGTTAGCGTCTTTCTTAACGGCAAAGTCAGGAACCCACCAACTGTGAATAACGTCGTCTGAAGTGACCAGGAAGCGAACTTTTCTATCGGTTGGAATAACCAATGGACGGTCCACTTCTAACAAGTAGTTTTCGCCTTTCTCAAATTTATTATCAATTTGTTCTTGTTGAGTGGCTAAACGACTGAAGAATTCCACGTCGTTCTCAAAGTACTTGTAGTGCCATTTCCACTGCGAACCTGTTACCTGGACAGTAACGTCAGCATCGGAAGTGTCTTCCATGGCAATTAAGGTCGTTGTTGCAGGAATGGCCATGCCTACCAGTATAAGTAAGGGCACAATAGTCCAGGCAATTTCGACTTTAACGTTCTCGTGGAAATTTGCAGGGTTAGGGTTTTTAGACTTCCGGTGTCGGATCATCGAAATAAACATGAGACCGAATACGACCACACCAATTACACAGCAAATGTAAAAGATGGTCATGTGGAGATCGTAAACCCGGTTACTCACTTCAGTGACACCTTGGGTCAAATTGAGACGCGACTGAGCAGCAGCCGGTAGACTCGTTAGCGCCAATAGTGCCCACAAAGGCTTCATTTTCACGTGGCTTCTCCTCTTATTCTTCAATGAGACAGCAAATAATTTCGCTAGCCTGAAATAGAAGAACAAAGAGGTAAGCAGAAAAAGGTACAGCTTCTCCCCAGAAATCGCTTTCTCTACTGACTCTTTGTTGTAGTTATCGTTGTTATATTATTTTTATAGTCGGGTAGTGCATTTATTAACGAATTTACAACCAAAGATCCAGATCAAATCAAACAAATGCACAAAAAATAGACGGATCTGTTAAAAAAAGGCTGCAAAAGCAGCCTTGGGGGATAAAACACACGAACAAAGTGGGATTAGTGCAGGTGGGATGTCAGTGTGTTTTTATCAAACAGAAAATATTGTGTTTCACTCAATTTACTGGCCATACGGGCACGCTGCCAGGTACGGTTAGAAACTGAGTCCAAATAACCGATAACCATACTGCTGGTACCGGCCAGTAGAGCCTGTTCCAGCGCCCACTCGCAGCGTTCAGCTGAGTGGCTGCGCAACCAGCGAATTTGCGATTCAGCAACACCACAAGCAATAAGCTGTTGAATCACGTCTTTGTCGCCGCCAATAACCGTTACCCATTGGCTTGGCTTTTGTTGCAAAGCCTGCTGAACAACAGGGGACAGGTTGTCGACGTCAATTGCGTCCTGTGTGTTTTTAGCATCTAACTGGAACGATGGCGCTGTATTTTCGGCAGTCCAAAGACCTGGGTGATGTAATTTGTGCTGATGTTGAGTTTTCATAAGGTCGCTCCGTTTCTGATAACACCGACGGCAAGTCCTTCAATGGCAAAAACCTGCTCTGCCAGATTGACAGTAATGGTCGAGAAATCTTCATTTTCAGGATGAAGCAAAATAGTTTTTCCACGCTGTTCAAAACGCTTTACAGTGACATCGTCTTCTACGCGGGCAACGACTATCTGGCCGTTACGAGCTTGCTCGGTTTTATGCACAGCCAGTAAGTCGCCGTCTAAAATACCAATGTCTTTCATGCTCATGCCGTTTACTTTCAGTAAGAAGCTGGCAGCAGGATGAAATAGAGACTCGTCAATTTTGTAATGACCTTCAACGTGCTGTTCGGCCAGCAAGGGCTCCCCGGCTGCAACCTGGCCAATCAACGGTAGGCCATCAGCGATGTCGTAGTCATCGGCTACAAGACGAATACCGCGCGACATACCGGGTAAAATTTCAATAACCCCTTTGCGTGCCAGAGCTTTTAAATGCTCTTCTGCGGAGTTGGCAGAACGAAAGCCCAGTTTATGAGCAATTTCTGCACGCGTTGGCGGCATACCGGTGGCGTGTAGGTTATCCTTAATAAGTTCAAGGATTTCAGATTGTCTTGGTGTTAACGGGCGCATAATGTACCTGTTTATTTGTACAGTGATACTGTGAGTATATACAGGTAAATTCATTTCGCAAGTAATTTCTTGAACGACAAATTTAAACGAAGTTGGTATCCTATCTTTCTGTTTAAAACAGAGGTCTAAGTATGAAAGGAATAAGTCGCTTTTACCCAGTCTTTAAGTACCCGTTGCGTTGGTTAACACGCTTTCAGGAAATTTGGGACGGTACTGAAGAAGAGCATGAAACCACAATTGCTAAGCCCATTGTGTATGTCATGCGCTCAACGTCGAAAGCAGACTTATCCATTTTACAAAGAGCTGCAGCAAAACGAGGCCTGCCTGACCCGACCGAGCCTTTAGTGGTTGACGGTAAAAGCTATGACCGAATTATGTTCCTCGAAGAGTTTGCTGAAGAAACCTCCGAGCAGACCGTTTCAGAATTTCATCAATTGCTGACCTTACACAAAGACAATGCAGAGCTCGACGTGCAGCTTGTTCCTGCAGGTGTGTTCTGGGGACGTCAGGCCGGGCAGGAAGCCAACGCCGGTAACGCTATGACAGGTGACCTTGATAACCCGGGCCACTGGCGCAAGTTTTGGTTGGTGTTGTTTTCTGGTCGCCAGGTTTTACTTCGTTTCTCGCGAGCTGTCAGTCTGGGCACAATGGCACATGACCATGGTACCGATATGCGCATCGCCCATAAATTGGCGCGAGTTGCACGGGTGCACTTTGTGCGTATGCGTCACGCTGTTGCCGGTCCTAAGTTAAGTCACAGAAAAGAACTAATGGCAGCACTGATTGATACCCCTGCCTTAAAAAAGGCTGTAGCAGATGAAGCCCGGGGCAAGAAAATCAGCGAAGAAGCAGCTCGTAAGCGTGCTTTATCTTACATTGATGAAATTGCAGCGAATTACAGTTCGACCTTAGTTCGTGTACTTGACCGCTTTATGACCTGGATGTGGAACCGTATTTATAATGGTATCCATGTCAAAGGTGGCGATACTATCCGAAGGTTGGCGCAACAAGGGCATGAAATTATTTATGTCCCTTGCCACCGCAGTCACATGGATTACTTACTGCTGAGTTATGTGATTTATAAAGAGGGACTGGTACCGCCGCATATTGCCGCAGGAGTGAACCTTAACTTCTTTCCTGTTGGGGGGGTTTTCCGCCGTGGTGGCGCGTTCTTTATTCGCCGCAGCTTCCGGGGTAACAAACTGTATTCAGCCGTTTTTCGTGAATATTTGTGTTGGCTGTTTCAAAAAGGCTACCCGGTGGAATACTTCAGCGAAGGTGGCCGCTCCAGAACCGGCCGCTTATTACCGCCTAAAACCGGTATGCTGGCAATGACCGTTCAGGGCATGCTGCGAGACCAGCAGCGTCCTGTGTCGCTGGTACCCGTGTACCTTGGCTATGAGCACATTATGGAAGTGTCGACTTACCTGAAAGAACTGAAAGGTAAGGACAAAGAAAAAGAGTCGGTATTTCAAATTCTGAAAACCGTGACAAAACTAAAGAACTTTGGACAGGGTTTTGTAACTTTTGGGCAGCCCATCAACCTGAAACACCATTTAGACAAAAAGGCACCCACCTGGCATCAGTCTGTTACCCGTGGCGCGCAGGAGCCTGAGCGACCTAACTGGCTTAACCCGGTGGTAAATGGTTTAGCGGAGCAAGTAATGCAGGGTATCAACGATTCAGCGGCCGCCAACAGCGTTAACCTGACCGCTTTGGCGTTATTAAGCTCTGAGCACCATGCGTTATTAAAAGAAGAGCTTTTAGCGCAGTTAGAAGTGTATCTGGGGGTTCTGCGTGAAGTGCCCTACAGCAATTTAGTGAGTGTTCCTGAAGAAACGCCGGAAGAATTATGGCAACAGGCTCTCAGGACAGACAAGTTCACCGTCAGTAGTGACACCATGGGTGAGGTAATTTCACTGGAGCGGATGTCGGCCATTGCGATGACTTACTATCGCAATAATATACTGCATATGATGGTTGTGCCGGGCATTGTGGCTTCCATTATTATGGCGAAAAAGAAAGTCAGCGTAGCGGAGATAGCGGCACGCACTCAGGCAATTTATCCTTCGCTCAAGGCGGAGTTATACCTAAGCCACAATGCGGATGACCTTCCTTTGTGGACAGAAGCCTTAGCAGAGGAACTGGCGCGGCAAAATCTGATCACACTGGAAGACGGCATCTGTACTATTGCGCAGCGCGAGAGTGCCGAGTGGTATCGTTTACGCTTATTAGCTAACAGTGCCAGTGAAACTCTGCAACGTTACTGTATCGTGCTGGAGCTGTTGCAACAGGCGCAGCCAATTATGCGTGCCGACCTGGAGAAGCAATCAATTACGCTGGCTGAGCGTTTAAGCTCAATTCACGGTATTGATGCGCCGGAATTTTACGACAAGAAAGTCATGTCGACTTTGATTGCCAGTTTAAAACAGCAAGGCCTGGTGGAAATTGACGATGACGGTCAGCAAATTGCTGCGCAACCGGTAGGTGAGTTAAGCGATCAGGTAGATGAGCTTATCGATGGTCCGGTACTGCAGACCATTCGCCAGTCGGTTGAGCACTTTGTTCAACAGTTAAAAGCACCAACCGATGACGAACAAAAACAGAGTGACTAGAACCAGTAGTGCAGCGCTAAACCAATAGCGAACACCATGCCGACATAATGGTTATGCAGAAAAGCCTGGAAGCATTTTCCGGGCTCTCTGTGCCGTATCAGCCAATGTTGGTATCCGAACAGAAGCAATACCACGGCTAAACCCAGCCAGGCCCATATTTCGGCGGATAATAAATAAAGCACCCAGGCCAGCAACGCCAGAGAGACTAACTGCATAAGGCCAATGGCCAGGCGATCAAACCGGCCGAATAAAATAGCGGTGCTCTGCAGCCCAATTTTTAGGTCGTCCTCGCGGTCAGCCATGGCGTACTCGGTATCATAGGCTACGGTCCAGATAACATTGGTCAGGAATAATAGCCCGGCGATTAACCACTGCTCAGATTCCAGTGCAGTAAAGGCCATTAAAATACCAAAACTGAAGGCAATACCGAGAACCACTTGTGGCAGATGAGTCCAGCGTTTACAAAATGGATAAAGCGCAGCGACACCAGCGGCAAAAAAGCTGAGCATAACGGTCTGGGTATTAAGCTGCATGACAAGACCAAAGGCAATTGCTAACAGAGCAATAAAGCCTATCATGGCCTCTGTTGCCGATATTTTACCGGCAGGAATAGGCCGTTGACGAGTGCGGCGAACATGGCCGTCGAAGTTACGATCAGCAAAGTCATTAATAACGCAGCCGGCTGACCGCATAACAAAAGTTCCCAGCAGGAAGATAACCACAATACGCATGGGAGGGTTACCGGAACCGGCTATCATCAGAGCCCAAATAGTGGGCCAGGCAAGTAGGTAGGTGCCAATAGGACGGTCTGCTCTCATTAACTGCCAAAATGCGGCTAACTTTTGCATGCTAACTCCTTTTATTGCGACGAAAAGTTTCAGACGCTGAATACAGTGAGGACGGCTCAAGGAATATCTCACTGACCAACAACTGTTCGCCCGCGGTTGAAAACATTCTTCGTCTGCCAAGCAGCGCGTGGTCCTTTTGAAACCATTGCTGGTTTAATTGTGCGACTGGGTGCTCACCACAAACTACTGCGACCTCTATATCGCCGCAGTGTAAATCGCTGCGGGCAAACAAGGACTCACCCAGTGGCTGATTGCCAAGCTGCTGTAGGTTCAGCGTGCTGGCTTGCTCCGCGCTTGGCGAAAACAGACTTCGGGCAAAAACCCACGGCTGTTTATCACAGTATAGTAGAACTTCACGAACTACGACGTTGCAGTTAAGGTTAAGTCGTTGCTTTTCTTCAGGGGTAGGTTCCAATACCTGCTGCCCCAGTAATTTTACCGAAAAATTTCCACCGACTTCTTTCAGACGTTGCGTTAACGAACCTTCGTAAAGCAGCCAGTCGGCCTGCTCAGCTGTTAACTCGAATTGTTGTGGGGGCGACCACTGCAGCGCTTTGCTAACCGGAAAAGCGGGTGTTGGATAAAACTCTGTTGTCATTTGTGTTGGCGTTATTAAGCTCTGTCGCTATGATAGCAGAGAGAATTTAATTGAACAGCAATCGGGCCGGGTAGGGCTATGAAACTTCTGATAACAGTAGTAGCAAGTATTTTTCTTTGGTGCAGCAGTGTTTCTTCTGCCTCAGCACAGGATGTCTCTTACTATGGTTTTGAACCGGACATCACCACGAATTACCTGAAAGAAGGTAATGATTACCGGCTTGGGTTTATTCGAGTCGCCATTGAAGTGATGGTGCCAGACCCCAGCTACATTAGTGTGGTTGAGCATCACGCGCCGTTATTGCGCAATGCCTTTGTCTCAATTTTAAGTACCGCAACCGAACGTCAGGTCAGGACGATGACCGGCCGTGATCAGTTGCGCTTAAAGTGTGTGGAGCGAGCTCAGGAACTCATGCAGCAGGAAACGGGTAACCCGGTTATCCGCGATGTTATTTTCACTAAATACATTTATCAGTAGAGTTGCCGCATTTTAGGGTTTAACCAACGCACCACAAAGCCGGCAAAGCAGCCGGAAATGAGTCCGGCTAAGTGCGCCTCGTTGGCCACATTGACCCACAACATATCGGTGTAGCCAATGACCAGCCAAAGCAGCATAAAGATAATAAGGCCCGGTGGTAGATAAAGCGGGGTTGGGCGGTTAAAGCTGTATACCCAGCAAAAGCCAAGCAAGCCATAAACCACCCCTGACAGGCCGCCAAAGTTAGGTCCATTAAATAAATACTGAATAACGTTGGCGGTAATGCCACAAAATAACAGCAGAGCCAGTAACCAGGAGAACCCGAGAGAGCGCTCAACTCGTCCACCCAGATACCACCACCAGAACAAGTTAAACACCAAGTGCAGCGCCGTAAAGTGCATGAGTACCGGGGTAATAAAGCGCCACGGCTGCTCATAAGGCAGAGCTGAAAAGTAGATGCTGATTTTTAGCGTATCCAGAATGGTTTCCGGGTACATCTGAATGGCTGCAAATACCAGCAAGGTCAATACCGCAACAATACGCGTTAACCAGCCACTTTGTTTCAGTAAACTAAAAGACAAAGAGGTTGAATGCGATGCCGTGGCAGCCTTCTCCTGTACCGGTTCAGCGGCTAGCTCCGGGTTATCTTTAAACTGTTGAATCAATGTCTTAGCAGCGGCTTCATAGCTGCTTTGGTGTAACCACAATTCCAATTGCTCACCGCGTTCGGTAACGCTGACTGGCATGCCTTGCTGACGTAGATACTGATACAGCTTGTGCATCCAGTCTGAGTCGCGGCTGCTGAGCAATCGTCGCATGGTTTAGGTCCTTTCAGTGTGTTCAGGAAAAGACATGGACCAGGCCGTATAGCCACCGTCCATGCTGTGCACATCGGTGAAACCGTTGCCTGCTATGTAGTCAGCGGCGCCCTGACTGCTAATGCCGTGATAGCAAACCACAATCACTTTTTGGTTTTTATCAACTGAGTTCAGGAATTGCGGCAGGTTGCTGTTATCCAGGTGTTGAGAACCCGGAATATGCCCCGCAGCAAAAGACTGCGGGTCACGGATATCAACAAAAAGCGCTTCGTCATTTTGCCAATGCTCAACGGCGATGGGTAATTCCATTAGCTGATAATTGCTCATTTACCTATTAGTCCCAGTTCAGTATGACTTTGCCCGACTGGCCTGAAATCATGGTTTCAAAACCTTTCTCAAAGTCATCTATGGGCATTTCGTGCGTTAATATCGGTGAAATATCCAGTCCTGACTGCAGTAAGCTGGCCATTTTGTACCAGGTTTCGAACATTTCACGACCGTAAATACCTTTAATGACCAGGCCTTTGAAAATGACCTGATTCCAGTCAATGGCGACGTTCTCTGGCGGAATGCCCAGCATGGCAACCTTGCCGCCGTGGTTCATAGCTTCCAGCATTTGTGAAAACGCTGAAGGTACGCCTGACATTTCCAGACCCACGTCAAAGCCTTCTTTCATGCCCAGCTCAGTCATGACGTCAGACAGTTTCTCTTTGCTAACGTCCACTGCGCGGGTAACGCCCATTTTACGAGCTAAGTCCAGACGGTATTCATTTACGTCAGTAATAACCACATGGCGTGCGCCCACATGACGGGCAACGGCTGCTGCCATAATGCCGATAGGGCCGGCGCCAGTAATCAGTACGTCTTCGCCCACCAGGTCAAAAGCCAGAGCGGTGTGAACGGCATTGCCGAATGGGTCGAATACCGCCGCCATTTCGTCAGTGACGTCATCTGGCAGTTTGAAGGCGTTTTCAGCCGGCAGTGCTAAGTATTCTGCGAAAGCGCCAGGGCGATTTACGCCAACGCCATAGGTGTTACGGCACAAATGACGACGGCCGGCACGACAGTTACGACAGTGACCACAAGTAATGTGGCCTTCGCCGGAAACGCGGTCACCAATCTCAAAGCCACGTACGCCATCACCCATTGCGGCAACTTCACCCACGTATTCGTGACCCACTACCATAGGCACCGGAATGGTTTTCTGCGACCAGTCGTCCCATTTGTAAATGTGAACGTCGGTACCACAAATGGCGGTTTTCTTAATTTTAATCAGCAAATCGTTGTAGCCACACTCGGGCTTTTCAACGTCGGTCATCCAGATGCCCGGTTTTGCGTGCAATTTTGACAAAGCTTTCATTCTTTACTCCTTAAATCACACCCAGCTCTTTACCAATGCGGGTAAAGGCTTCAATGGTGCGATCCAGTTGTTCGCGTGTGTGAGCCGCCGACATTTGTGTGCGGATACGGGCTTTGCCTTTAGGAACGACAGGGAACGAAAAGCCGATCACATAAATATCTTCTTCTAACAGGCGGTCCGACATTTCTGAGGCCAGTTTGGCATCGCCTACCATGACCGGAATAATAGCGTGGTCTGCGCCGCTCAAAGTAAAGCCGGCTTTAGTCATTTGCTCACGGAAGTAGCTGGCATTTTCCCACAGTTGGCTGCGCAGCTCATGGCCTTCGGCCAGCATATCCAGTACACGAATCGATGCCTGCACAATGGCTGGCGCTACTGAGTTAGAAAATAAATAAGGGCGTGAGCGCTGGCGTAACCAGTCAATCACTTCTTTCTTGCCTGAAGTGTAACCACCCGATGCACCGCCCAGAGCTTTACCTAAGGTGCCGGTGATAATGTCGACACGACCCATCACGTCGCAGTATTCATGCGTACCTTTACCGTTCTCACCTAAGAAGCCAGTGGCATGGCAGTCGTCCATCATCACCAGCGCGTCGTATTTGTCGGCCAGGTCGCAAATGCCTTTTAAGTTGGCAATAACGCCGTCCATAGAGAACACACCGTCGGTAGCAATTAATTTGTGGCGTGCGCCGTCCGCGTCAGCTTGTTTAAGCTGTGCTTCCAAATCTTCCAGGTTGTTGTTTTTGTAGCGGTAACGCTTGGACTTACTCAGACGAATACCGTCAATGATGCTGGCGTGGTTAAGCTCGTCACTAATAATAGCGTCTTCCGGGCCCATTAGGGTTTCGAATAAGCCACCGTTCGCATCAAAACATGATGAATACAAAATGGTGTCTTCAGTGCCTAAAAACTCGCTCAGTTTTTGTTCCAGCGTTTTGTGAATGTCCTGAGTGCCGCAAATAAAACGGACAGAAGCCGTACCGAAGCCATGCTCGTCCAGGCCCTGTTTGGCGGCTTTAATTAAGTCCGGGTGGTTTGCCAGCCCTAAGTAGTTGTTGGCGCAGAAGTTGAGTACCTTGCGGTCATTAACCGTAATTTCCGAGCTTTGGTCCGAACTGATAATACGTTCTTTCTTGTAAAGGCCTTCGGCTTTGGTTTCGGCCAGTTGGTCGGCCATTTGCTGATAAAAGGCTGAGCTCATCTTTTTACTCCACTATTTGAAAACGTAAATTACCCTCTAGTTTACTGATGTTAGTCGTAACTCGCATCCTTAATTTGAATATCGGGCTTTTGTTTAGTGTGCACTTGCGTGTACTCTTTATTGAAAATTAAGAATGGCTCAATAACGGTTTAGGAGACGCTATGCACCGCCGAGCAATTTATCCGGGGACTTTTGATCCTATTACAAACGGCCACGCCGACTTAATTGAGCGTGCTTCAACTCTGTTTAGTGAAATTGTGGTGGGTATTGCAGAAAGCCCGAGCAAGAAGCCACTATTCAGTCTGGAAGAACGCGTTTTATTAGCGCAGCAGGTCACTGAAGACCTCGATAATGTCACCGTCGTAGGCTTTTCCGGGTTATTGGTGGACTTTGCGCATGAGTACGATGCAACGGTGCTGATTCGAGGGTTACGGGCGGTTTCAGACTTTGAATATGAGTTCCAGTTAGCCAACATGAACCGGCGTTTAGACCCGAACCTGGAAAGTGTCTTTTTAACACCGGCAGAGGAAAACTCGTTTATTTCTTCGTCGCTGGTGAAAGAGGTCGCTTTACACGGCGGCGACGTTTCCGGATTCACTGACGCCCGGGTGGCGTCAGCATTAGGGCAAAAATTTTCCGGAAAACGTCCCGGTAAAAGTTAACTTGGTTTAACTAAAAGCGACGTGATAAAACACAATGCTCATTAGCACCGGGCATAAATAACGAATATGCCAGCGTAATAAAGTTAAACTGAGACTTCCCGCAGCAATAGCTTTTAAGTGGTTGCTGCGGTGCCATAACCAACCGACCACCAGCAAGTAGAATAATCCTGACAGCGGCAACTGAAACTGAGTAACTGCCGTGACAACCCAGCCAAACAGCGGCTCAAAAAACAAGATTAATAACAGCGAGAAGGTTGCAATAACCCCCAGTGATAAAGCCGTTGCCGCAGGGCGTTTTAGCTCACGTTCTTCAATGCAGTAAGAGACCGGGACTTCGGCCTGAGCAATGGTTGAAGTCAAAGCGGCGATACTGAGTAAGATAAAGAATGCGAAAGCAACGAAAGGTCCGGCTACGCCCATGCTGTTAAAGAGCTCTGGCAATACCGCAAAAATGAGCTGACCTTCGCCAATAAGCTGGGAACCTTCACCGACCTGAACGCCCAGATGAATACCAGCGTACAAAGCGGGAATAATGAGCAGGCCAGCTAAAAACGCAATAAAGGTGTCCAGCGCAGCTACTGATAAACTTAAGCGGCCTAAATTAGCACCGGGCTTCAGGTAAGAGCCGTAAATCATCATGCCGCCCAGGCCAATAGAAAGCGAGAAGAAGGCCTGGCCCATAGCCGCAACCAAAATGCTGGTGTCGGTCATGAGACTGAAGTCGGGCACTAAGTATTTCTGCAACCCTTCGTCAGCCCCGGGTAACGTCAGCATGTAAGCAATAAGGGCAACCAGTAAAACAACCAATGTTGGCATCAGCCGTTTCGACCAACGTTCAATGCCTTTTTCCACCCCCTGAAAAACCACATAAGCTGTGGCCAGCAAAAATACAGCGGTAAAAATTAAGTCGCGGGTGAGTGAGCTGTTCAGCAAAAATTCGGCAGCAACTTCAATGCCAAAACCACGTGCCAAAAAGCCCAGAGCATGAACCAGCATCCAGCCGGCAACCACGTGGTAAAAGCTCAGCATTAAGCACGAGCCCAGTACATTCAGGTAACCCATTAGGCGACCAATGGGGCGGGCGCGACCTTCAGACAGCTGCGTTAACGAGCGAACCGGGTTCGCCTGAGCGCTGTGCCCAATAAGCATTTCACTGTATAAGGCGGGTATGGCAAGTATAAAGATTACGCAAAGATAGACCAGCAGGAAGGCTCCGCCACCGTGGTTTGCCACTTGTGTCGGAAAGCCCCAAATGTTGCCCAGACCAACGGCCGAGCCCGCGGCTGCTAGTATAAAGCCAATTCGGCTGTGAAAAGAATCACGCATAAATGATCAGAAACCCACTGCTGCTTGCTTAAGTCAGGCGGGCATTCTATCGAACTGACAAAATTTTGCTCTATCTTTTTTACCGGAATCGGGTTAACATTCGCGGCCTGAAAATTGACCAGTAAACTAGCAGCAAAACAGGATGCTTTGCGCGGTGCTACTGCTGTTAACGTTAACGAACAAGACCGTAATCTCAGGAGCCTTACGTCATGCCAAATCTGGATCTGAGCCGCTACGGCATCACAGATGTCGAAGAAATCGTCCATAATCCGTCCTATGACCTGCTGTTCAAAGAAGAAACTCGCGATGACCTGCAAGGTTATGAAAAAGGAACGGTAACGGACCTTGGAGCGGTTGCTGTTGATACAGGAATTTTTACCGGACGTTCCCCCAAAGACAAATACATTGTTCGCGACGACACAACTCGCAATACCGTCTGGTGGGCTGACCAGGGCAAGAACGACAACAAGCCATTGTCGACTGAAACCTGGAATGAACTGAAAGGTTTGGTTACTGAGCAGTTGTCGCACAAACGTCTGTTTGTGGTCGACACCTATTGCGGTGCTAACGAAGATACACGTCTTGCGGTTCGCTTCATTACTGAAGTGGCGTGGCAGGCACATTTTGTAAAAAACATGTTCATTCGCCCAAGCGAAGAAGAGCTGGAAAATTTTGAGCCAGACTTCGTGGTCATGAATGGTGCAAAGTGCATTAATCCTAAGTGGCAAGAACAAGAGCTGAATTCGGAAAACTTTGTGGCGTTTAACTTAACTGAAAAAATTCAGTTAATTGGCGGCACCTGGTATGGCGGCGAAATGAAGAAAGGTATGTTCTCAATGATGAACTACTTCCTGCCGCTTAAAGGTATTGCTTCTATGCACTGTTCTGCCAACGTCGGTGAAAAAGGCGATGTGGCTATTTTCTTTGGCTTGTCAGGTACAGGTAAAACGACGTTGTCGACTGATCCGAAACGCGCACTGATTGGTGACGACGAACACGGTTGGGACGACGATGGCGTGTTCAACTTTGAAGGCGGTTGCTATGCAAAAACCATCAACCTGTCGAAAGAAGCTGAACCGGATATTTACAACGCCATTCGCCGTGACGCCCTGCTGGAAAATGTAGCCGTTGACGAAAATGGTGTTGTTGATTTTGACGACAACTCAAAAACAGAAAACACGCGTGTTTCTTACCCAATTCATCACATAGAAAACATTGTGAAGCCGGTGTCTAAAGCGGGTCACGCGAAAAAGGTGATCTTCCTGACGGCTGACGCCTTTGGCGTATTGCCTCCGGTGTCTAAGCTGACTAAAGAGCAGGCGCAGTACCATTTCTTATCTGGCTTTACCGCCAAATTAGCAGGCACCGAGCGCGGTGTAACCGAGCCTACGCCAACTTTCTCCAGTTGTTTTGGCGCGGCGTTCTTAAGTCTGCACCCAACTCAGTACGCGGAAGTATTAGTGAAGCGTATGGAAGCGGCTGGCGCAGAAGCTTACCTGGTTAACACTGGCTGGAACGGTACCGGCAAGCGTATCTCTATTAAAGCGACCCGCGCTATCATCGACTCGATTTTAGACGGCTCGATTGAGGACGCGGAATTTGTCGAACTGCCATACTTCAATTTAGCGATGCCAACTCAGTTAGCCGGCGTTGAAGACAGCAGCATCTTAGACCCGCGTAACACTTACGAAGACGCGGGTGAGTGGGATGTGCGAGCCAAAGACCTGGCTGAGCGTTTCGTTGCTAACTTCGAGAAGTTTACCGACACCGATAACGGTAAAGCGCTGGTAGCGGCAGGCCCGCAACTGTAAAGTCACAGTTTGAAACAAATTAAAGGGCTCGTAACACTTGTTACGGGCCCTTTGTGTTTCTAAGATAGGCGCCACATTCTAATAACAGAAAAACAACATGCGCCTTTCAGTTAATAATGTCACTAAGCGCTATCGTACGGTTACGGCGGTAGATGCAATATCACTCGATATTCAACCCGGTAAAATTCAGGCTCTGCTTGGTCCCAACGGTGCCGGTAAATCCTCTTTAGTTCGTATGCTGGTTGGTTTGACGCACCCCGACCAAGGCGAAATTGTGGTTGAGAACAACGGTCAAACCATAGACCTGACTTACCACGATTTTGCTTACTTACCCGAAGACCGTGGCTTGTACCAGGACCGCTCCATTCTCGATAACCTTAATTACATTGCCAGTCTGCGCGGACTGAAGCTGAGCGACATACGTGGCGACATTGACAGCTGGCTGGCACGGTTTGAACTGGCGGATCGTAAAGACGAGCCGTTGCGTCAGATGTCTAAAGGTAACCAGCAAAAAGTGCAGCTTATAGCCACTTTGCTGCATGACCCGCAGCTGGTGATTCTGGACGAGCCGTTTTCAGGTCTGGATCCGGTGAATCAGGAACATGTGTTAACAGTACTTAGTGAGCTGCGCGAGCGCGGCAAAACCGTGGTGCTGAGTGCGCACCAGATGGCATTGGTAGAACGTTTAGCCGATACCATGCTGTTAATGAATAAAGGCCGGGCTGTTGCGCAGGGAAGCCTTCAGGAAATTCGCAATACCTTACTACCGGAACCGGTTTACCGGGTGACCACCAATGCCCAGCTTGCGATGGAAAACTGGGCGGCAGTGGAACAGATAGATTCAGTTCGTAAAGTAAACGACGAGCAGGTTGAACTGACGTTTAATAAAAATACCGACATTGAGCAGTTGTGGCCGCAGCTAGCACAGCAGGTGCCGATTAAGGCTTTTGCACCTATTCAGCCGGGGTTACATGACTTGTACCTGGACACCATACGCAAGCAAACCGGGGAGATGCAGTCATGAAAGTCAGTTACTTACAACAGTTAAAAGCTATTGCCTGGTGGGAATTCAAACGCTTTTTTAAGTGGAAGCAGGAGCTTTTTTCCATTGCGCTTTTAGTGGTAATTTTTGCGGTGAGTGCTGGTTGGGGAGCTATTACCCAAATTTTTTCCGATGAATACCAGGGCGCTATTTTCTATCAGGAAGGTAAGCCGCAGGCTTGGGAATTCAAGGCGCCAAAAGACTTAACTCTTCGTAGTGCCGGCACCATGGAAGTGGAAAAGTGGCAAACGCAGTTACCGGAAGACTTAGACACCTTGATTGTGATTACACCGGAGTTAACCGCTAAGGTTTGGGTGAAGAAGTCCCAAAGCTGGCAGCAGGAGTTACGCAGCGAGCTGCAGGAGCAGTTGCAGACTCTTCGTATTCAACAACTGTCACTGACGCCGGAAGAGCGCACAGTCATTAATGAGAAACCCGACATAACCTTTGCTATTGAAGAAAGCGAAGACGCTTCGATAGACGATGCCAGCGACGCCTCCGCCACCATGTTGCTGATGGTGATCATGGTCGGTGTTTTCACCGGTTTTGGATTGATGATGATGTCGATTACTGCCGAGAAGCAGCAACGTGTGACGGAACAGTTGCTGACGATAGTGACACCTACGCAGTGGATGGACGGAAAAATCATAGGTATTACGCTGCACAGTATTAAATCCATGACCTTTATTGGATTAATGATTCTGGGCGTGAGCATGGTGATCGCCGCCTTTTCAGAAGACGGCGGTTCGGGTCTGGACTGGGGCGTGGGAACGACTCTGCTCAGTATTATCTTTGTGGTGCTGGGGACGGTTTTAATCAACGCCATGCTGGCTGGCTTTTCGGCAACCATTGATGACCCGAATCACTCGTCACGCAGTACCGTAATGTTGGTACCGCTTTTGCCGGTGTTTTTAAGCTTCAGTGTGATTGGTGAGCCAGACTCCACTATCGCAACGGTGATGAGCATTATTCCTATCAGTTCATTCGCCATGATGCCTGCGCGCTTGCTGCAAACAGACGTTGCAGTATGGGAGTGGTTGCTGAGCCTGGTATTGCTGGCGGCCTTCGTATATTGGATGCGTAGTGTTGCCGGGCGTTTATTCGCCATGGGCATTCAATACTATGGTAAAGAACCAGGCTGGAAAGAAATCTGGCGAGCTGTCGCCGGTAAATAAAGAAGTTGAAGGAACAAAAAAGCCGGGACGCTTCACAGCTCCCGGCTTTTTATTAGAGGTATTCTTACTTCAGCTGCTCAGCGTGTGGCAGCTCAAACGATGGTTTCTCTTCGGCTTTCTCAACCAGGAAGCTATCCATCCAGCGCATTAGGCGCATGCTGTAGTCCAGCTGTGCTGCAACTTTACGGTTACCGTGGCCTTCGCCGGGGTAAAGCACTAAGCGAACCGGCACGTTACCGTGAGTCTTCAGATAACGGTAAAGCTCCATTGACTGAGAAGGGTGTACACGGGTGTCTTCTTTACCGTGCATGATAAGAATTGGCGTACGAGCCTTCTCTGCGTGGAAAATTGGGCTGCGCTCTAAGTACCATTCCCACTTGTCCCACGGGTAGCTGCGCGCGTGTACCGCGTGCATTTCTTTCGCAATGTCAGTGGTACCAAACTTAGATAAGTTGTTGCTGATACCGACAAACATGACGCTGGCAGCAAAGTGTTCGGTTTGCGCTGTTGCGCCCCAGGCTGATGCAAAGCCGCCATAAGAACCACCGGTAATACCGACGCTTGACTCATCAGCCAGGCCGATATCAACGAGGTGTTTTTTAGCATCGACAATGTCATCGAACTCTTTACCTGCGTAGTCGTTCTGACCCAGTTTGGAGAATTCAACACCGCGTCCGGTGCTGCCGCGGTAGTTCGGGAAGAACAGCGCATAACCTTTGGCGGCAGCGTGCTTAACCGGCGAACCATAACGGTCTAACCAGCCGTTGCTGTAGTGCGACTCAGGACCACCGTGAATCACCATCATTAATGGGTAGCGTTTGCCTTCTTCGTAGTCTGTCGGATAAACCACAATGCCTTCCAGCTTCAGCCCGTCACGAGCTTCGTAGGTCATGGTTTCCTGACGCGGCATTTCAACATCTGCCAACCACGGGTTGGAATCCGTTAAACGCTCCAAACGTCCGTTGCTGTATTTAAAGGCTTCGTTTGGATGGCTGGGGCGATGACCCGTCAGCACAAATTCTGATTTACCCGCTTCGCCGTCCAGGCTGGTGAAAATGGCTTCGCCAGTTTCTAACAGGCTACGGCTTTCCAGGAACTTAAGCGTTAACGCCTGAACTTCTGACTCCGTGCCGCGATGGCCTAACCAAATAATCTCTTCTTCCGTCCGCCAGCTAAAGTCCTTGATAGAGCCTTTGTAGTCCGGCAGAACATTACGGTGTTCTTGCTCGCGGGTGTCATAAACAAATAAGGTACCCGCAGACGGGTCGTTGTAGTCCGCCGCGCGGATCATAGCTAAGTAACGTCCATCTGGTGAAAATTCAGCACGCCCCAGTTTGCCTTCGCTTTCGAACGAAGTAACAACTTCGCCATCCAGACCCATTAAGTGGTACTGGCTGCTCATGTAGTTGTCGTCAATGAGCGAAGTTGGTGCGGTACGAACCAGTAACTGTTCGTTATTCGGGTGGAAGTTAACCGAAAGTGCGTGCTGGTCTTCGGCGGTAACCGCTTTGGCTTCTGCCTCTTCGTCACTCAGAGAAACATGGTAAACTTGGGTGTAGGTTAAATCTTCTTCGTACACTTCAGCTTTAAAGCCCTTTTTGGAGAGCTTCTTCTTGTCACTGTCCTTTGCGCCTGAAGATAAAAAGACCAGTTGCTCACCGTCATCGCTCAGCGCGTAGCTACCAATGTTACCCTCAAATTCAAAGACTGACTGAACACCGCCTCCGCGTACCGGCATGCGATATAATTCCTGGTACTCGTCACCTTCTTCTTTAGCGGTAAAGTACAGGTACTCGCTTTGTGGCCCAAAACTGACCCGGCTGAACTTTTTATCTTTGCTCAGGTAAGAAGTTTCTTCGCCTTCGGCGTTAATAAGTACTAACTCACGGTAGCTGGAACCGTCGTCGTCTTCGTACGGAGTACGGGGCGTAGAGCGGATAACAGCCGTGAATTGCCCATCCGGCGATAATTGAGCTGAACGAATGGCTTTGGTGGTTACGGTATCTATTAGCGACATTTCGCGGGCGTCTAAATTAACCGCCCAAACTGCTAATGCCATACCGCTTACAGCACGTAAAAGCATATAAGTCTCCAGTGTTCTGTCTGTTTAAAGTTGTTTTTCTATGACTCTCGTTTTAATAATCGGCGAGTCGCTTCGGCGCCTCTGGCAACCAGGCGAACTTGCTGAATTGTTTTCTCGGTAATAATTTCGCGTTCTTCTTCATCAACATCGAAGCAGTCGGCCCCGGCGCTGAATACAATTTTAGCGATGGTATCGGATTGCAGTTCGGCCAGCTCTCGGGTAAAGGACTGTTCATTTACTAAGTAGTCCTCCAGCTCTGCTTTAAAGTGATCAATTTCGCGCACTACGGCTAAACGGAAACTGCGCGAGCGGCCGGAACGTTCCTGCAACAACAGCCGGAAGGTCGCAGTATTGTCCGCCACAAATTGCATAAAGGTTTCAATGGATACTCTAATAATAGAACCGCCGGACTCGATTCTCTGGCGTGCCTGACGAAGCAACTGACGTAATGCCAGACCGCACTCATCAACCAAAGTGAGTCCTAACTCATCCATGTCACGAAAGTGTCTGTAGAAAGACGTAGGGGCAATACCGGCTTCGCGTGCCACTTCGCGTAAGCTTAAGCTGGAGAACCCGTTTTCGGCGCTTAATTGGTTCATTGCCGCGTTAATTAACGCCTGTCGGGTTTTCTCTTTCTGCTTTGCGCGAATTCCGGCCATAGTGTTCGTTTATTTATGCGTGTGTGTAAAGAATGATAACACAGCTTTTTACACTTTTACCGCTTGTAATTTGACCGAGAAACACGTACATTCAGCGAACAGGTGTACGCTGTTTTGTCACCTGCCTTTATTTGATTGTTTTAGGTTATATGCATGCAACAGATTTCTGAAAAGCCCCCCATTATCTGGTTAAACACCTTAGTTTTTGCCATTACTTTTATCGTCGCCCTTGTTGGCGTGCCTTTATACGCGTACAGCGTAGGTATTGGCGCCGCATTTTGGTGGGTTATGTTAGGTACGGCGTGTTTCGCCGGGCTATCGATTACTGCGGGCTACCACCGCTTGTGGGCGCACCGTACTTACGATGCCAACCCCGTAATTCGCTTTATTTTTGCTATTGGTGGTGCTGTCGCACTGCAAAACAGTGCGCTTCACTGGTCTTCTGATCACCGTGAACATCACAAACATGTTGATGATAACGACAAAGACCCGTATTCCGCTAAGCGAGGGTTCTGGTACTCGCACATAGGCTGGATGATCCGTGAATATCAGGCCAGTCGTTATACCGACTATGACAATGTTCAGGACTTACAGAAAGATCCAATTGTTATGTGGCAGCACAAGTATTACCTGCCGCTGACCTTATTTGTGAACTTTGGCTGGCCAATTGCCGCTGGCTTTATGCTGGGCGACGTGTGGGCCGGGTTACTGGTTATCGGCGTACTGCGCCTGGTGCTGAACCACCACACTACGTTCTTTATTAACTCGCTGGCGCACATTTGGGGTAAACAACCTTATACCGACAAAAATACGGCACGCGACAACGGCGTGCTGGCTTTTTTAACCTTTGGCGAGGGCTACCATAATTATCACCACATTTTTGCTGCGGACTATCGTAATGGCATTCGCTGGTGGCATTTTGACCCGACCAAATGGCTTATTGTTGCCAGTAAATGGCTGGGTCTGGCGAAAAACTTAAAGCGTAGCTCGCCGTATCAGGTAGAGCGGGCGAAACTGCAAATGCAGTTAAAACGCGCTCAGCAGAAAGCTAAAGCAGCACCGGATTCCCTGTTTGAAAGGGCTCAGGAGCACTATGATCAAATGGGTCAGCATTTGAAGGCTTACTATCAGGCTCGTAAAAAGCTTTTGGACACGAAAACTAAAGCGTTAAAAGAGCATGTGAACCATGATATTGACGTGCTGAAAAAGCAGGTTGATGAAATGAAAGAAGCCTTAGAAGTGCAGAAACGCTCATGGAAAGCCTTGCTGAACCAGATTCAACAACACGCATAAAGCCGGCTGAAAATTGCGATGAACGGTACTTGTCAGTACTTGAAAATGTTTAAAATATGACCGATACTGACAAGTACATTCGCAGTAACACGCGCAGCGCGTGATTAGGAGTGACTATGGAAATTGGTGCAGCAATGAACTCAGGCTTGCAAGGTATGCAACGTGCAAACCAGCAAGTTTCTCAGGCTAGCCAGGAAATTGCTTCAGCTTCTGCATCTGGGCGCAATGACGTTCAGCAGCAGGACAATGCCAATGTTAATGGTGCTCAGACAGCGACAGAATCCGCATCTGAAACGAGCCAAAGCGTAACGGCTACAAGCACAACGGACTCTCTTGTTTCTCTGAATCAGGGGCAGACCAATTTTGAAGCAAACACTCGTACAGTAGAAACAGCTGACGAAGTGTTGGGCACAATGATCGATACCAACGCTTAATGTTCTAACATGAATATCTCACCAGCGTTACCGCCTATTCCTGTAACGTCGGCTCCACCTGCGGAGTCGATGAACAGGGATAATTTTGAGCGGCCGTTGGTGAAAGAACCTGCCAAATCTGACCAATCCAGTAATAAACCGAATACTCAGGCCGACCGAAAAGCCGGCGGCAAGAGTGATGGCAAAGGTGACGACAAAACAGCCACCGACAAAGCCAGCAAGGAAGTTACCGATGAAGCTGAAAAAAATCAGCAAAAACTCAGTGAAGAAGAAATTGAGAAAGTCGATGAACTGAAAAGCCGTGACCAGGAAGTTCGTGTGCACGAACAGGCTCACGCTGCCGTTGGTGGTCAGTATGCCAGCTCACCTTCGTACGAATATGAGCGAGGACCCGATGGCAAGTCTTATGCTGTTGGTGGTGAGGTTCAGATAGACGTTAGCCCGGTTAATGGTGACCCACAAGCCACTATCCAGAAAATGCAGGTGGTTCGTCGTGCAGCTATGGCACCGGCGCAACCTTCACCGGCAGACAGAGCAATAGCGTCTGAAGCAACCAATAAAGCAACTCAGGCGCGGGCTGAGTTAGCCCAAATGCAAATTGAGTCCGGCCAGGATGGTGAAGAGGGCGAAGAGCCAAACCCGGACATTAGTATTAATGCGCCGTTTAACAAAAGCCTGGAAGGTGCAAACAAAAGCGAAGGTGACAGCCAGTCAAATGGCGTCGACGCCGCAGCACCTGCTGAACAGGGCAAAAAGACTTTGTCATCGCCGGAGCGTGGCGAGATGATTGCCTCTTTCTACGATAAGCGTGTTCGTCCATCCGTGGACTCATTCAGCGCTACTGCTTAACGCCTCTCTATCCCGTTTTAATTTTTCTTCGCTTTTGCAAAGGCATCTGCCAATGCGCTGCCCATAGCTGAGTTTTGTGGTTGCGGCGCACGACCACCGTTCCCCGAAGGCTTTTTCTTAGGCCCGTTACTGGCTTTCGCTTTAGGTTTGTCAGTTGTGGTTTTGGCTGGCGCTTCATCGCTTAAACGCATGGTTAAACCAATACGCTTACGCTCAATATCCACTTCCAGCACTTTTACCTTAACAATGTCGCCGGCTTTCACCACTTCGCGCGGGTCGCTGACAAACTTATCGGCCAGTGCTGAAATGTGAACCAGGCCGTCCTGATGCACACCAACATCCACAAAGGCACCAAAGTTCGCCACGTTAGTTACCACACCTTCCAGCAACATGCCGGGCTTCAGATCGCTGACTTTCTCAACGCCTTCTTTAAATTCCGCGGTTTTAAACTCAGGGCGGGGGTCGCGCCCCGGTTTTTCCAGTTCAGCCAAAATGTCCGTTACCGTTGGCAGACCAAAGCGCTCGTCGGTGTAGTCGGCAGCATTGAGGCTTTTAACCAATGAGTGGTTGCCAATAAGCTCTTGTACCGGCAAATCATTCGCTTTTGCCATGCGTTCTACCACCGAATAGGCTTCCGGGTGAACGGCCGACGCGTCTAACGGCTGTTCGCCATTATTGATGCGCATAAAACCTGCCGCCTGTTCAAAGGCTTTTGGTCCCATGCGTGGCACATCGAGTAACTGTTTACGGTTAGCAAAGGCACCGTTGGCGTCGCGGTAATCGACAATGTTTTTCGCTAGCGTTTTCGACAAACCTGAAACGCGCTGAAGCAAAGCCGCAGAAGCCATGTTGGCATCCACGCCCACTGCGTTTACACAGTCCTCAACCACTGCGTCCAGGCTTTGAGCCAGTTGCGACTGGCTAACGTCGTGCTGATACTGGCCAACACCAATCGATTTAGGCTCAATTTTAACCAGCTCGGCCAGCGGATCCTGCAAGCGGCGGGCGATAGACACCGCGCCACGCAGTGATACATCCATATCCGGAAATTCCTGCGCTGCCTGCTCAGATGCTGAGTAAACCGACGCACCGGCCTCGTTGACTATAACCTTGGTGGCTTTAATTTCGCTGTGCTGTTTCAGCATGTCGCCGACCATTTTATCGGTCTCGCGCGAGTGAGTGCCGTTACCAATGCTGATAAGCTCGACCTTGTACTGTTTGCACAAAGTCGCCAGCGTGCGCATGGCTTTATCCATTTGGTTCTGCGGCTGGAACGGGAACACCGTGTTGGTGGCAACCGCTTTACCGGTTTCATCCACTACCGCAACTTTAACACCGGTACGAACGCCCGGGTCCAACCCCATAGTGGTTTTAGCACCTGCGGGCGCCGCCATCAGCAAGTCTTTTAAGTTGCTGGCAAATACCTGAATGGCGGCTTCCTCGGCACGCTCACGCACGCGAGCCATGAGTTCAGTTTCCATGTGCAGCGACAGCTTCACCCGCCAGGTCCACTGAATAACCTGACGCAGCCAGTCATCCGCAGCGCGACCTTTGTGCTCAAAGTTCAGGAAGTCGGCAATCATCACTTCGCAGTGCGAGCCTGCGGTTTTGTCTTCACTGCCCGGGTCAGCGTCCATGGACAGCTGCAAAAAGCCTTCGTTGCGGCCGCGCAGCAATGCCAGCGTGCGATGCGATGGAATGGTTTTAAACAACTCAGAAAACTCAAAGTAGTCGCGGAACTTCGCGCCTTCTTTCTCTTTACCAGGCGCAACCGTGCTGGTTAAGTGAGCGTTCTGCCACAAGTGTGAGCGCAAGCGTTTAAGCAATTCCGCCTGCTCGGCAAAGCGCTCCATTAAAATAGCGCGAGCGCCGTCTAATACCGCTTTAGCGTCGGCAAAGCCTTTGTCGGCGTCAACATAGTCAGCGGCGGCTTGTTCAGGGCTCTGCGTTGGGTCTTTCCACAGTAAATCCGGCAGCGGCTCAATGCCCGCTTCAATAGCAATTTGGCCTTTAGTGCGGCGCTTAGGCTTGTAGGGCAGGTATAAATCTTCTAACTCGGTTTTCGAGTCGGCGGTTTTAATACTCTGAGCCAGCTCGTCGGTTAATTTGCCTTGCTCGTCAATTGACTTCAGTATTACCTGACGGCGGTCGTCCAGCTCGCGCAGGTAGTTCAGGCGCTGGTGCAGCTGGCGTAATTGCGTGTCGTCTAAACCGCCGGTTACCTCTTTACGGTAACGGGCAATAAAAGGCACCGTCGAGCCTTCGTCCAGCAACTGGATAACAGCGGCAATCTGACGCTCGTCGACCTTCAGTTCATTAGCAAGTAATTGCGGTATCTGGCTCATAGTACATCTCTTGGTTTTAAAACGTTACGACAAATAATGGGGACGAATACTATCACGAATTGACTACGCGGGCTGTTGGTAACTTATCTTATTAATGAACCAGGTCTTAGTACCTTGTGGCGTGTTAACCTCCGCCTCATCGTCCACCTGCTTTTTCAGCAGAGCGCGCGCCATGGGCGAGTCGATTGACACTGCGTCTTTGCGATCATAAATCTCGTCCGGGCCAACAATTTGAAAGGCGCGAACGTTCTCGTCCTCGTCCTCAATTTCCACCCAGGCACCAAAAAACACCTTACCGTCCTGTTGAGGCGAATAATACACCACCTTCACCTGCTCCAGACGTTTGGTTAAGTAGCGAATGCGGCCATCAATTTTACGCAGCTTCTGCTTGTTGTATTTATATAATAACCCTCATTTAAAACTACTATTTACAAGAGAGCAGGTACTTGGTAATCCTATGTTAATGCACCGCGTTGAGAACTTCCATTTGTGGCTTATGTTTTAAAAATTTTAGTTAATTATAAAAGTCAGCAGTCCAGGTCTGTAAAGAAGTTGCCAGCTTTGCTCACCGAGAGTGGCTTGTTGATCTCGCACTTACGCTATTTAGCTGAAAACGATATGAGAAGTTCAGCTTGGAAGGAGCGCTCTACTTTTGCGTTAAGACTATTGGTCAAATATATGCTTGCTTACGGCCCCCCCAGGAACGCAAGAAAGATGTTTAGAGATTTTTCAGAAGCTGTTTTGGTTGGAACTATCGACTATAGGTCAATGGATGATCCGAAAGGACTATTTTGGTCGCCTAGAGCGATTAGTGATGCGAACAATATATTGAACCATATTAACTCGTATACGGATTTTATCGCACGCCAAGATGGTTACGACGTATCTAAAATTAACCCATTTCGGCGAGCTTCAAGTTACGAAGAGCGATTGAATTGGTGTGCATATCTTAATAAAAAGAAAAATTTATTTTTAAACCATTTGAGCCCATATCGCCGTCCGTATGAAAAGCCTCAGTTTGTGCGAGAGGTAACGTTACGAAAAGATCTTTTGGTACAACAAAATGATGTGCCTAGGTTCCCAGAGAAGTACTTAAGTGAATTGTACAAACGTGGCTTTAAGTTAAAAAGCGGTGAGCTGGACTATAAAAGCATCGCCATAACGATGCTTCTTAATGCGGGAGGGCTGAGAAAAAGTGAGGTTTTTCAATTGTATACATCAGACATCACTCTGCACCCGAATAGGCCAGGCGAACCGTTAGTCCGTGTTTATCATCCTGAATTTGGAGGTTCTCCCGACTCAAATTACAGGAATAGAGCAGAGTACTTATTGGCAACTTCCTCTTATAAGCCTCGTAATCGATATTTAACTAGTGAAAAGTTACGCAGCGGTTGGAAAGGTGCCCTTTTAACTGACAGGAGGGGGTTCTTCGAAGTGATTTTTAACCCTCCTCATATGGCACAAGAGTTTCTCAAAGTTTGGGCCCTATACCTTAAATATCAGCGGGTTGACCCGAGTCCTAAAAACTTTCACCCATTTGCTTTTACTAATTCGAAAGGAAATCCTGAGACTATCTCTAGGTTTCAACTTATACATAAACAAGCAGTCGAAAGAATAGGACTAACAGCGGATAAATCACAAGGGACTACTGAGCACGGCCACAGGCACGCTTATGGCTATCGCTGTCGCAAAGCGGGTCTAAGTCAGGTAGAGGTGCAAAAGGCCATGCATCATAGAAGCCCGAACTCATGTTTGGTCTACATACAGCCGACTGTAGATGAATTAAGAGCTGAACTTACTAAAGTAGAACTGGGGAATGAAAGTGACTGAAGCGAGGACACTGGAAGACGTAAAGTTAATTTGCAAAGAACATGGAATAACCAACAGTACCGAATATCGAGCACGATACAAAAAGATTAACGGGCTCCCAGCGCATCCGGAGAGAGTCTTTAAGGAGCAGTGGATATCATATAGACATTTCTTTGAATCTCTTTCATTCTACAGCTACAACGAGGCTCTTAAGATAATTCGCCCTAAAAAACTTAAGTCGGCCGAGGAATATAAAAATTTTATAATCAACTCAAATGATAAGAAGTTGCCATACTCACCTCATGAAGTATATCAAGACTCCTGGGAAAGTTGGTATGTATTTCTTGGTAAAGTGCGACCGTTAACTCCGGAAAATATTGATGATGCATACATAAAGTGGCGAAGTGCCATTATTGAATTTCTAGAATTAACCAGGGGAGGAATAAGTAAGAAACCTCATATATGTAGATTCGTGAGACTTTACATTGAGAAACACGAAAAGATAAAGTGTCCAATAGAGTTTGTTATGGCAAACAAGCATAATTTACAGGCTCTCCGACAGGAGTTGGAAAGTCTGACTCAGCAACATCAGAGAAAGCTTTTAAGGGTTACTCAGGAGTTTTTTGACTATATAATCGATGAGTACCTTACACTAGAAGATGATGGCTCTGGTAACGAGTCTCTGAGCATACTAGAAGCTAAGAATCCCCTCAGGTACTTGAAATTTAATGATCTGACTCAGGGGAGCATAGCCAGTGAGTCCACAAAAGCTTGTTTGCAATACCACTTTGTTCGAAAACTTCAAGACTGGATTATTCCTCCTAAAGCAAAAGACTTTAGTGATTTGAGGCATCTTCAACAATACAGTGCTGACTGGGTTGAAGTAGATGAGTCTAAAGTCGATATACGAGATCCAGACTGCGTATTTAAAATTATCGGGGGAAAGTATTTTCTCTGGTCACCGATTAGTTGGGTTCATACCTATGCTCTGACGAAAGTTCCTTTAAGGGGACGTCAACTAGCTTATAATGACAGTGGTGAAGGGGATGAATTCATAGCTGATATAGATGACGGTGGTCAGCTTGTTTGGAAAAAAAATGAGGGACCACTTCGGGGCACTACTAAAATACAGGGGTTTATTACAAAGTCTCCTGATGACAAATTTGGTTTATATACAACTACTAACAAAACAAAAACAAATCAGGGAGGGTACACTATCCCCTGGCTAGCTGAAGACTTAGGTCGGTGGTTGGTAAAACTTAGAAAGTGGCAGCAAAAATATAATCCAATTGATGGTCCAACCTTATGGGTTGATTGCAAACGTACAAATTACAATATAGCTCAACGAAAACTTCTTGGGAAAAACTGCTTTCTTTTTAGAGAGTTTGGAGGAAAAGAACCTGCCGAGGTATCAACTGCTTTAACTCACCGAGTGGCTGCAGGTTTATACAATATCCAACCAGATGAACTGCTTTTAGCAGAGCTAGTAGGACCGAAAGAAACGTTAGTCAACTACAAATCTAAATTTACTCCGCATTCCTTACGAGTGAGCTTGATCACTGCTTATGTGGTCGAATTTGGAATGCCTATAGAAATGGTTATGAAGATTGTCGGCCATTCGAGCATATTGATGTCGATCTACTATGTCAAAGTCAAAGGGCAAGATATAAGAGAAAAGCTTGATGAGGTTGACAAACGAGCTTTAAGAGAAAAAGCAGATGCTCTACAGAGACAGGTTGAGGAAGGTAAGTTAGAGTCTTTGGATAACCAGCTAATAGCTTCAAGCCCTGAAGTTCTTGCTTCAATTATGTCAAATACTCCAAGAGGCAATTTTATTTTTAGAGATTATGGTATTTGCCCATTTGCCGCTTCTCGTTGTGAAGACGGGGGACAGCTAATAGGTCGCACGCAGGCGAGAAGCCCAGTTCCTAGCGGCTACCTGGGCTTCCAGAATTGTCTCCGATGTAGACACTTCATTACTGGTCCCGCATTTGTCGCTGGACTCCAAGCACTATCTAACGAAATTTCTTTTCATGCAAATGAACAGTCTAACCATTATAAAAAACTTCAAGCAGAACTTGCCGAACAAGAAGCAAAGCAAGTCGAGCTTGATAGAAAAGCTTACATTGCTTCTAAAGTTGGAGACGAATTTAATAAGTCGGAAATCTATAAGGTGGAAAGAAGGTTACGAAAACTGGAGTCGGAGGTTGAACGTTCAGCTATGAAGCTTGATATGTATCTTACTGACCTGCAATCTGCCTACAGGCTTATTAAGCAATCATTAGCCAGTGTTTCCGAGGATAATTCAGAAGATGAGGGCGCCGACTCTCTTAAGTTAATTAAACAACCTGATGCTGAACTAAAAATTGAATTAGAAGAGGTCTCGGCTTTTCAACAACTACATGAAGTATGTGAAAATGCCCAGATTTTTGAATCGTCTTCCTCAGAGGGAGCGGTAGCCCCGAGGAGTCAATTATTAGATAAAATGGCGGACTTTAATGGGATCCAATTGAAACTGTATCAACATAGTATTGAAGAGCAGTTAAGCTTGGGAACACAAGTTGTCAACCTGTTGAAGAGTCGGTTGGGTGGTATGGAAAATGTGGATAGACTTATTAATAACGAGATATCCTTTCGGGATCTTTTTAAAGACTCAGGTAAGCTGATTTCGTCTGAGCTGGAGCTTGTTATGCAAGGTACTCAACTGCCAAGACTTAAAGAGGTTTAATTGAAAATGTCTCCTGAAATGATGTTAGATAAGCTTAAGTCAAGAAGCTCAAGACGAACTCAGAAAACATTGGACGCGATTTATGAGGTCTGTAAATCCCAGCTCGAGGCGGGAGCAACGAATTTCTCATATTCGCATGTTGCTAAGGTTGGCAAAGATCATGGTGTCCCATCGAAGCAATCACTCCATAATAAGTCTGGTGAGTTATACCGGGTCTTAATAGACGCATTTGCTGAAACTGTTCGAGAAAAGAGCAGTAATCGACGGAGTGAAGATTGGATTGAGCGGATTGATAATCCATCTCAGAAACTACTGACTAGAAAAATGGAAGTCGAGCTTAAAGAAGCAAAAAAAGTCATTGACGAACTAAAAACTCCATCCTCTGAAATTTATGTTTATGATAATGCTGGATCTTCCGGAGAAGACAAAGAGACTTTGACCCACGTTGAGAGAAAAGCTTTGGAATATATAACCTCCCTCACTTTTAAGAGGAAATGGGGGTTTACAGAGAATGAATTTGGCGAATATGTTGATGAAAAGGGCGGAGTTATTTTTAGGTCGGGAACGTTAGACGCTATAAGGAAGGCATTACGCGTGTTATAGAGCGGTAGTAAACTCTAAATCTTAACCAGCTTTAGTTGAAAAGGGGCTTTTAATGAAAGCAAACTTAATCACTCGGCCCGGCTACAAACAGTTGGAAAAAGAGTTAGATTATTTATGGCGAGATTATCGCCCTAAGATTACAGAGAAGGTGGCATGGGCAGCAAGCCTCGGGGATAGGTCTGATAATGCTGACTATAAAGAAAATAAGAGACTATTAAGGCAAATAGACTCCAAAATTCGTTACCTTCGGAAAAGACTAGACACTGTTAGAATTGTTGATTACTCGCCGAAGCAAGAGGGGAAAGTGTATTTTGGTGCCTGGGTGAAAGTTGAGAACGGGAACTCGGAAAAGAAAGAGTTTCGGATTGTCGGACCTGATGAGATCTATAATAAAGCTTCGACTATTTCTATTAATTCTCCTATGGGGAGGGCGCTAGTAGGTAAGTCTGTCGGAGATGAAGTAACTGTAGTCACGCCTAAGCATGAAAATAAGTGGAGTATGTAGTGGTCAAGAAAAACTGGCCACCGGTTTATAGTTAATCCAGTATTTTTGCTCTGCCTGATTCGGGCTCAAACCGTTGTTATGCTGATGCGGCCGAAGCTGGCTGTAATACCCGATTAAATACTTCAATATGTGATTCTGCGCCTGCACAAATGAACGATATCCATAAGTCGGCATCCATTCTATCTTCAGACTTCTGAAAAAGCGCTCCATTGGTGCATTATCCCAGCAGTTACCACGTCGACTTAAGCTTTGCTTTATCCGGCATTTCCAGAGCGTCTGGCGGAACTTTCTACTCGTATAATGGCTGCCCTGATCGCTATGAAACATCACGCCTTTAGGACGTCCACGGCTCTCATAAGCCATTTTCAATGCGTTGCTGGTTAACGTACTGTCCGGTGACAGCGACATTGCCCAGCCCACGGGTTTACGGGCGTATAAATCAATCACCACAGCCAGATATGCCCAACGGCTACCGGTCCAGATATAGGTAACGTCGCCACACCACACGCGGTTCGGCGCACTAACGCCAAATTGACGCTTTAAATGATTCGGTATCTCAACATGTTCATCGCCTGTTTTCTTGTATGTATGTCCGGGAACCTGACAGCTGATAAGCCCCAGTTTTTCCATGAGCCGACCGGCACGGTAACGGCTTAATGGTGTGCCCTGGTTGGTCGCCATCTCTGAGATACTGCGGGCTCCCGCAGAGCCTTCGCTCTTGCCGAAAAGCTCCTTAACAAGCGCTATCTCAGCGGTCTTTTTCGCACATACTGGCTGCTTTGAACGTTGTTTCCAGTAACGAAAGCTGCTGCGGTGTATGTTAAACACCTGACATAACTTCTTTACTGAATAGCTCGTCTTGAGTTTCTCGATTACCGAGAATTGTTCAGAGAGTCCGACATCAAGAGAGCGGTAGCCTTTTTTAATATGTCTTTTTCCGTTTCAACATCACGAAGACGTTTCTCAAGCTCACGTATTCGCAGTTGATCGGGCGTCATTGGAGTTGCTTTAGATTGCTCACCACCGCGCTCTTTTCTGAGCTGGCGAACCCACTTGTCCATGGTAGATACACCGACGTTCATAGCCTCGGCTGCTTCCCGAACTTTATAGTTCTGATCGACCACCAGCTGCGCTGCTTCAAGTCGAAATTGAGGACTGAAATTACGTTTTGGTCTCTTCGTCATCTTGTCACCTAATTGTCTCTTGGTGCATGATAGCACCTCTAATTAGGTGGCCAAATTTAGTTTGCCACTACAGTACTTGGAAAAGATAATCAGGAGTTGCAGTCGATACTTTCTCTTTTACAAGAGGATATTCAGCTTGTACTTCAAGACGCATTAGATCTTCAAAGAGAGCTGGGGCAAGCCGATGATTATAGAGATTTATCTTATTGGCACCTTCCATCGATAGAACCACATTGGCAAAACCGCGGCTTCCATGAGTGGGTAAGTTTAATAGAGCTGTTACGCGATGCATGGCTGAAAATAAACACCGATGACACAGAGCGTGCTGCACAGATTGCAGTTAGATGGTTCCAGTTACCGTATCCAACTTTTAAAAGACTAGCTTTGTTTGCTGCTAGCAGCGATGATTGTATTAAACCAAGTCTTTGGGTTGACTGGATGTTAAGTGACGACAGTTGGTGGTTGTGGTCTCCAGATATGATGCGCGAGGTATGTGTTTTATTAAGACTTCAAGGTATACAATTAAAAGGGAAGGCAAAAAGTAAACTGGAAACTGCCATTATAGCTGGGCCACCACGAGATATGTATGAGGATGCTCTAGAGTCTAAGCGCTGGAAAGAACTGGTAGCTAGTGCGACTTGGCTTCGTCTTGCTAAATTGAAAGAGTCAGGTCTAGTGTTAGGAAAAACGGCAAGAGCACAACTCACGAAATTATCAACTCAATTTCCAGAGTGGAAGTTAGCAACTAATCATAAAGATGAATTTTCTCATTGGATGAGTGGAACCGGTGACCCTGACTACGACGAACAAAGGAATGTTTATGAAGTTCCAACAAAAAGGAAAAAGCTTGTTGACTGGCTGAAGTCTCCTCCTTCTAAGGAACAAGCATTCTATGAAGATACATGGACACAGGTCTGCCGCTCTAGATTTTTTCACTGTTTTTTTGCGTTGTGTGATTTATCAAAGGAAAACAATTGGCCAATCGAACAATGGCGTGAGGCTCTTCAAACTTGGGGAGAAGAAAAGACTATTTTACGCTCCTGGTACTACGCAGCACCATTAGTTGCAAACATGCCTGAGTCCGTTCTTAAAGAGTTAAGCCGTTCTGTTAGCTGGTGGTGTAATCCCCCCATTTTAAGCAGCAGTTATTCGTAGAATTAGTGAACCGCTTGCGTTAAATATTTGGGCGGAATACCGCCAATGGCCGTATTCGGCCTTTCGTTGTTATAAATCCAAAGCCACTCAGTAGCAAGTTTTTGTGCCTGCTCAACGCTCTCGAACATATGTAAATCGAGCCATTCGTGACGAACTGTTCGGTTAAAACGTTCGATGTAAGCATTCTGAGTTGGCTTGCCGGGCTGGATATAAAGCAGTGTTATTTTCTGCTTCTCTGCCCAACTTGTTAACTCGGCCGAGATATACTCCGGACCGTTGTCACAACGAAGTGCCGCGGGTTTGCCGCGCCATTCGATGACCTGCTCTAGCGCTCGAATGACACGCGCACTAGGCAATGATAAATCCGCTTCAATAGTTAAACCTTCGCGATTGTAATCGTCGATCACATTAAATGTTCGTAATGAACGACCATCAGCTAAGCTGTCTGACATAAAATCCATCGACCAGACCTGATTTTTGGCTGTTGGTACGCTCAATGCGTCTGGTTTATCCCGTTTGATGCGTCGTTTCGGTTTTATCCGTAAATTAAGTTCAAGCTCCCGATAAATGCGGTATACCCGTTTATGATTCCACGGAAAACGCTTCACGTTGCGTAGGTGATAAAAGCATAAGCCGAATCCCCAGCGCTTCTGAGCCTCTGTCAGGCGCAGCAGCCAGTCAGCGATAACAGCGTTCTCATCGCTGAATTTGCACTGATAATGATAACAGCTTTCGCTAATTCCCAGGCAAATGCAGGCTAAGCGAATACTGATACCATGGCGCTCAATGGCAGCACGCGCCATCTCTTTGCGTTGAGATGGCTTTACAGCTTTCCCTCAAGGGCTTCCTTGCGGATCTCAGCTTTAATGCGCTCTTCGGCATACATTTTCTTGAGGCGTTTATTCTCATCCTCAAGCTCTTTGAGACGCTTCATCATGGATGCGTCCATGCCGCCAAACTTGGCGCGCCATTTATAAAACTGAGCAGAGCTCATGCCGTGTTCACGGCAAAGGTCTGGAACGGCTACACCGTTCTCGTTCTGCTTCAATATCGCCAGGATCTGACTGTCTGTGTATCGTGATTTGCGCATAGAAAACTCCTTTGCTTTAGTTTAGCGGAATTTTCTACTAATAACTGCTCCGATTTTCCGGGGGGATTACAGTCGCTCAAAGCAGCATCAAAACATTCAGATAAACATGAAAGGATAATGCTAGATTTATGTCGCCGCATCATCAACCTTCCGTTAGAAAAAGGTAAGGGGATACAGCGTACCCACAATAAGGTTAAAACTGATGACCCGCTGGGCTCCGCACTCAACCATCCTATCGGTGTTGTTACACAGGTTTTGATAGATATTTGGTTAAAGGAAAGGCCGAATGACAACACCGGTTTACCATCCGAATTGCGATCTACTTTCACTTTGCTATGCGATATTACAGTTGATCGGTTTATTCATGGACGCTTAATTCTATGCGCACATGTAATCACATTTTACCGTGTTGACCAGGCATGGACCGAAGCAAACCTTTTGCCGCTTTTAGATTGGCAAAACTTGAACGAAGCAAAAACTGCTTGGATCGGCTTCCTTTGGTCCCCTCGTTTATACTCACCTTTGTTAAAAGCTATAAAACCTCAATTCTTGGCCTGCGCAAAGCACTATGGTGACTTGGGACAACTACGACAACAATTTGCAGCATTTTTAACATATGCAGCATTAGGAACTATTGATGGATATACCAAAGACGACTTCAGACAAGCAATAAGTGAGCTACCAGTAGAGGGACTTGAAGAGTCCGCACAGGCGCTTGTTCAAGCTGTTGAAGGGGCTGCAGAGCAAAGAGAGGAATACTGGAGAAATAGAGCTTACAAGTTCTGGCATGAGATTTGGCCGAAGTCTAGAGAGCTAGCAACTCCGAGAATTGCAGAGCTATTGAGCCGCTTAGCTATCGCTGCTAGGGAAGAGTTCCCTGCGGCATTAAATGCAGTAGCAGACTGGCTACAACCAGTCGAAAACATTCATTATGTAATACACTCATTAAAAGAGTCCGGTTTGTGTACGCAGTTTCCTACAGAATCTCTACTATTGCTTGATATATTGATAAAAAATCAGAGGTGGTCTCCCTCAGAACTGGGAGCATGCTTAGAGGAAATAGCTTCTGCTTCGCCAGAGCTTAAAGATACTGCGAGGTACCGCCGTCTAACTGAGTATCATCGAACACATAGTCTTCGATAAACTTTAATTTAGAAAATGCGCACTTTAACTTAAAGATTTTCACTATCAATTGACTCTAAACTTCACAATGATTTTCGTTACTGAAGTAATAACCTTGTGAGTTTACATCAGACAAAAAACACCGACACTGTGTCGGCTTTACACGAAGCTGGTAGAGTATTATTTCAACGAGGCACGAGTTTTTGTGCGGACTCTGCCTTCTTGCTTAGCCTTAGCAACAGCGGCGTGAAGCATGCGCAAACCGGCAGCCTTCCTTTCAGATATTTTACGAGTTTGGTTTGAATGCATAGAAACCTCCAGAATGACCATCGTAGGAGTTACTTACTAACCGTCCAATTAATCTTACTTCAACACCCCTACAACTTACAAGCCAAGAAGCAATCATTGTACAGCGGGTGAGAAACTCCATATCTAAATAAAGCCTTAGCTCACAAGGAAGACCTTATAAAGTCTCTAACCTTTGCGATATGCTTCACGTTTCCGCTAGCTATTAGTTTACTTGGTTGGTCATCTTCAAGATGCTTATGTGGCGAATTAATCCACTCAAGATGATGCGCATCCTGTAAGAACAACTTACGCAAATCGGCATAGATACCAAGTATAAGCGATGCGGCAAAAACAAATTCATCGGAAAATTCATATTCGGAACTCAGCTCATATTTAGGCAACTCTTCTTTGAAAAGAGAGTACACAGGACTGTGTTTCAGCTCCCAGGACTCAAGGATATCTATTACTACTTTTGCGGCTTTAGCTGTCTTTTCCTGAGTTAATTGAAGGCGCTCACGGTTCAATTTAAAAGCTTTGTAAAGGTCGCTTGATTGGTTTATGTCAGTATCCATAAAAAGCCTTCTAAATCTGAGTAAATACTTTTCAACTAATTGATGGGCATGCCATCCACGTAGGTGGCAAAGTCCGTACCATGGTCCAAATTAAACCCGCGCAAGAAGTATTGGTTGGCTTTACCACTGCCGCTGTGTTGGGTCGCACTCATGCCCGGAATCAGCTCCATGAGCTCGCCGGTACGCAGCATGGGGCGAATCTCAATTTCTTCCTGTCCCAGTACGCCTTCAGAGGCGGACATTGCCTGCCCAACTAAGTTGGCCTGGTGGCCGGATACCAATACGCGCTCAATGCCGTCGTGTGCGGACACGGTAGCGGAGTGAATAAGAGCGCTGGAAACAACCAACGCTATTAAGGAGGGTTTAAAGCTTTGCATGGGCAGGACGTCCTCTTTGTCATTTTGCCCGCAAGTTTACAGGAAAGCCTATACCGATAAAACGAAAAGAGGCGCTTTCGCGCCTCTGTGCGTTAGGTCATTAAAAAGCCAAGCGTGATGAGTACCACAAAAAGCAGAGTGGCGAGTACAAACGAGCGTGCACCCGCCTTTTTGACCACACTGATGTGCGTCATCATACCCAGCGACGCCATCGCAATCGCCAACAGGTAGGTGGCAGTTGTTGAAAGCACACTGACCACAGCCGCAGGAATCAGCCCTGTTGAGTTGATGAAAATAACCACCAGGAAAAACAACGCAAACCACGGAATCGCAATGGGATTACGTTGGCCGGACTCGGTAACTTCGGTGCGGCTTTTCCAAACCGACAAACCAATTAACACCGGTACCAATAGCAACACACGAATCATTTTTTCAATAACGGCCGTATTTGCAGCGGCGCTACTGACCGCATCGCCAGCGGCAACGACTTGTGCCACTTCGTGGATCGAAACACCAACCCACAAACCGTATTTGGCTTCACCAACGGACAGCAGCCCGTACAACACCGGGAATAAAAACATCGACAAAGTTCCAAAAATGACAACGGTAGCAACCGCGATAATCACTTTGTGTGGCTTCGCTTTGAGTATGGGTTCGGCAGCTGCAACGGCTGCGGCGCCGCAAATGGCACTACCAATAGAAATTAATATGGCTTGGTCCGTGTCTAACTTAAATATTTTTCTACCGACCCAAATGCCCACGGCTAAAATAGCACTGACCATCACAACCGCAATAAAAAAGCCATGAAAACCAACGGAACTCAGCTCCTGAAAACTGATATTAAAACCGTACAAAACAATCGCCAGCCGCAGTACGGGACCTTTGGCTACGTTCAGCCCCGGCTCTAACGTCGAACGAAACGACGTCGGCATGGTGTGGCTGATAATGACCCCAATAACAATGGCTAAAATCAGCGGTGACACCTGTGCAAAGAACGGCCAGAGTCGCGGTAGAAAGATGGCCAGTACGCCGCACAGTACCGCGGCGACAATGCCTGTCAATTTTGTGTTCATAAGTGAGTCCTTGGTTTTATGACTTGCGTGGGAGTATAACGCCTCTATAATTAATTAAAATTTAATACCTCAATCTAAAATAAAATATTTTTTATGATTAATCTAAGGCATTTGTCGGTTTTTACAGCCATCAGTGACGCTGGCAGTCTCAAGCTTGCGGGCGAACGTTTGGGGATGACCCCCGCCGCCGTATCCGTCAACTTAAAAGCACTTGAAGAGCAGCTCGGTTGTGCTCTAATTGAGCGTTCTCGCGGTCGACGAGCCATAGCTCAACGGGTTACGTTAACCGAGCAAGGCCAGTGGTTATTGAAAAAGTCCGATACCGTTTTCTCGCACACGCAGTCCATCGAGAACTACTTTAAAACCCAGCAACAATCCGATAAAACGTTAAAAATTGGGGCCAGCCAAACCGTCGGAAACTACTGGCTACCGCCTTATTTATCGGAGTTAAAAAACGGTTACCCCGGCAGCTCTGTCAGCGTTTATATTGGGAACACCGACGATGTGCTTTCTCGGCTGGAGCGGTTCGAGGATCACTTCGCGGTTATTGAAGGCCAATCGGACCGCAAAGCGTTGGAAAGCTATGCCTTTAAAGAGGACAGTATGACGCTGGTGGCACCACCCGACGTTGAATTAAATAGCGATTTGTGCAGACTGCACCTGGTTGATTCGGGAGCCCGGCTCAGCCACCCGAAAAATGACACAGTACTTTTGGCAGGAAATGGGAATTTTCCCGAGCACAATAATCGAACTGAATACCAATGAAGCCATCATTCATGCGGTAGCGGCCGGTGCAGGTATTGCTTACGTGCCAACCATCAGTACGCCCTTTATGCTGGAAGCCGGTTTACTGCAAAGTTACCCCACGTTTGCGTCTCATACACGGCAATTGTATTGGGTGATACACAAGGACATGCAAGACACGCCAGCCATACAGCAGGCTCGCCGCGTGTTTTTTTAAGCATATCGAGTAGGGTGAGGCGTCACCGCCTCATCCCTCTCACAGAACCGTACATACGGGCCTCGTATACGGCTCATGCACATAGTTATTTAGCATAATTGCTAAACACATATCCAGTTTCAACATGCTCCAGATTTATCAGTCCGAGTTTATCGAACCAACTGTTTGGCATCGCGTAGCTTGCCAAAGGGCTTTTTGCGCTACGCCAACTCGTCATGTTTATGGATATGAACTTACCCTTGTACCCATGCTGCCGTAGCCAGCGATGGAGGCGGCTCGCCTTTTTCCATAACTTAAGTTGGATACTGCGCAAGCGGCGCCTTAGCCAGCCTGCAAGTTGCCTGAATGTCCTGCTCGCATTGGCTATCTTGAAGTAGTGACTGAACCCTCTTAATAGTGGATTCAGTACTTTGATGATCGAATGCAGCGGGATGCCCCCATTGCGTTTCGTCATCTGCTTTAGCTTGGCTTTGAACGCGATGATTTTCTTCGGTTGTATGCGGGTCTGTTTCGTCCCGATTTCTACCCCGAGGAACTTTACACCTTCATCACTGTGTGTGATGTGTGTTTTTCTCGTGTTTACGCTCAGCTTTAGCTTTTCTTCTAAGATATGTGTTGCCTGAGCTTTGGCGTTTTCTGCCACCGCACGACTACAACACAGGATAAGGATGTCATCTGCGTAGCGCACAATACGGTGTCCACGCTGTTTCATTTCCTTGTCGAACGCATCCAGATAGATGTTCGCTATCAGTGGGCTTATTACGCCACCCTGCGGACTTCCTGTTTCTGTCTGCTGCCAATGCCCATCAACCATGACACCGCTTTCTAAGAGCTGAACAATGAGGTTCAGCACACTGCCATCGCGTACCCGTCGCTTAATACCCGCTATGATAAGCGTATGGTCCAGCTTATCGAAGCATTTCGACAAGTCCATATCCACCACATGCTCTCGTCCGTATCGACGGATGAACATCGTGGCTTTATTGATAGCATCGTGACAGCTCCGCTTAGGTCGGTAACCAAAGCTTGATGGATGGAACTGCTCTTCGAATATCGGTGTAAGGATGTCATTCAAGCACTGTTGAACTACTCTGTCCCTTACCGTTGGGATACCCAATAAACGCTCTCCGCCACCGTCTTTCGGAATACTTACCCGTCTCACTGGCTGCGGTTGATAGCGTTTGGTTTTGAGTTCGAGAAGAAGCTGTGTGAGTTCATTGTCCAGATTTGAGGCAAACTCACTCAGGCTCTGCCCATCGATTCCGGCCGCGCCTTTCGCTTTGAATACCTTTTTAAACCCCTTGTACAGTCTTGCTTTATTAAGTAAATGACCGTACAGACTATAATAAACTCGCACGCTTCTCCCCGAAGATGGTGTGCTGTGTGGGGGCGGGTGTTTTCTCTTCGTGTTGGTCTGTTTCACGTTGCGGTTAAGCGTGCTAGCACAATGGCAATCTGCTTAACTTTTTACAACGTTACTCCCAAGTACAGTTTCGTAACCAGTCTGTCGTTTCCACGACAAACCAAATACAAAGACCTCGATAGTTAATCGACTCGTGTACCACTAAAAAAAAACATCTGCTCATCACAGACTTACTATGTACTTCCGCCCTTCGCAATCATTATCAGCTTTTGACTGTTAACGACTCCATCAAACATCGTGTTGATGGTCAGCTCGGTTTTATCCTCCGCACCATTACCGGCTTTCACAGGCCGAGCCTTATTCACTACTACGGCATCATCTGCCACCTCGCACCAACACCTTCCTTGAGTCGCCTCTTGGATAGATGTTTCTGGTTTATCGCCAGAGATAGTGTCAGGCTTCCCCAGTTACTGCACTGGCTCCCTGTTAGAAATTCCACCCTCAGACACAAAACAGGACTGACTGAGTATCGGGCTTCACGCTATTTTGCACGCTTACCCCCCTGTCCTGCCGAATCAGGTTCACTTGCGTTGTGTACCTCTAACTTCCTATGGCTTCCTTCAGACCCTGCCGTTGGCCAGCAACGCCCTTGCCATTCGGATTATCTTCCCCTCAGTCAGGGTGATCCAGGCTTCTCACAACCTGGCGGGTTTGCCAGCTTCGCTGGGCAAACAAAAAAAACCCGGCGTTTGAGCCTAATGCCGATCAGTTAAGAAAAATTTTAGCGATCGGTTGACCGATCCGGCAGAGACTTCAAAATCCGTAGTTAGGTTTTCTAACTACGGATTTTTTATGTTTCTGAGTCAAGCACTGGACCAACTGCAGAAGTTTACGCCGGATGATTTTAGTAAACTACCGGATCTGCTGGAGCCTGAATTAATCGAACAATGCCTTGAAGACGCGGGTGTTACAACCGTACGCAAACGCCGTTTGCCAATGGACTTTATGGTCTGGGCGGTCGTAGGAATGGCATTATTTCGGGAGATGCCGATGCGTCAGCTCGTTTCACACCTTGATTTAATGTTGCCCGGCAAAAGACCTTACGTTGCGCCGAGTGCCGTAGTTCAGGCTCGTCAGCGTTTGGGGGCTAATGTTATGAAGCGTATGTTTGAGCTCACTAATGAGCTGTGGTTCGATAAACTACCGCTTTCTCACTGGAATAATCTATCGGTTCTGGCTGTCGACGGCACCGTCTGGCGTACACCGGACACGCCGGAGAATGATGCTGCCTATGGACGAACGGCTAATCAGCGGGCTGAATCAGACTATCCTCAAATTCGTATGGTGAATCAAATGGAAGTGAGCAGCCATTTAGTCACCTCGACGGAGTTCGGCAGTATTGCAGAGGTTGGTGAAGTGGACCTGGCTGCCCGGCTGATTGAACAGACACCGGACCATTCACTGACGCTGTTCGATAAAGGGTTTTATGCGCTGGGTTTACTGGATAAATGGCATCGTGCAGGTAAGGAGCGCCATTGGCTTATTCCCCTCAAAAAAGGCGCACAATACTCTGTCAAAAAGTCTTTTAGCGCCACGGACAAATTGGTAGAAATTAGGCTCTCACCACAAGCTAAGAAGAAGTGGGACAATGCACCGGACACTGTTCAGGCGCGCTTAGTGTGTAAGAAAATAGCTAAAAAAGAGGTTGCGATATTAACCTCAATGACAGACACGATGCGTTATCCTGAAGCCGATATCGTTGATTTATATGCTCATCGCTGGGAAATAGAGCAGGCTTACCGTGAAATGAAACAATATATGCTGAAGAGTGAGCTGACCCTGCGCAGCAAACGGCCTGACCTGGTTGAGCAGGAGTTGTGGGGCATGCTCGTCGCTTACAACTTATTGTGGTATATGATGGCGCAAATGGCCTATAGCCTGAAGCATATTGAGCCGAATCAAATAAGTTTTAAACAAGCCTCTCATTATCTGGTGGGGCAGTTACATATACTGGTACACATCTCGCCCGGAAAAATACCCAGAGTCATGGAGCAAATGATGGAAATGGCCAGCGCATTCGTGCTGCCCGAAAGACGAGAGCGATATTACCCTCGTTCAATAAAAAGGCGGCCGCAACGTTATCCGATGCGACCGCCTTCTAAACCGACAGCCAGTTAGCTTAACTGACAAGCATTAGCCTTATGCAGGCTCAAATTTTGATCTTGTTGTCTTGTCTCGCCTCTTGAAGGACAGCTAATAGCGATTCCGCAGAGTCAGAAGCAGTTTGCCTAAGACCAGAAAGGCGATGATCTTCCTCTATATCCTGCACATCTCCTTGATAAATACCATTTAGAGGCTGTACTGTATTGGCAAGAAACTCTAAAGCAGAGTTTCTCGCAGTCTCGAAATATACTTCGGCATCACGGGAAAAATACACCTTCAATCTGTCGCACTCTCGGCACGCTTCTTGAACTGTCTCATACGAGAATTTAGAAATCGCTTTCGCATGGCCAGACCACATCAATGGTTGAAAACGAAGCGTTTTAGCGACTGTCATGGCTTCAACAATTACCTGAAGTTTCGCTATTCTTTCTGTTGTTTTATTAGACCGGTAAGCTAAGTAAGCCACTATAAGTGTCAAGATTGTTGAGCTATAACCAATAAATTCCATACCCCAAAGAACCCCTCCAATACTCGCGAAACCTAAAAAAGAATAGGCTAAATCTTTATCAAAATCTGCGTCGTTGTGAACGAGCAAGTTAATCGCTCCTAATTCGATATGACGGGAAATCACTAGCTTTTAACACTACACCTTTTTGTAGATATCTCAAAGTCCGCTCCAGCGATGAGCGGACCTTTGCTCTTTTTATCTAATTCAATTAGTGAGTAGCCCTCCTGTTATTAGTAAGCCTGAATGGTGACACAAGCACACAAACGAAGAAATTTATTGCAGATGAGAAGAAAGATTCTGTTAAGCTTTTTACTCTAGATAGTCAGGTATCTTGAATCGCCAACAGGAAAAATCATGCCTTTAAGTCATTCCTTCGAAGATCTTGCCCAAACATTCAGAGTATTAGTTGAAGCAGACTTTCGTTACAAACAACTCATTTCCACTGATCGCCCTGAAGCCGTTGGGAACGTAGAAACAGCAATAAATGCTATGCTGCATGCATTTCATAATCTGTATGACCTAATGCAACAAGAACTTCATGCCCCAGTTGATTGGTATGACACACCGGAACTATGCGTGATACTAGCAATTAGAAATGCTCGTCATCACAACAGAGCTAATAGAATACGAAGTATATATAACTATCACGTTCAAGTTGCAGACACGCCTCAAACTGTTCACACCTATTTATATGCTAACTTTCTTGCTAATCCAAGCGAGGAAGGAGGCAGTTTTTTTGATATTCCGATTTCATGGGGAGATCTCAAAGAGCTTTTAGAACTCCCAAGAGCAGAGTCAAGGCTCCGTGCATCAGCTTCCGGTATTATTCGAAATTATGTCAACGCTGATTTTATCGAGTCTTCTGCGGAAGAGGCAGGTGTTGGTGATAATGATATTTTTATTAACTTCGTTCCGTTGGCTATGAATGCTGGTATTAAATTACATAGTTATATTGAAGCGTATGTGACGCCACAGTCCGTTGAAGCAAACTCATTCTTAGAATTGTTTGGTTCGGTTGCGCCATCTATTACGGCTGAACCTGAGTGCCATAAGATGATGTTTAGTCTGCCCGAGTAAGAGGGCTTAAGGCGTTCGAATTGATATCTTACAGTCACGAAAATTAGCTCTATTATAAGACAAATGAACTTTGCACTAATGGCTAATGTTGGTACTAACCTGATAGCCTGCTGTGAGCTAAAAGCAGACCTTCTGACTTTCAAATTACTCCAACTAGTGACTAGCTGTCCCGTTATTAGTAAGTGTGGGTGTCGCTAGCGATGCACGGCACATTCACTGTGGTAATATTGCGCATTTTGTTGTTGTGTTGTTTATTTAAGTCGTTTACTGTCAATGACATAACAAAAAAGTAAAGGTTGGATAATGTGCGCACGGTAGAGTGTAAGTGAGCATGCTCAAATTGCCTTTGCTAACTCGGAACCTTTCAAGTCAGGAATGCCTGCTTGATCAGTAAGTTAAAAACCGAAAACTATCAATTGGACGAATTTCTAAATGCGCACGCACAATATACAAATGTTAGCATTCTCCTATTAAGAGGATCGTGATGAACACTAAACCTCAAATATTATTTTTGTCTCATGGCGGCGGGCCGATGCCACTTCTAGGTGATGTTGGGCATAAAGAAATGATTGATTGCTTGCAAAAAATCTCATCTATTTTGCGTAAGCCATCAGCCATTTTAGTGGTAAGTGCGCACTGGGAAGAAAAAATCCCAACCATTACTTCGGGCGCCAACCCTTCCCTTATTTACGATTACTATGGATTTCCAGAAAAGTCTTATAGTATTACCTATCCTTGTCAGGGAGAGCCATCACTGGCGGAGCAGACCTATAAGCGGCTGGAGCATTCAGGTATTTCCGCAAAACTTGATGAGCAGCGCGGTTTTGACCACGGTCTATTTATTCCTCTGAAAATCATGTACCCGGAGGCAGATATTCCGTGCATTCAGCTCTCTCTTGTCGATAATCTCAGTCCAGCAGCTCATATCGGGATAGGGCGAGCAATCCAAGACTTGGAGTATGAAAATTTACTTATAATTGGTTCTGGTTTCTCCTTTCATAATATGAAAGCATTTTTTTCATCTGAAACTAGTGAATCAAAAACTTTAAATGAATCTTTTGAAGCGTGGCTGCTAGAGACTTGCACTAACAGTAGTATTACTGAAGAAGAAAGAGAACAAAGATTTATCCAATGGGAAAAAGCCCCCGGTGCTCGTTACTGTCACCCAAGAGAAGAGCATTTATTGCCGTTGCACGTTTGCTATGGAATAGCTAATAGTGTTTGCACTAAGTCGTTTGAGCTAAAGATTCTAAATAAAAAATCGAGCATGTACATCTGGTCATAAAATGCTAACAAACGCGTCAATTAGGACGCTCGCAAGCTCTCGCCTATTACCCGGGCGTTATGCCTCACAGCCAAGTTACAATCTCATTCAAATTAGGAGAT
>TARA_R110002020_G_scaffold17804_7_pt1 | contig 103048 bp, 100 predicted proteins | sample TARA_R110002020 | Tara Oceans TARA_R110002020 (sample SAMEA4396489) | marine metagenome | biome: Westerlies Biome; feature: [MES] marine water layer (ENVO:01000295) within the mesopelagic zone...; material: water (ENVO:00002006), including particulate matter (ENVO:01000060)...
CTTTTCACTCTTTTAAAGAACTTTACAAACTTAAACAAAAAACTTATCTATTCAAGTTTATTTTGAGCCGATGGAGGGACTCGAACCCACGACCTGCTGATTACAAATCAGCTGCTCTAGCCAGCTGAGCTACATCGGCTTTTTTATGCTAATTTTATTTCTAAAAAAAGCCCGCTATTTCTAACGGACTGCAAATGTAAATATTTATTTAATTATTCAAAACATTTTTATGAAATATTTTTAAATTTTTCTCTTAATTTTTCTTTTCGCTTTTTTAATTGCCTTTCTAAAGAGGCTACAGCTATATCAGCCCCTTCTTCAAATGACTTACATTGTTTTTTTACAACCAAGCAATCTCCTGGTACATTTATTTTAGCTTCAAATATTTTATTGAGCTTATTACTACTCTTTTCTACTTTTAAATAAACTTCGGACTGTATTACTTTATCGTAGTACATTTCAAGTTTATCCATTCGTTTTTGAATGAACTCTAATAATTGGGGATTAGCATTAAAGTTTACTGCTTGTGTGTTTACCTTCATACTTTAAAATTTTGTGGTTAAACATTTATTTTTTGCTTCTAGGATGTGCTTTTGCGTATACTTTTTTTAACTCAGCAATACTATTGTGAGTATATACTTGAGTAGCTGCCAAACTTGAATGGCCTAACAACTCCTTAACAGCATTTAGCTCTGCTCCTTCATTTAATAAGTGCGTTGCAAATGAATGCCTAAGAATATGCGGACTTTTTTTTACTTTACTAGAAGCCTTACTAAAGTAATCATTTATAATTCTGTAAACAAGAGTTTCATATATTTTAACTCCCTTTTTTGTTAAAAACAAATACTCATTATCTGTAATAGTTTCTAATTTATTTCTTTCTAACTTATAACTATTTACACTATTCACTATCATGGGTAATAGTGGAATTATACGTTCTTTATTTCTTTTTCCTAAAATTTTGACTGTTTTATTTATTAAATCAACATCTTTTAACCTTATATTAATTAACTCTATACGTCTAATTCCAGTTGAATAAAACAATTCTATTACTAATTTATTTCTAAGACCTTCAAAATCTTGGTCATGATTTATTTGGTCTAAAACGGTTGCAATTTCTTTCTCTGAAAATGGAATTTGAACTTTTTTACTAGTTTTAAGCGCTTTGTGTTTTGAAAGTGGATTTAGATTTACTTCTTCAATTTTAAGTAGAAATTTGAAAAAACTATTTAATGCTGAAATCTTTCTATTTATACTCCTGTTAGTTATATCTTTTTGCACCAAACTAACTATCCAACTCCTAATTTGCGAATAGTGAACCTCCTTTATTGTAGTTGTTTGATCTTCTTCATTAACAAAATTTAAAAAGGTTTCAATATCTTTTTTATAAGCATTAACAGTTAGCTGGGAATATTTTTTTTCGAGCAATAGATAGTCTAAAAAGGCTTTTAATAGCATTATATTTTAAATGTTTGAATAGGTTAAATATAACATTTTGCATTGGATTTAATAATAAAAGAAAAATCCCACTAAATGACTTAGTGGGATTTTTAATATTAGTTGAAACTTTTAAACAGCTTCTTGATCTCTTAAATGCTGAACATATTGAGCTTTTTGAATTTTAGCTCTATTCTCTACTGACGGTTTGATAAATTGCTTACGACCTTGCAAAGCTCTTCTTGTACCTGTTTTATCAAACTTACGTTTGTAGCGCTTTAAAGCTCTTTCTATATTTTCTCCGTCCTTTATTGGAATTATTAACATAGTGTCTTAACCTCCTCTCTTTTAAAATTTTGAGGCGCAAATATAATTACTTATTTATATTTTACAATAAAAATCATTGCTTTTATTGCTTAAAAAGTGTTGAACGCTTAGTTAAATCTTTAATTAACTTTTCGTCTTCTTCACTTTCTAACAAGGTATTATAGTTTTCCCAGAAGGATTTATTATAAGGTTTTACAGAAAAAAGGTCTGAGTCCCAGTTTTGACCTAAAGCTGCTTCTACTTGTTCTTGATCTTGAATTATCTCTGTAAATAAAATTTCTTGTACTGTATAGTAGTAACGTTCTTCCTTATTAAACAGGGCCTCTTCTTCTTTATTAATTTTACCTGCTGGTTTATACCCAACATTGACAAGTTTTGGTGTTTCGTAATAAATATAATTTGGATACATCCTGTCTTGATATTCCAAATAAGATATTACTAACTTGTGATTTATTTGTGTATCAAATAGGGTTTTACTTCTACTTTTTTGAGCATTAGATCCTGCTTTTAATTGATATTCTATCTTTTTAATTGCAAAGTTATCCCAATAAATATACATCCAGCCTTCTGCAATATATCCTTCGTTATAAATTCCTTCAGTATCTAAGCCAACAAAATCTTCGCTTTTATCAATCTTTATTTTGTAAATTTTTCTTTCGTTATCTACCAAAATTGTATCTAACTTAAACTGATGTGTTTTTAAAATATTTTTACCAAATAATGCCTTTGGGCTTTTAGAATTACGTACCAAATTAAGTTTGCCTCTAAATAAATTATCTAAACCATTTACTCTAGTATCATTCCATTTAATTGATTTTATTAAAGAAGATTTTGCAATAGTATCTCTTCTTAGATTTTTAGGTTTTAAATCGACGTTTGCATTATATTTTAAATAGGTTGCATAAGAAAATAAGCTATCAACATCTCTTAAATCGTAACTTTTTCTAACTTGATCTACATTTATTTTAAGATTATCTTTTCCACCTGTGACATAACTAGAATCGTCATACAAAGTAATTGCACTTTCAACCAACCATTTAAATTGTTTTTTATTACGCTCTTTATGTCTAATAAACCCTTTTTGCAAGTAAGGCAATTCTGGAAGGTTGTTTTCTAATTTTTCTAGCGCTCTAAGTACAATATCGTTTCCAGTTTTTGGTCTGTTTTCTGCTACTATTAGTATTTCATCTAAAGATGCTACATCTTCTTCCAGCAGAATATCAAACTCATTATCAAATTGATCTATAGTTGTTTTGTAACTTTTAAAACCTATTGACGAAATTATTATAGTATCCTTTTCGTATGTTTTAGGCACTAATAATACAAATTTACCATCTGCATTTGTTATTGTACCAATGGTTGTATTTTGGATATATACACTTGCGTTTTCAATTGGCATCATACTCATAAAGTCAACGACTTTATTTTTTAGTTCGGTTTGAGCCACAGCAACGCTTCCTATAAGTAAAAAGACAATAATTACTAAGGATTTGATCTGAGTCAATTTCATTTTAAAAAGTTTAAATATTATTTGTTAGCTGCAAATCGATTTTAACGATTGGCATTTTAGCGAAAATAAACTTTTATTTTCGCTAAAAGAACTAATCAAATTATTTTGTAGCAGGCTTATAATCTTTACCATCGATTACCATTTTAGCGATAATCTGGAATAATTTTCGCTAAAAAGCTAATCAAATTACTTTGTAGCAGGTTTGTAATCCTTACCATCGATTACCATTTTAGCGATAATCTCCCTTAAGATTTCTGAAGTACCACCACCAATTGGGCCTAGTCTACTATCTCTTAATAAACGCGCCAAAGGATACTCTTCCATATAACCATAACCACCTAAAAACTGAAGACAATCATAAATAACCTCGTCTGCTACTTTAGTTGATTTTAATTTAGACATTGTAGCTTCCTTAACAACGTACTCACCTTTACCTAATCTATCTGCAATTGTATAGTTAAATGTTTTACAGATTTCTACTTCTGTAATATGGTCTGCTAAACGATGTCTTAAGGCCTGAAAACGATCAATTGTTTTACCAAAAGCTGTACGCTCTGACATGTATTGCATTGTATAATCTAAAGCAAACTCTGCTCTAGCATGAGCATTAACTCCCATAATCAAACGCTCTGTAGCAAAATGCTGCATAATGTATGCAAACCCTTTGTTTTCTTCTCCCATTAGGTTAGATGCTGGAATTGTTACATTATCAAATGCAATCTCTCCTGTATCTGATGCTCTCCAACCTAATTTATCTAATTTGGTTGCAGACACGCCTGGTGTATCTCTATCAATTAAGAAAATACTAATTCCTTTATTACCTAAATCTGGATTTGTTTTGGCTGCAACTACTAAATAATCACTGTATACTCCGTTTGTAATAAATGTTTTTGAACCATTAATTACATATGTATCACCTTTTTTAACTGCTGTGGATCGCATTCCTGCAACATCACTACCACCAAAAGGTTCTGTAATACAAAGACACCCAATCATGTCTCCAGTAATACTGGCAGTTAAATATTTATCTTTAATGGCATCACTACCTTCTGCCTTTAAATGGGTCATTGCTAAGTAAGCATGTGCCCACATTGCAGCTGCAAAACCAGCCGAATTTATTTTTTGTAATTCTTCTAGCAAAATTACCATGTAGAAAATATCTAAATCCATTCCGCCATATTTCTCTGGGTAACTAATACCAAAAAAGCCCATGTCGCCAAATTTTTTCCAAATAAAGCGCTCTATACTTCCGGTTTTTTCCCATTTATCAATGTGAGGAACGACTTCTTTTTTTAAAAAATCGCGTAAACTTTCTCTAAATAAATTATGCTCTTCACTGAAGTACATATTTTCCATAATACGTTGTGTTATTGTTAAGTTCTAATCTAGACGTAAAGATAACTTAATTATCTCTAATTTATTAACAGGAAAACCGTTAACTTTTGTTAATTCGTCAATAGACTTAAACCCATCACGTAAGGTGCGTTCTTCTATAATATTGTGTGCTATTTCGTAGTCAATATATTTTATAGTTACCAACTGTTCTTTGGTCGCAGTATTTAAAGCAATTTTAGTAATTGCTCTAGGTGTTTTTATAGTAAAATCCGCTTTGATATTCTGGATAACTTCTGGCGTTAACCCATATACCTGTTGTAACTCTATAAAAGAATGAAATCCATTAATTTTATTCCTAAATTTAATGATACGTTCGGAGTACGATGGTCCTACACCATACACTTTTTGTAATTGTATCGCTGTAGCGGAATTTAAATCAAGCTTTTGCGCTTCGGTTTTTACTGTTTTTGAATAACCTGTTTTAAAATTAGTCTGTTTAGGATTTGGATTTGTTACCCAATCTGGAAATTTAAAATAAGGTGATATTTTGTCCAATACCGAATCTGATACCATTGTTACCTCCTGAAATTGTTTTATAGAATTTATCCATTTATCTTGCTTTCTAAAGGCTAACAATCGATCAATTTCTTGATTAGATAATCCTAGTGTATAACCTTTATAATCTGTAATAAAATTTGGATTAAAGGGATAAATCTTTAGTTTACGTTTTTCTAATTGAATTGCTTTAAGCGAATCAATTTGCTTAATTAAAGCACTAACATTAGCATCATTAGATGCAAAATCATGGTCTGTATCTAATAGTTTTGGAAGTACTAAATGATAAAACCCTTGAACAAATAGGATAATTAGCAGCAATAAAAAAATCCCACTTCGTTGTTGTTTAGAAAACTGGAAGTGGGACTTTAAATTCATTATAATGTTTTTTATTTTTTACATTTCATCAACTAAATCTGTTGCACCATCTTCTATAGCATCTTCTTTTTTGTTGATAGCATTCATATACTTAGTAAGCTCCTTTTTAATAACTGGAGATAACATAACTACACCAATAATATTTGGCACTACCATTGCAAAAATCATAGCATCAGAGAAGTCAATAACAGCTCCTAAACTAATCGAAGCTCCTACAACAACAAATAACAAGAATAAAATTTTATAAATTAAATCTGTAATTTTTCCTTTTCCGAATAAGAAAACCCATCCTTGCATACCATAATATGACCAAGAAATCATTGTACTAAAAGCAAATAAAATAACTGCTATTGTTAACACGATTGAGAAGTGAGGAATAACAGTATCAAAAGCTGTAGCTGTAATCTCTACACCTTCTTTAATTTCTACTCCATATTCCATAAAACCACCATCAAAGTTTGTAATTACAATTACTAAAGCTGTCATAGTACAAATAACAACTGTATCTACAAAAGGCTCTAACAACGCAACAATACCTTCACTTGCTGGATATTTAGTACGTACTGCAGAGTGTGCAATTGCTGCAGACCCTACTCCTGCTTCGTTAGAGAAGGCTCCACGTCGCACACCTTGAATCATTACACCAATGACACCTCCTAATCCAGCTAATGGAGTAAATGCACCATTAAATATTGCCATAAAAGCATCATCAATTAAAGTAAAGTTAGCAAACAATATAATTAATGCTGCTAATACATAAATACCAGCCATAAATGGCACTACTTTTTCTGTTACAGATGCAATACGTTTAATACCTCCAATAATAACAACAGCTACTAAAACAGCCATTACAATACCAAAGTACATTCCTGCATTTTCTCCTGTTAAATTAAATAATTTTGTAAACTGAGCTGCTGCTTGGTTAGCTTGGAACATATTACCACCTCCAAAAGATCCACCAACTACAAATATTGCAAAAAGTACAGCTAAAACTTTACCAATTCCGCCAGCTCCTTTTTCTTTTAAACCTTTAGTCAAGTAGTACATTGGTCCACCATATACTGTTCCGTCTTCACCTACATCTCTGTATTTTACACCTAAAGTACACTCGGCAAACTTAGATGCCATACCTAATAGTCCAGCAATAATCATCCAAAATGTTGCACCTGGACCACCAATTGATAGTGCTACTGCAACACCTGCAATATTACCTAAACCTACTGTGGCAGATAACGCTGCTGTTAACGCCTGGAAGTGAGACACTTCTCCATCTGCACCTTCAGCTTTCATTGTTTCAATGATGTCTCCACCTGGTGTTTGATCACCATATAAAGAGTCTACACCATGTTTTTCAATATCTTCATATTTACCTTGTACTACCTTAATTGCAGTTCTAAATCCAGTAAAATTGATGAACTTGAAATAAATTGTAAAAAATAAAGCACCTCCAATAAGAACAATTAATACCCATGGAATTTTTATGGTATCTGTAAAAGGAATTTCAGAGAAAATCCCTTCAACAAACCAACCTGTATATTTTTTAAAGATAGCGTCTATATTGTCTGCTGTACTATCTTGAGCAAAGGTTAGCAATGGTAATATTAATGTAAACATCGAGAGAAGATATTTCTTCATAATTTATTTATTTGTTAGTTAATTTTAAGTTAAGATTAGCAAGATGCAAAAAAATGATGAATTTTTAAAAGAAATCTTGTTAAATACATCATTTAGTCCAAACTAAAAACGGTGTTTAGTTTTTGGATTTGTTCTGGTCGTCCAAGTACAATAACTTTAGAGTTAGGCACTAATTTTAATTCGGCCTCAGGATTTACAATATACTCACCATTTCCATTCTTAAAACCAATGACTGTACATCCAGTTTTATGACGCAGGTCTAAATCTTTAATTGTCTTAATTCCTGTTTTAGGATCGTAAAGTTTTTCTACTTGTACTTCTTCAATATTAATATTACTTTCTCCTACTATAGCCAAATTATCAATAAACTCAATCAAATCTGGAACAACCACTAAGGATGCCATATGATCACCTCCAATACGATCTGGTAAAATCACGTTATTAGCACCTGCTAGTTTTAGTTTTTCGTATGATGTTTCTTGAGAGGCACGACTTATAATACGTAAATCACTTTTCATTTGTCTTGCAGATAATACTACAAATAAATTGTCTGCATCATTTGGTAAGGCAGAAATTAAGGTACTAGCTCTAGTAATTCCTGCTTGCAGTAAAATTTCATCTTCATTAGCATTACCTAAAACAAAAGGTGTGTTTTCGTCTTCAAATTTTTCAATAACCTCTTTATTTTTTTCAATAATAACAAAAGGTTGTTTATGCGCTAATAATTTTGTTGCAGCCTGTTTCCCATTTCTACCAAAACCACAAATTATAATATGGTTATTTAGTGCATCAATTTTTTTCTGCATTTTCTTTTGTTTTAGTTCTTCAATGTTATTTTTACTTAAAATAAATTCGGTAATAATTGTTAAAGCATAACCTACAATTACAACACTGTTTAAAATTAAAAAGATGGTGAAAATTTTAGACTTATCGTCTAAAGGTTGCACCTCTCCAAAACCAACAGTAGTTATGGTTATCACTGTCATATAAAAAGCGTCCACCCAAGTGTAGTGGGACATAAACCTAAAGCCAATAACACCAATAACTAATAGTATAATTAATAGTGAAATTGCAGTATATATTTTAGATCTGTAAAGTGTAATTAGTGGGTTAGTCATAATTTAGAGGTCAAACACTGACGAGCGTTTAGTGTATACTATATCCTTTATGCGCATCCAAAAGGCTAAAAATAAGTATAACGCAAAACCAAAACCTAGTGTTGCAAAGGTTAAATACATAAACGTGGTGCGCACTACTTTGGCTCTAATACCCAAACGATCTGCGATACGCTGACAGACGTGATAGCCTCGTTTTTGAAAATAGTGTAGCTGTTTATATAAAAATTGCATACTGCAAGATAATTAATTTTGTGCAAGTATGGTATTACCAATTGCACATTTTAAGCAACGGTTTTTATCACAATATAAATTTTTAAGCTGAATAATTGCCTGACTTTCTAATGCTGACTCCGAAACCACTTTTAAGCTCGCAAACTTATCTACTATTCCGTTTTTTTCTGGTTTTAATTGTTGCATTAAATTAACAATCTCTTCCTCAATAGATTTACCTTGTTGTTTTGCGTAGCAAAATTTAAGCGGAATGATAGTATTTATTAAAAGTAAATCTACAAACGACTTTGTAATATGCTTTTTTCTGGCTGAAGAAACTTTGTCAAACGTATAATGCGACTCCCAAAATGGTGAGGTTGACACCGAAAATAATTTATAAATATCCGCAACACTATCCGAAGCAATAACTTTTGAGAATAAATTGTGGTGCATATGGTATACATTGGCTAATTGCGACAACCTAATAGTTGGAAAATTTGGTGGACGCAGTCTAAAAAACTGAAACGGACTAACACTAGTATTATCAATTTTAAATTTTTGTTTTAAAAACGCATAATCTTTTTGAAGTGCAATATAATATGCCTCTTGTATATCGTCCTCTAGCATATTTGCTTGACCAAAAAATAAAGCTTCTAAACTTTGTAAATTACTTTGCTGTTTTCTAACTACCGAAAAATCAAAGCTGTTAGCCAAACTAAAAAAAGCGTCTCCATTAACTTTAAGACCAAAATTTTTAGCAAGTAATTTAAACAAAACCGCTTCCCAGTTATTATTAGAAGCTTTTAAAATAGCTTCAATAGCTTTTGCTTTACTTTCTAGACGCTCAAAAAACAAACGCTCAAGCCAATTTGTGACAATAAAAGGATTAACATTAGCAATCGTGTTTTCGCAATTAATCCAAGTTTGTTTACTATTAAATAGCTTAGCATAATTATTTAAAGCCACTTGCGACACATAATTTTTAAGCTGTATGGTTGGTATTTCTGAGTTGTCTTTTCTAAAAACAGGTGTGTCATGTTCCCAAACCACATGTAAGATTACATTATCGTAATTTGGATCAACTTCATGATTATGCACGTACCAATCGCTAGATTTAATATGGATCTCGACATTGCCAGCCCATAATTGACCAGCAATTATAAGTTGCGCATTAAAAAAATCTGGACCAGTATGATAATTATGTGTGCCTACATTTTGGATAACAACTTGCTCTCCTTTTGTGGTCTGGAGATTTAAGGTTTCAAATTTTTTAAGTTTCCAGAGATAGTGTAAAAAATCTTCTTGCATGGCTTAAAGTTACACTTTTTTATGTAAGAAAAATACGTAGTTATACGTATTGATTTCTAAACTTAAAACTATTAACTTGACTGAACCTTCGATAAAGCAAATTAAAAACTTGTCTTATCTATATGATGCGCATCATTAACACAAACTGCTAACCAATGATAAAATTCTTTAGAAAAATTAGACAAAATTTACTTTCGGAAGGAAAACTAGGAAAGTACATCAAATACGCAATCGGAGAAATAATACTTGTAGTTATTGGAATTTTAATTGCATTACAGATTAACAATTGGAATGAAAACCGAAAGCAACAATCTGAAATTATAGATATTTACAACCAGATTGCACTTGATTTAGATAATGACATTAGCGAGTTTTCAAGCGTTATCAAATATTACGATTCTATTAAACCTGTTTATGATGCTGTCCTTTTAGATACTAGAACAGTAGACTTATTAGACGATGGATTATCTAGAATAATGGCTGGAGGTCCAATAATTAATATGAATAAAGGTGGTATTGAACGCTTAAAATCAATCGCATCAAAAGATAGTCTATCGTTGTACTTAATTGAATTATATGATACTTCAACAACCCTTAACACTATAGAGAAAAAAATTTCTGACGAAAGTCACCAAGTTGTAAATATATTTAGAGATAATTACAGGTGGTATCCAGAATGGATAAGCAAAAGAATAACAAAAGATAATAGCAGTGAAGAGCTGCAAGATTATTTTGTAAATAGTCAAGAATATAGACGTTATGTTATAAGTAGTTACCAGAAGTTATATAATGCCTATCTTCCAAATTTGCAATTCGGAATAGTTGAATTGCAAAATATAAGAGCAGCTATTAAAGAGCGAATAGATAAATAACCAAACCACAACATATAAATAATTATAGCTAATTTGATCGCTAAATCACGCTACAAAACCTACACAAACACACTTAGCAAATCAATTAAAACCTTTAACTTCGCTTAACAGACCATAATACAGCCATCTACTAGAATTGAAACGCGCTAAACTAATACTACCCATAATTGTCATCGCTCAGTTTTGCTGTACCTCACTTTGGTTTGCAGGTAATGGTGTAATTAGTGACATGGTCCTAAATTTTAATTTAAAGCTTAGTGCATTAGGGCATTTAACCTCTGCTGTACAATTTGGATTTATTATTGGCACACTAGTATTTGCAATTTTGACTATTGCAGATCGCTTTTCGCCATCCAAAGTATTTTTTATAAGTGCCTTGTTTGGTGCGACTTTTAACTTAGGCATTATCTGGAATGGACACACTTTAACAAGCTTATTATTGCTTAGGTTTTTAACAGGTTTTTGCTTAGCTGGCATCTATCCTATTGGTATGAAAATAGCAACAGACTACTTTAATACAGGTTTGGGTAAATCACTTGGTTTATTGGTTGGTGCTTTAGTCCTTGGTACTGCTTTTCCGCATTTATTAAAAGATTTTACAACTAGTTATCCATGGAAATCGGTATTAATTACAACATCCACACTTGCTATAATTGGAGGTATGTTAATTTTATTTTTAGTACCAGATGGACCTTACCGTAAACCTAGTTTACACTCTAACTTTAAAGCGTATTTTACAATCTTTAAAAAACACAACTTTAGACAAGCTGCTTTTGGTTATTTTGGTCACATGTGGGAATTATATGCGTTTTGGGTTTTTATTCCCATAATACTTAAACAATATAGTATTAACCATAATATCACAAATTTGAATATTCCGTTATTATCTTTTTTAATTATTGGATTAGGAGGTGTTGCCTGTGTTGTTAGTGGCTATGTTGCACAACATATTGGGACAAAAAAGACTGCTTTTATAGCTTTATTGTTATCTAGTATTTGTTGTTTACTTTCTCCTTTACTATTTACAGTAACTTCAACAAATATTTTTGTTAGTTTTTTAATGTTTTGGGGAATGGTGGTCGTTGCTGACTCACCTTTATTATCAACTTTAATTGCAGAAAGTGCAATACCACAACTTAAAGGCACCTCACTTACTATTGTAAATTGTGTTGGTTTTGCAATCTCTATAATAAGTATTCAATTATTAACTGCTTTAATTGAAACGACTACTTCCAACGGAATTTATGTAATTTTAGCTTTAGGTCCAATTTTGGGTTTACTTGCTTTAGATAATAAAAAGAAATCTACTATTAGCCAATAAACAAAAAAATCCCAATACTAATTGCTGTATTACTGCACACAATCCGTATTGGGATACTTTTAAAATAAGCGACTTATTTTATTTGGTAACTTGTATTATTTAATGTCTACCACTTCTAGATCAAAAACAAGATCTTTACCAGCTAATGGATGGTTTGCATCTAAAACGATAGTTTCTTCTTTAACTTCTACTACCATTAAGTTAGTCTCGCGACCATCTTGCGTTTTAGACACTAATCCCATACCTACTTCTGGCGTCATATCCTGAGGTAAATCTGCTTTACTGACTTCTTGGATTAAAGCTGGATTAACATCACCATAAGCTTCTTCTTTAGCAATTGTGATGGTCTTTTTTTCGTTTAATTTCATATCAATAACTCCTTTTTCAAAACCAGGAATTAATTGTCCTTGACCTAAAGTAAACTCTAAAGGCTCTCTTCCTTCAGACGTATCAAAAATTTGTCCATCAGATAATTTACCTGTGTAATTTACTTTAACTGTGTTGTTTTCTTTTACTTGATTCATACTACATTATAAATTTTAAAACGTACGCTTTGCATAATTTTTATGCTGTAATTATTATAGTTTAAACGTACTGACAGGTTAAACGCCAAAACCAAGCCAAACCCTAAATTAAGTATCATCAAACTTATAATATCTTAGTTTTAAAATATTAATTAAGCTGTGAGCCCTTTATTGATAGTATAACAGCTGTTAAAATTTGATTTAAAATAAGAAAACTTTTAAAAAATTAATAATCAGCAACTCTGTCATGTTTAAGTATTATAATAACATTAAGGTGTCAAAACTGCAAATTACTTGGTCAAGATTTAACATTATAAAAAAAGCCCACAAGTTACCTTGTGAGCTTTTAATTTATTTGATTAATAAGGATTAGTCAATATAACCCATTTTACGCATCCAGTCGTCGTTAAACATTTTACCTACATAACGACTTCCATGATCATGGAATAATACCACTACAACATCATCTTTAGTAAAGTGCTCTTTTAATTGTAAAACACCTTTAATTGCTGCACCTGCACTATTACCTAAAAACATACCTTCTTCTTTTGATAGTCTTTGTGTATATACTGCAGCATCTTTATCTGTTACTTTAGTAAACCCATCAATGATGCTAAAGTCAACGTTTTTTGGAAGGATATCTTCTCCAATACCTTCTGTTACGTATGGATAGATTTCGTTTTCGTCAAAAATCCCTGTTTCGTGGTACTTTTTAAATACCGAACCGTAGGTATCTATTCCCCAAACTTTAATATTTGGATTTTGTTCTTTTAAGTATTTACCAACTCCAGAGATTGTTCCTCCTGTACCAACACCAACTACAAAATGTGTGATTTTACCATCTGTTTGTTCCCATATTTCTGGTCCTGTACTTTGGTAATGTGCTTTGGCATTACTTGGATTATCGTATTGGTTTACGTACCAACTGTTTTCTATTTCAGTGCTTAATCTTTTTGACACCGAGTAGTATGATCTTGGATCCTCAGGCTCAACAGCTGTAGGGCAAACCACTACTTCTGCTCCTACTGCTTTTAGGATATCTACCTTTTCTTTACTTTGCTTATCTGCCATTACAAAAATACACTTGTATCCTTTTATAATTGCTGCTAATGCTAATCCCATTCCTGTATTACCTGAAGTCCCTTCAATAATAGTTCCTCCTGGTTTTAGACGTCCATCTGCTTCTGCATCTTCTATCATTTGTAATGCCATACGATCTTTAACGGAGTTTCCTGGGTTAAAGGTTTCGTATTTAGATAACACTAAACATGGTAACTCTGCTGTTAGTTTGTTTAGTTTTACTAATGGTGTATTACCGATGGTTTCTAATATGTTATTTGCGTATTTCATTAAGGTATTTTATTTTTTTTATTGAAGAAAAAAGCGTCTAATTTATGTTTAATGCTTTAAGCTAAATCTTAAAATTAAGACGTGCTAGTTTCTAATTTTGATTGTGCAAAAGTACGTTAATTGTCTAAAATTGAAAGTTAAAACTACATTAATTTATTTTAAAACTGTCCTTAGGGTTGATTGCGTTAGCGGTAGAAACGACATCCTTTTTTGTGCGCGCTTATGCGCAAAAAAGATATAGTGGATGACGCGACCCTTGTGGTAACGCCCAAATTATTTATTCAAAACGGATGGCCTTTACAGGCGAAATTTTTGAAATAATATACGATGGGACTAACAGCATTAATAGACACAACACAAAGGTCCCAATGTTTAAAGCAATGATGTAACCTATATTAATGTAAACTGGTACTGCAGAGACGTGATAGGTTTTTGGGTCTAATGGGAATAGTCCAAAATATTTTTGTAATAAGAGTAAACTTAGTCCTATTATATTACCCCAAAACAGTCCTTTTAAAATTAAATAGGCTGCGTTGTATAAAAATATTTTACGTATGCTATTATTGGCACTTCCTAAGGCTTTTAGGATGCCTATCATTTGTGTGCGCTCTAATATTAATACTAGTAACGCTGTTATCATGTTTATACCTGCTACCAAAATCATAATCCCGATGATGGCGTAAATGTTATTGTCAAAAATTTTAATCCACTCGAATATAAAAGGGTATTCTTTATCAACGGTTTTTGCATTTAATGTAGAAGGGACTTCTTTAAAAATGGCATCTCCTGTGGCTTCTAGGGTATTATAATCTTCAATAAAAACCTCGAAACGTCCTACTTGGTCGTCGTCCCATTTGTTTAATCGTTGGATTTGCTTAATATCTCCAATCATATATAGTTGGTCCATCTCTTGCAAACCTGAATTGTAAATACCTACTATATTGTAAGTTATCACTCTTGGTGGTTTTGTGGTGTCCTCTCTTAAAAAATAGGTATTTATACGATCGTTTAGTTTTAATTGTAATCTATTGGCTAAGTATTGTGATATTAAAACATCTGTACTAATCGCTTTTGTGTAGTCAGGTAAGCGACCCTCTATTAAAAACCCTTCAAAATATTGCCAGTCGTAGTCTGCGCCTACACCTTTTATTACAACGTATTCAAAATCGTTTTCTAATCTAATAATTCCGGATTTAGTTGCAGTACCTTGTATGTGCGTTACTTCTGGTACATTTTTAAATGTTGGATAAAAGTCTTGATTGGTAGAGATTGGTCTTATGCTTTCTTGCGAGTTGTTATTATCGTAATTTTGAATAATACTATGACCATTAAAAGCGATTACTTTTTCTCTGATTTTTTGTTGTAAACCAATACCTGTTGCAATAGCAATCATCATGACAATAATACCTAATGCAATTGCTACGATACCAATTTTTATTATTGGTGCCGATATGCTACTTTTATACGCTTTACTATCAATTATGCGTTTAGCTATAAAAAACTCGAAATTCAAACTAGATTATGCGATTTAATGTTTTCAAAAATACAGCTTTATTATTTGTTTTAATACTAATTTCTTGTGCTTCTAAAACGAAAAATAATTTAAATGAAACTAATACTGTTTTGGCTAAAACCGAAACTACTATTGTTAACACCACAACTAAGTCTATTATTGTTGGTGCTAACCAAACCGAAGCGTATTTACCTTTATTAAAAGGGAAACGTGTTGGTATAGTTGCTAATCAAACTAGTGTTTTATTTAAAAATGTTACTTCTAGCAAAACACCTAATTATGACAGCAACACACATATAGTAGATACTTTACTTGACTTACAAGTTGCTGTAAAAAAAGTTTTTGCTCCAGAACATGGTTTTAGAGGTACTGCAGATGCTGGAGAATTGGTTAAAGATGGTATTGATACAAAAACTAACTTACCAATAATATCATTATACGGAAACAATAAAAAACCTACCGTTGCACAACTACAAGATGTTGATGTTATAATTTTTGATATTCAAGATGTTGGTGCACGTTTTTACACCTATATATCGTCTTTACATTATGTCATGGAAGCTTGCGCTGAACAAAACAAGACCTTGATTGTTTTAGATAGACCAAATCCAAATGGACATTATATTGATGGTCCAATTTTAGAAAAAGAACATACTAGCTTTGTTGGTATGCATCCTGTACCTGTGGTGCATGGTTTGACTATTGGTGAGTATGCACAGATGATTAATGGCGAAAATTGGCTAAACAATGGACTAAAGTGCAATTTAAAAGTGATTACTTTAAAAAATTACAATAGACAAATGGCTTATGACTTACCTATTAAACCATCTCCAAACTTACCTAATGCTCAGGCTATAAACTTATACCCAAGTTTATGCTTTTTTGAAGGGACTAATGTAAGTGCTGGTCGTGGTACGGATTTACAATTCCAGATATATGGTTCGCCTTTTTTACCTAAAACAGATTATGCTTTTACACCTAAATCTAACGAAGGTGCTAAATACCCAAAGCATGAAAACAAAGTCTGTCATGGTTATAATTTAAGCGGTATTAAGCAACAAAATGGTTTAAACTTAAGCTATTTAATTAACGCTTATAACACCACTTCTACAAAATCTGATTTTTTTATTGCTAATGGCTTTTTTACAAAACTTGCTGGTACTAAAACACTACAACAGCAAATTGAAGCAGGTTGGAGTGAGGACAAAATAAAAGCCACTTGGACAAGTGGCTTAAATGATTTTATGGTTAAACGTAAACCTTATTTATTATATCAATAAAGATTAATCTTCATAAGGCAGACCGTTAGGTCTTAAGTTTTCTTTTCTGTATTCTTCTCTAGTTTGCTTTTCTACAGATCCATCTTGTATAACAGAGATGTTATATTTGACTTCTTTTTTCTCATGCTTAATATCCTCTGTTGCAACTGTTTTAACATCTGCAATACGTGCCTCTGCTTCTTTTCTTTCTGCTTCAGCTATAGCTCTTAATTCTTCTCTTCTTTTTTCAGCTAACGCTCTTTCTTTTATGGCTTGTTTATTAGCTTCAATTTGTGCTAATTGTCTCTCAGCTTTTTCTCTTTCAGCTTTTGCTCTGTTAGCTTCCGCTAAAGCGTGTTCTTGTTTAGATTTGGCTTCAGCTTCCTTTTTAATTAACTCTCTTTGCTCTTTTTCTTTAGCTTCAGCAATAGCCTGCTCTTTTCTTGCAGCTTCTTGAGCTTCCTTTTTAATTAATTCTCTTTGCTCTTGCTCTTTTTGCTTGGCTTCAGCCAATGCTTGATTTTTTCTAGCTGCGTCTTCTGCTGCTCTTTTTATCAACGCTCTTTGTTCTCTTTCTTTAGCCTCTGCAGCTTCTTTGCTTTTATTTGCAACACTAGCTAAACGTGTATCACTACTTGCATTGTGTCTTGGCTTAATGTTTCTTTTACGTTGCTCTTCGATAGATAAACTAGATCTTAAAACATCTTCTTCTAAATCTGCAATAGCATCTATTGGTTTTGAAATAGCACCAATTCTGTTTAAAGTAATTACATATAAATTATCTTCACGATAGGCAACAACAGTATATCGACCTTCTTCAAAATGATGTAATGGTATTTTTGCTTCTTTAGTCCCAATATCCATTATAACAGATTCCTTTTGAGAATGATATAAGAAACTAAATCTATAAATTTCTAAACTACTTTTAAGCATAATAGTATCGCCTGTTCTGTTTAATACATGAACAAGTCCTGCTTTGGTCGCTCCTACATTTTCAACTATAGTGGTTTTAACTTGCGAAAATACCGAAGTACTTAGCAATAACATTAAGAATAGTAGGAATGTTATTTTTTGCCTAATCATAATATAAATTTTATATAGTTACGCTAAAAATCAGTTCTAAGGGAGACCAAATGTATTATGAAATTGGGATATTAAATACAAATCTGAACATAATTTATATATAATTAGCCAAACGACATAAAATAGTCGATGAATAGTTAATTTATCTGATTATCAATGATTTAAAGCTGCAACTACTAATTAATTACCATATATGCAAAAAACACACCAAGTTTGTACAGTATTATTATATTTTTAAAACAAAGTAAAGAAACTTCTTAAAGTACACACATCGATACAGACTTGAAAATTACAAACTATACTGCTTATTAATATTTAATTCGTTTTTTCATTTCTTCAACAATATTAAAAGCAGCAGGACAAATAGCTACATTTTTTAAAGTCAAATTAGATATTTGCTGAAATTTTTTACGGTCAGTATGCGGAAACTCGGAACAGGCTTTTGGGCGCACATCGTATATAGAACAGTAATTATCTGCTCCTAAAAAGGTACAAGGTACAGATTGTAATACATAGTCATTCTCTTCATCAAGACGTAAATAGTTATCTATAAATTGTTGTGGTTTTTGCTTAAAATGTTTAGCAATACGTTGGATATCCTTATCAGTAAATAATGGTCCTGTAGTTTTGCAACAGTTAGCACATGTTAAACAATCGGTTTTTTTAAACTCGTTATCATGCAACTCTTGCATTAAGTAATCTAATTGCTTTGGTGCTTTCTTTTTTAGCTTAGTAAAAAAGGTTTTATTTTCCTTATGCTTATCTTTGGCAAGCTTTGGAAGACCATTTAAAAATTGTTCCATAGTGCAAAAATAGTATTTTAAATGAAAGACCTTTTCGGAAAAGCATTATTAGATTATCAAAATGGTAATTATACAGAAGACTTAATAACGTCTACTAACATATCTGACGACGATGAGTTACCACTTCCTTATCTTTTTAGGGATTATCAAGACATGCCAAAATTAGAACAAAAAGCTTTGCAACTATCTAAAGGACTGACATTAGATGTAGGTTGTGGCTCTGGAAGTCATAGTTTATACTTACAAGACCAAGGACTAAATGTTAAAGCTATTGACATCTCTAAAGGTGCTGTTGAAGTGAGTCATGCTAGAGGTGTCAAACAGGTTGCACACCTTGCGCTTTTAGATGAGACTGAAACTTTTGATACAATCCTTTTACTAATGAATGGTACTGGTATTTTTGAAACCTTAAATCAGGTATCTACGTATCTATCGCATTTAAAATCATTATTAAATACAGGTGGTCAAGTTTTAATAGACTCTAGTGACATAAAATATATGTATTTAGATGAAGATGGTGGATTTTGGCAGGATATGAATGCTAATTATTATGGCGAATTAGATTATTTTTTAAGTTATAAAGGAGAAGCTGAACTACCAATGAAGTGGCTCTATTTAGATTTTAAGTTACTACAACAAGCCTGCGAAGCTTCTGGTTTAAAATGCGAAATGCTCGCTGAAGGCGAGCATTATGATTATTTAGCTAAATTGTACGTTTAGATATCGTATCCTTTTTCGGACAACTTAGCTATCATTTTTTTATATAAATCTCCACTCCACATTACAGAAATATCACTCATTGAGGCATTCATGGAGTCTTGAGAGCTTACAATTTTTTGACCTGTATCACTTTGATAAAATTCTTTTAAAATTATTTTATCGCCTTCTGTTAATGCTTCAGGCTTAAACATATTTTTACCTGCTTTTGTTTTATACAACGCATTCATATTTTTAACATCTTGGTGTGTAAAATGTGCTTTATATGCAGACACTATCATTACAGCCAATTCATCCATTGCATCAGGCTTTACCTTTTTTAGGTCTTTCCATACAGCTGCTGGTACGTCTTGAGACTTAAATTGTTCTTCTAACATTGTAAACATTTGGTCAATAACTCCTTCATAATAGGTTATTGTTCCGTTGCTTTGAATACAAGCTTTAACGTCTTTGCTATACTGATCATTTTGAGCAATACTTACTGTACCTATTGCTAGAAAGCACACTAATGCGATAATTTTTTTCATTATAAATTTGTTTAAGTTATTACAAAATAGCAACTACTGTGCCACTCCATTAATGTACGTTTGATTTACTTTAATATTTGGTATTTCTTTTTCTTCAATGGTCATTATATTCTTATCTAATATAATAAAATCTGCAAATTTACCTGCTTCGATACTCCCTTTTTCTTTCTCCTCAAAATTAGCATACGCTGCCCAAATAGTCATTCCTTTTAAAGTTTCTTCTCTAGTAAGACCATTATCCTTATTAAATCCTCCTGCTGGATATTGGTTTAGATCCTGTCTTGAGACAGCTGCATAAAAGGTTAATAGAGGACTCACTTGCTCCACAGGAAAATCTGTACCTAAAGCTAATCTTCCGCTTTTTTCTAATAAAGTTTTATAAGCATAAGCACCTTTAATACGGTCTTTTCCTAGACGGTCTTCTGCCCAATACATATCGCTAGTTGCATGTGTTGGTTGTATAGAAGGTATGATGTTTTCGTTTTTAAAATAATCAAAATCATTATCTGTAATAATTTGAGCATGCTCTACTCTCCAACGTCTATTAGTTAGGTCTTTTAAGGTTTTCTGGTAAGTCTGTAAAACAAATCTGTTAGCAGAGTCTCCAATAGCATGAGTATTCATTTGGTATCCTGCTTTTGCTATTTGGTCAGCTAAATTAATAAAAGCTTCAGTACCAATAACTAATGCACCAAAATGGTCATGTTGGTCTGAATATTCTTGTTTTAAAGCAGCTCCTCTAGAGCCTAACGCTCCATCTGCATACACTTTTACAGATTGCACATTTAATCTGTCTGTTTTAATTTTCCCTTTTGATAGGTAATACTCTAAGTTTTCTTTTTTATTGCTAATCATAGCATACATACGCATATCTAATGTTCCGGCTTGTTGTAAACTATCAATTAATTGTATGACTTGTTTGTCCAAACCAGCATCTGAAACCGTTGTTAAACCTAAATCTGTACATATTTTATGTGCTTCAAGCAAAGCATCAATTTGTTGTTGTTTTGTAGGTTCCGGAAAAATAGCCTCAACCAACTCCATTGGATTATCTATTAAAACACCTGTAAGTTTACCATCTTGCTTTAATATTTCGCCTCCTTCAATTGTTGTATTGACATCTATTTTAGCTAAATCTAAAGCTGCTTGATTGCAAAGCATTGCATGACCATCTATTCTAGTTAAAGCAACAGGAGTATCTGGATACAGTTTATCTAAAAGCGCTTTATTAGGGTAAGTTTTGTCGTCCCAATCGTTTTGATCCCAACCTCTACCAATAATAAACTTAGATGGTCGGTTATTATGAAAATCGATAACACGTTTCATAACATCATCAAAACTTTTAGTATCTCTAAGATTTACTTGTAATTGATTTAAACCTAAACCATAAAAATGACAATGCGCATCAATAAATCCAGGCAACACTGTTTGTCCATTAGCATCAATAGTATTGATAGCTTTGTACTTTTTAGTAATATCAGTTGTTGTACCTACGTCTACAAATTTTCCATCTTTAATTGCAAAAGCTTCTGTAGTGTTAAAATCTGCATCAACAGTATAAACCGTTCCGTTGGTAATGATAGTATCGACTTCAATTTTATCTGAAGCACAAGATGCTATGATTAATAGTAATAATAAAACTTTGGTGATTCTCATTTTTAATATTTTTTGTAAATATAAACATAAAAAAAAAGCCTCAAAGAGAGGCTTTTAATTTAAAATATTAGGTAGTTTAAAACCTATAAATGAATTATTTAATTTTACTGAAAATCAAATTTATACGTTGCTCCTGCTAGAAACTGTATACCTTGAACAGGCGTGTTTTGCCATTTAGTATACTCCTCTCCTACAATATTATTAGCTTTAGCAAACACTGAAAAACGGTCATTTATATGATAACCAACATGTGCATTAGCATCAAAATAACTATCTAAGGTTACAATACCTGTGTTTGGACTAATCAAGTTAGGAATGTTAAATTGATCCTTACGCTCACCTACATAAAATAGATTAGCTCCTGCAAACCATTGATTGGTTATTTGATAATCTAAAAAGACAGATGCTGTTAAATCTGGTAAATTCCAAGCTTCCATTTGATTGGTTACATCATAAGAAAAATACTCTCCTTTAATGCCTAATGTAAAGTTACGGTTTATGTCTACATTTAATTCTCCAGCAACACTAAAAGTAGTCACATCATCATACACTAAACCAAACGAGTTACCGTAAGTATAAGGCTCTGATGTTGTTGAAATATCGTTATTAATATATAATGCTTTGTTTTTTTCTGAGGTGTAATTTCCACTAACTGAGTAACTCATTGTATTAGACAGTTTACCTTTTATTCCTGCAAATGCTTTGTATTGTTGGTCTGTAGGTGCAATAAATAAATTAGGTGATATAAAGGGATTTTCTTGAGCAAAATCGTAATACGAATTTTGATTTAATCCTCCTGTCACTCCTCCAAAAGCAATTAAAACCTCATCCACCAACCTGTAACTTGCTGCTATATTTGGATAGATAAAAAATTTGCTTTTCCTTGCTTCTGTATCGTTTAAATAAACAGCCTTTACACCTAAATCTACAGTTAAATCGTCTTGTTTTAATTGAAAAGTTGGAGCTAAACCTATCTGAAAGTTACCATAGTTAATCTGATTTGGATCTGCATAAGCTTTTTCAAAACTACCACCAACATAATCTGTAAACACTTCAACATCTACATCGTTATCCTGAATATTAATGGTACCAATTGCATTGGCTTTAAATCTATTTTCTCCTGATCCCAAGTTATCTCCGAAGCGTCTATATAAAACGCTTCCTGAAGATACTATAGCGTCTTCAAAAGTAATGTCTCCTCCAACATAACCATTAATAAAACTATGACCAACATCTAAACTATCTGCTGTTGCTTGATTAAATAGTGGTTGTTGTAAGCCATACCAATTGTACGTTTGGTATTGGAAACCACCTAAAGCGGTCCAACTATAATCACGATCTTTTTTAGTATATGTTAAATTAAGTTTTGAATCTGAAAATCCGTTGTCCGTTAATACGTTTTCAATATCTCCTTGTGACGAGTGATGACCAACGTATGCACTAAAAATTTGATCTCTACCAATAGCATGATTAAGATACGCTTCTCCAACTACCGTAGTATATGTACCAACACCTAAGGTAGCATAGTTATCGTACAACTTTACTTTTTTTGCTTTATCAACAACTGCTGCTTTTCCTTTTGCAGGTGTAAAAGTAGAGGCTACAGGAAATGAAAAAATATTATACTTTACTTCTTTTTTAGTTGCAGTCTCTGTGTCGTCTAAGGTCGGTGTTTCTTTAACTTTAAAAGCGTCAGAAATACTAGGTGTATATGGCTTAACAACATCTATAACTCCTGTTTGAATGGTATCTCCTTCTCTTTCTTGTGCAAAAGCGAAGACAGTGATTAATAGTGATGCTATCGTTAAAATGATTTGCTTTTTTGTACTAAACATAATTTATATTTATGAATTACGATTGTGTCGATTGCTGTTATTAGTCTTCAGATATTACTGAAGAGTTTGTTTTAGCTTCTTCTGTTTTAATTTTATTCAATTCGGTTTGTGCTTCTGTTTTTACATCTTCAAAATTGCTGAAGTTTTTGATAACACTTTCTAAAATGTAAGTGGCTTGAAAGGCATCACCTAAAGCATAAAAATTCTTAGCCATTATGACTAAACCTTTAGCTCCATAATATTTATAACCTGAATAATCTTTAGCCAAACGTTGTGTCACTTGGTTAGACTCTGCATATAACCCATCTTTGTTTTTAAAATATGCGTTATAGTATAGTGCTTCTGCTGCAGTTTCACCAGTTGCAAACGTTTCGACTAGTGCATAAGCTGTTCTTGCTTTAGCAACATCGTTAGTTTTAATTGCCGAACGTGCAATGATAACATGAGCATCACTTCTAATTTTATTATCCAAATTACCATTACTTAGCACTTTTTCCGCGTAAGCGACTGCTTGATTATAATTATTTAATTGATAATTAGATTGCATTAAATTAGACTGTGCAAATAAGCTGTTTTGCGGAAAGTTTGCTTCTGCCTCTAAACGTTTTAAGGTTGGTATTGCTGCATTCCAATCTTTTTTATCTAACTGTATTTGAGATAAACGTAGTAAGGCTTCTTCTGAAAACTCACTTTGAGATTTACCGACTACATAAGCATAATGAGGCTCTGCATTAGATTTTAAATCTTTTTTAAAGTACAATTGCGCTAAGTAAAAATGAGCTTGAGTGGCATGTAATCCATTAGAAAACTGATTTAAATACCCATTAAATTGCTTGATAGCTTCATTTACGTTTTCGTCTAGATATTGTTTTTCTGCAGCTTGATACGTTGCATTGTCTAAATCAGCATCTGTAACTTCTACAAAATCTAATGTTCTAACCCAAGATGCATACTCATCTACCTTACCTAAATCTATATAAATAAGTCTTGCTGTTGCTACTGCTTGATTAGCTTCTGGTGTGCTTGGATAGTCTTTAGCAACGGACTTAAAGGTTGATAATGCTTGTTGGTTTTGACTCGCGTTATAATATACTAATCCTTGACGTAATTGGGCTTTACTAGTAAATGGACTAGTACTATATTCTTTTTTTAATTGGCTATAAATAGCTATTGCTTTAGCATCTTTACCTGCTTTTACGTAGCTATTACCTAAGGCATACATAGCATCATCACGTAGCTTTGATGTTGGGTATTTTGCTATAAATTGTTCTAATTGGTTAGTTTGATCACCTTCTTTACCAATATAACCATAACTCATTGCTTTTTGAAAATACGCATAGTCATTTTCAATCTTACCTACTTGCATCGCTTTTTCATAAGCTGTTATAGCTTCAGTATAACGACTAGACACAAAATAACCATCTGCTAAACGTAAATACGCATCGTTTAACCTAACTTTATCAGATTGATTTTTCTGAATAAATTGATTAAAAAACACTGTTGATTGATCGTAGTTTTTTTGTTTAAAATACGTGTAAGCTATATTGTAATCTAAGTTTTCAAATTCCTTGGTTGACGAAGCTTCACCTTGTTGTTTAAATTGTTTAAACCCAATTAAGGCATCTTCGTAATTGGTTAGATTGTAATCTGTTTCGGCTTTCCAAAATGTTGCTCTTGCAGTAAATTTTTGATTTTGTTGTTCTTTCAAAGATTTATCAAAAAGGGTTTCTGCCTCTTGGTATTTACTTTCGTTATATAATTCTAAACCTCTGTAAAACGCTACTTTTTGTAACGCTACTTTGCTTTCAAAGCTGTTTTTATTTTTCAACAACTCTAAAGCTTCCTTATAGTTTTTAGAAGTAATGTACGAGTCTATTAGTAATACCTCTACCTCGTCTTTGTATTGTGTGTCCGGATATTTATCTAAATAGCCAGTTAGTATTTGAGGTACCGATTGATAAGCGTTACCAATTTCGTAACTTATTTTAGCGTAGTTTAACCAAGCGTCTTCTTGGATTTTTAAATCGTAATCCATTTGTGAGGCATTTCTAAACGCATTTAAAGCTTCTTGTTTTTTGCCTACATTAACGTAGCTTTCTCCTAAATGATAGTAAGCGTTTTGAGCGACACTATTATCTGCACTTACAATTTTGTTAAATTCTGAAATGGCTTTTTCATAATCCTTTTGCTTGTAATAAGCGTAACCTAATTGGTAATAATCTGTATTACTCCATTTTCCTTTTTTACCTTTATATTGGGTTAGGTATGGAATCGCTTCTTCATATTTTTTTAAGTTGAAATAACTTTCACCTATGATTTTATTTAATTCTGAAACTTCATCTCTGTCACTAGTTTCTAGTTTAGATTTAGCAAGTTCTATTGCTTTATCAAATTTTCCTAATTTGAAGTTTAAATCAGCCTGATAGTAACTTAGTTTTTCTTTATATTTTTCTTCTTGACCAACTTGTTCAAAATACTTATTAGCTCCATCATAATCATCACCTTGATAGGACATAAATCCTAAATAATATTTAGCCTGAGAACCATATTTTTGTGAAGTCTCCACACGTGTTAAATACTTTTTGGCGTCTTTATAATTTTTGGTAGTAAAGGATGCATAACCATTATTAAAATTATAAGTTTCTTTATCTGCTTTAGACAGTCCATTCTCGTCTACTTTAGCATACCATTTTTGAGCATAAGCGTATTTACCATTTGTAAAATAATATTCTGCTACATCTAAAAATGCTGTATTTTTTTTAGTACTTGTTGGATAATCTTCCACAAAACGCTCCATTAAAACGTCTGCATTTTGCTGATTTAATCTTATAGCTGCATTGGCTATATAAAAAGCACAATTACTTTTTACGTTTTGGTCTTGCGTCTCTTTTTTAATTTGACTAAACAAATTTTGAGAAGCTAAATATTGCTGACTATTATAAAGCTGTAACGCTTTTTGATAATCACCTAGACTATTGGTATAAACTGCTGACTCCTGTCCTAATAACTGAAAACAAAAGACTATGGTAATGAAAAATGTAAGTTGTTTTTTTACTGACATTGATACTATTTTTAAATTCAAATCAAAGATAAATTAATCTATATCTCTAACGATAGATTTAACTAATAATTATAAACTGACTTACAAATAATCAAAAAAAGGTAGTTTTAATTATTCTATATTTACAATCTTATTTAAAACAATCCCATACATGTCTATAAAGAATAAATTACAACTTTTAATAGCTAATCACTCAGGACTTTTAGTTGTTATTTACGCTGTAATTATTCGTTTAATTTTTGTAATATTTTATAATACAATAACCATTTTTCCTGACTCTGAAGATTATATTAATTTATCAAAAACGGTTTTTAACTTAACTGGTTATGATGGTAAAAGGACACCAGGATTACCAATAATTATAAATCTTTTTGAGACTAACTTAAGTTGGGTTGTAGGCTTCCAATTGCTTTTAGGTGTGGTCACAACATACTTTATTTATAGTATTAGTAGTATCCTTAGTAAGAATAAAGTAATTGGCTTTTGGATTGCCATTATATTTACATCTTTTGCTAATGTGGTACTATTTGATTTTGCTATACTAACGGAAACATTAACTACTTTTTTATTAAGCTTTAGTCTATGGACAATAGTCTATTGCAGGTTATTTGAGAGCAAAACTAAATGGCACTTTTACTTTTTATTGTCGCTAATTCTAACTTGGTTATACCTTACAAGACCATTTTTTATATATGTTCCTGTAGGTTTTGCTTTGTTTTTTATTGTAGCATCTTTTAAAACTAATTTAAAGTCGGTCCTTTTTAAAAATACATTAGTTTTATGCTTACCACTATTGACCTATTACATGTGGAACAACCATAATAAAAAAACCATTGGACACTTTACCAATACTGCATATTTTGGAATTAATTTAACACAAACAGCAACACCTTTTTTTGAACTAGTAAAAGACGAACATGCCCAAATTAGAGATATTATAGTTAGGCATAGAGACTCTATACTTATACACAATCCAAAAATTGAAGCTATGAGCGTTTGGGACGCACAGGTTGAGTTATTACAAGTCACAAATTTATCTCAAAAAGACCTGTATTTTAAACTAGGAGACATCTCTAAACAGGTTATAAAAGACAATCCCTTACTTTATTTAAAACAAGCAGGTAAATCTTGGCTACTGTTTTGGGGTAATCAAAGTAGTTTTTATTGGAATATTGAAAAGGTAAACAATGTTTATTTTAAGCAAGGCACCTTACTTTTGTGGATTTACATACAACGCTATGCCTTGATAATTTTTAATATCTTATTTCTAATATTTTCTCTTAAAAAAATAATCCTTTTTTTTAAAAACAAAATGCGTACTTATGATCCTGATCTTTTTATAGTTTGTATAATCCTGTCAGGATCTGTAGCACAAGCCCTAGTTGCCTACGGAAACAATAGTCGATTTTGTTTTCCGTTTTTCCCATTAATTGTTTACTTTGTCCTTTATAATATTTGGTCTTACAAACACGTTATCACAGCAAAAAAATAAAACTATTTTATGTCAAACACTGTCTTAGAATTAAAAAACGCTTCGATTTTTCAAGGTGAAAGTTTAATACTTTCTGAAGTTAACTTAGAAGTTAAAAAAGGTGAATTTGTTTACCTTATTGGTAAAACAGGTTCTGGTAAAAGTAGTTTTATGAAAACATTATATGGTGATTTAAAACTATCACAAGGTGAAGGACATATTGTTGAGTTTGACTTACCTACTTTAAAAGAAAAAGACATTCCGTTTTTAAGACGAAAACTAGGTATTGTATTTCAGGATTTTAAACTATTAACTGACCGTACCATTAATGACAATTTATTATTTGTATTAAAAGCAACTGGTTGGAAGGACAAAACAAAAATGAATGAGCGTGTCGCTTCTGTTTTGGAAAAGGTTGACATGAAAACTAAAGGCTTTAAATTTCCGCATGAGTTGTCTGGTGGAGAGCAACAACGTATAGCAATTGCACGCGCATTATTAAATGACCCTGAATTAATTTTAGCAGATGAGCCAACTGGTAATCTTGACCCACAAACCAGTATTGAAGTTATGGAAGTATTACAAGACATTAATAAAAATGGTAATACTATTTTAATGGCAACTCATGATTATGCTTTACTATTAAAATACCCAAGCAAAACATTAAAATGTGACGATAACAGGATTTTTGAAGTAGTACAACGCAAGACTACTGTATAAATTGGTTTAATATTTTAGAACACTTATTGGCACCTTTAACGTTAAGGTGATTTGCATCAAAAAAATCAGAATCATCAAACCTCTTATCTTCAAATAAGTTAATATAGGTTGTATTATTATTGCCTAAAGCTAAGTCATTAGCTGTTTCATACATTTTAGTAAGCTTTTTTGTGTTTACTAAATTTACATATCTGTAATTAACGGGAAAACTAACCAAATACACATTTAGTTGTTTGGCTTGACATTGTGTTATAATGTCTTGGATTCTTTTAGTATTTAATTTAAAATCCATCAAACCATCTTCATGATTTACAGTAACACGTCTAGCAAAATCATCTAAATCTTTAACGCTATTCTCTTCTAAATTAGTGGTAATAAAACCACTTGGATAGCTAGTTACCAAAGTGCCATCTTTTATATAATCTCTAACGTATTTGAGTGTTGTTGACAGCTTATGTACCAATGCTAAACTGTACTGTTTTAAATCATACGTATTAATTAATGGTATATTTAATCCCATTTGATTTTTATAAAAATACTTTCGCCATTTTAAATCTAGCTTATCATCTACTTCGCTTAAAGTTGTGTAAGCTATTGTTATAATAACGTTTTTTAATTTAGGAAAGCTATCCACATGCTTTTCAAATAATAATTTGTCATAGTATATAGATTGACTAACATTAGACACATTAAATGTTGTTGTATCAAACATTTGCGGATTTAGACCATAAAAAGCATGCGAATCTCCAAAAACCAATGTTTCTGTAGTTTTATAGTGTTTTTTGATTTGCTCATTTTTGTAGGTGTAATTATTTGGAACATACCTATAAAAACTCTCAATAGCTATAAAAACCAAAATTAAGGGTATGATAAAAAGCAAACTGTTTTTGAAAAAAGAATTCATTAATTAATAAAAAATAACATTTGTAAATATATCACTTTGAAAATTATCAACTTGTCTATTTATAAATCTATATTAATGCTTAGATTTGAAAAAAAAGCTACAACATAATAAAACTGTAGTTTACTTTATTTTAACCCAACCACCAAAATTTAAAACTAACTATTAATGACTTTTTTTTCTGTAATTATACCGCTTTATAACAAGGAAAAATATGTTTTAAACACGATTAAATCGGTTTTAAATCAGAGCTTTCAAGATTTTGAAATTATTATAGTCGACGATGGAAGCACAGACCAAAGCTTACAAGTAATTAATAGCATAAACAACCCTAAAATAACAATAATCCAACAAAAAAACCAAGGAGCTTCCATAACAAGAAACAATGCAATACAAGCCTCAAAAGGTAATTACATTGCAACATTAGATGCTGATGATCTCTGGGAAAACAATCATCTTTTAGAATTAAAAAAATGCATTAATGCTTGTCCTGAAGCTGTTTTATATTGTACTAATTACAATATTAAACGACACGATGGATTTATTACTAAGTCAAAATTTAATTTTAATTACGAGGACACCTGTTTAATTGTAAAAGATTTTTTTAAAGCTAATATTATTAATTTTATTCCTACTTCGTCTTCAGTTGCATTTAAAAAAGAAGATTTTTTTAAAATTAATGGTTATAATACTAAGCTAAGAACAGGACAAGATATTGACTTATGGATTAAATTTGGTCTTATAGGTCAAATAGCCTTTAACCCTAAGGTCACTATGTTATACAACTATTTTGATCAGTCCAGTTTATCCAACAAAAATTATAATGAAGACAGACTTTTATTAATTAATAATTATAAATCTGAAGAAAAAAACAATGCCTCGTTAAAACTATATCTAGATATTAATAGATATGCTTTAGTTATACGCCATAAATTATTAAAACAAATTACAGAAGCTAAAACGGTTAAGAAAGATATTAATTTTAATAATTTAAATTTCAAACAAAAAGTACTTGTACACCTACCTGCTTCAATGTTAATTAGTCTAAAAAAGCTTCATGGGTTTTTAATTAAAAACAATATTTATTTATCAGCTTTTAAGTAACTGGAATTCATTATAATTCCTGACATAATCCTCTTCATCATAAACGTCTGAGGCTAGCACTAAGCATACTGCACCTGAAGAAAAATTTTCTAGTTCTCTCCAAATCCCAGGAACAATCAACAAGCCTTTATTGGGCTTATTTAAGCTTACTTTTCTAGTGTTGTTACCATCTTTTAAAATGACATCAAAACTTCCGCTTAAAGGTATTAAAAACTGAAACAAAGCCTTATGTGCATGACCACCTCTATAAGCATCACTTGGAACATCATATAAATAATACACACGTTTTATATCAAACGGAACACAATCTTTTTCTATAACAGATAAATTACCACGTCCTTCTTCATCAGTGATTTTGGGTATTTCTATAATAGATACTGCGTTAACAGTCGTTGATTTTAATTTCATTTTAAGCCTTTTCAATTCCTAATTTAACTAGATTTTTATAAGTATCAATCCCTTTTAAACCTACTTTAAATTTTTTAATAATTTGATTTGTTTTTATTGCTCCTTGTTTATGTACAATATATAAATATTTGCATAATTTTAAATATCCTAATACACCAGAATACTTGTAATATAAAGCACTTCTAGCATACACTAATTTGTCATTTCCAGAATCTTTACCTGAACTAAAAAATGGATGCGACAGTATTACTTTAGGCTCAAATATAGTTTGCATTTTTAATTTTAAAGCCTCTCTCATAAAAATATATTCGTCTGCGGTTTCAAAAGTTGACCCTAATCCAAAATTGACATTAAAAAGCAATCTGTTTTGCTTTATTAATTTTGTATTAAACGTAATCACAACAGAGTTAACCTCTTTAATAGACTCTAGATTATGAAACTTAACTAGAGGGTAATTTTTAAATAAATTACCATCAAAATCTTCCATTTTAAAAGTTATAATAGCTGCATTAGGATTTTTATTATATGCTTCTAAAATAATTTTATCAAAATCAGGTTTAAATTTAACATCATCATCCACGATTAAACATAACTGACCAATCGTGTTGTTTATTGCCATGTTTCGGCTTTTAGCCAAACCTTTTTCAAAACTATTTATCACTCTAATATTATCAACAGTTGACTTCAATAAATGAGATTGATCTGTTTGATTAATTATCAGGATATTATAATTTTGAGAAGAACTATTTGGAAACATATTTGATAGAAAATCCAAAGATGTCTGAAACATTGTTGATACTAACAACTCTAATTTTACATCTTTCTTTTTGGCATTGCCCATTAACTTCTATCTTTGAAAACAAATGTATAAAATATAAATGAAGATATTATTAATTGGCGAATATAGCAGACTACATAATTCTTTAAAAGAAGGTTTAATTGCTTTAGGACATCAGGTGACTTTAGTGAGTTCTGGTGATGGCTTAAAACAATTTGAATCTGATTATCTGTTGACTTCAAAAGTTAAAAATAATAGCTTATTAAAACTCTTAAATTTTGGATTAATTAGACTTTTTGGTGTTAATTTAATTCAAAATGAATACTACCATCAGTTTAAAAAATTATTACCACGATTTAAAAATTTTGATGTTGTACAATTAATTAATGAGGATGCTCTTGGTGTCACACCTAAACAGTCTATAAAGTTATATACACAGCTTTTTAAACAAAATAAAACTATTTACTTATTGGCTTGTGGAGAAGATTGTGTTACCATAAACTATTTTTTAAATCCAGCTAATGGTTACTCCGTTTTGACACCCTATTTAAAAAATAAAGCTTTAAAAAATACATTTAATTATTCATTAAAATATACAACAAAAGCCTATAAAAACTTACATAGTTTTTTAAACAAAAACATTAAAGGTGTAATCTGCTCTGACATGGATTATCACAGAGCGTACATAAATCATTCTAAATATTTAGGCCTAATTCCTAATCCAGTTAACACAGATGTATTAGAATTTAAATCCTTAAAGACTGATGACAAAATTAATATATTCCATGGTATAAACTCGACATCAAGTTTAAAGAAAGGTGCAAATTATTTTTCTGAAGCTTTAGAAATTATTGCTAATAAATACCCTGAAAAAGTTAGCATTTCTAGCACTACTGACTTACCTTATAATAAATACATACAAAGTTATGATCAAGCACATATCATTTTAGATCAAGTATACTCCTATGACCAAGGTTATAATGCTTTAGAGGCCATGTATAAAGGCAAGGTTGTTTTTACAGGAGCAGAAAAAGATTGGTTAGAATATTACAACTTAAAAGAAAACAGTGTTGCTATTAACGCCTTACCATCAGTTGACTATATAGTTGAAAAGCTTGAATGGTTAATTAATAATCCTAATCAATTAAAACTAATTGGACGTCAGGCTAGCGCTTTTGTAAAGCAGCATCATGATTATATTACAATAGCACAACATTATTTAGATACTTGGAATAAAGCCTAATTACTCCTCTTCTAATTTATCCGGAATTACACCAAATAATGACGAATAAAATATTAGTAAGATAATAGCGTAATACATTACATAAGTTGCAAAATGTGCCATATTAGCTCCAACTAAACCAAACTCGTCTATAAAATACTTACTAGTAAAATATAATGTTGTAACAGAAAAAGCTTCGGTTATTATATAATGCCAAAACATTCGTTTTGCTAAAAACTGATAAGCTATAACAATTGAAAGTACTTTGATAAAATCGCCTAATAATTGCCATAAAAACAAATCCTCTACTGGTCTAAATTCTTCAGTAAAAACTAAACTAACAATAAAACCTCTTAAAAAATAGACTACGATTAAACCTAACGCAAATATTGGAATTATTGTTTTATAAAAACTAAATACCTCTTTTCTAAAATCTTTGATATTGTCTATTTCAGAGAATCTAGGTAAAATATACATGGTTAATAAGGTACTTACAAATAGTAAGTAATATTTAGAAATCCGATTCATTGCTTCCCAAAAACCAGCTTGTTCTAAACCTATATTATCAATAATATAACTTCTAATTAATATGGCAACTAAGGGTAAAATAATGGCAGAAAACAATGCCATTCCTGAGTATGAGCCAAGTTTTTTAGCAAAGTTTAAACTAAAATTACTAGCTTTAATTAATGGTATAAAGTTTTTTCGGTTTGCAATACCAACAAGTGTTATTAAAAAAATAATGGACTCTGCAATGACTACTGCTATTAATGCTCCATCAATTTTTTCTTGCCAAATCAATAAAATGGTAATAACTGCACCTAAAATTTGACCAAAAATATTAAATACAATCAAATACTTATATTTTGCAAAGCCATTCATTATGGAAAAAGCAAACATATTTAACGCGTAAAACGGAAGTGCCATAGAAAATATCCTAATAACGTACGCGTAATTGTTGTAGTCTTTAAAAATTAAATCATTAATGTATTCTGCTTTAAAATAAACTAGAATGGACATTAATAGTGTTGAACAAAATCCCATGTAAAAAACAGTAGAGATTGTTTTACTTAATTGAAAAGCATCATCTTTAAATTGGGCGATGTACTTTACAACACCCTTATAAAGTCCTAAAATAGATAAAGATTGCACTGAACCAACAAAATTACGTAGGTTACCAACTAATGCCATACCTTCTGAGCCTACAAATAATGCTATAAATTTGGATGTTAAAAATCCTGCTATAATTTTTACAATTACAGATACAGAATTAAGGGATGCAACCTTAACTAAGACATTATTATTTATGTAGTCTAGAACTTTTTTCAATTAGTAATTATTCAATTTTTCAATCACTGTATCTACCTCTAAACTAGTCATTATTGGACTAATAGGTAAGCTTACACAAGTTTCGTGATTTTTTTCTGTTATTGGAAATTTTAAATGGTTAAATCGTTGAAGCGCAACTTGTTTATGCGGTGGAATAGGATAATGTACTGCTGCTTCAATATTATTTACTTTTAAATACTCTAAAAAATGTTGTCTATTGTTAACTAAAACCACAAATAAATGAAATACATGGTTTTTAGAACCATCATAAAATGGTAGTTTTATTTTATTATTGTTGATTTTAGATATATATTGTTTAGCTATAGATTGTCTATGGCTATTATCGTTTTCTAAAGCGCTAAGCTTAATGTTTAGAAACAACGCTTGTATTTCGTCCATCCTGTTGTTAACGCCTAAGACTTCATTTTCATATTTAGTGCTAGTACCATAATTTCTTAATTTAAATATTACGTCAGCTAAGTTGCTATTATTTGTGGTAATTGCACCAGCATCTCCTAAAGCACCTAAATTTTTACTTGGATAAAAACTAAATGCTGCAGCATCGCCTAAATTTCCTGCTTTTGAATTTAACCTTTTATTTAAAGCTCCATGCGCTTGAGCTGCATCCTCAATAACTAATAATTGTTTTTGCTTTGCTAAATCATTTATGGCTTCCATATTACATAGTTGACCATATAAATGAACGACCAAAATTGCTTTTGTTTTATTAGTCAGCTGTTTTTTTATATCCGAAGCTTCAATATTAAAAGTACTAGGATTAGGATCTACCATGACTGGTTCTAGCCCAACTTCTAACAAAGCTAATATAGAAGCTATAAATGTATTAGCAGGCACAATGACTTGGTCTCCCTTACTTAAAACACCAAGTTCCATATAGCCTTTAAAAATTAATACTAAGGCGTCAAAACCGTTGCTAACACCAATACAATGTTTAGTGCCACAAAAGGCTGCAAAGTTAGCTTCAAAGGTATTAACACCATCTCCTAAAATGTATTGTCCTGTATTTAAAAACGAATCAAATTGGTTTTTAAATTGGGTATCAAACCTTGCGTTTATTTTTGGTAGGTCTAAAAACTTAATCATATAAACACTGAATTTAATAATTCGTGATTTTTTGTACTAACGCTATAAAAGTCTTGCCCAATCATTCTAGCTCCAAAACTTTCTTTCCAATACAATAGTCCTTTATTAATATTTAAACCATTATTTACATTTGATGTACCAAAATCAAAATAACGTTTGTTTATAAAAACAGTATGTATTAAATGGTTAAACAACACATCTAAACTCCCTAATTCTTGTTTATCATTATTTGCTGAAATATACTGTGCATGTGCTACATTTTTAGTTTCAAAAACAGTCGCTCCTGCTACAATAGTATTGCCTTTATATACATTAAACTGTCGTATATTATCAGGAAAATGGGATTGCAGCAATGTTATCTCTTCTAGCGTATGCACAGGCTTGACATTATGTTGTGCCTTTAGGTTAGGTATTAAAATATCATTCCAAAAATTATCTAAACTACTTTCCTCCTTTACTACTAAATTATGGGTTTGTCCTTTTTTTAACCCTCTTTTTCTATTGCTAGAAATTGATATTGGCATAAAATTATAATCAATTACTGATAACGCATCACGTCTAACAACATTAGCTTTTAATAAAAACATTAAATACGCTAACTGACTGTTTGGTCCTGAGGCATAAATTGAAGGAAGACTCTTAATATTTAAATACAATATATCTTGATCTTCCAAAAACCGCAAAAGCAATTTAAAGACCTCTAAGACGTCATTAAATTTTAAAGTCTTATGCGTTACTAATCCACCATAGGTTAATCCTTGATGAGAGTGTAGTGTATCACCAACCTTATTTGCTGGTAAAACCGCAATTAGCTTTTCACCTTTAAAAATAAGTAATGAATAATCATCAAATCGTTTTTTATGGTATTCCATAAAATTTCGATTTAACAAAAATGTTGCATTATTGGAGGCAGTAATAAAACTGTTCCAAAGCTCTTTGTGTTTAGCGGAATATTTGATTAAAGAAAAAATAGCGCATTTTTATTTAAGCAATGAAAGTACTAATTTTTATTGAAGAATTTAATATAAAAATAAGTTATAGCTTGTTACTGAATATATTTAAGTGTCAACGCAATATAATTGTCCGTTAACACAAACTTAAATATGAAGCAAATTGCCATGATTAGCTAATTTTAATTCCATTTATAAATTATAAATTGGTTTGGTAATACACAAAAAAAAGAGGTTTCTAAATTAGAAACCTCTTTTAACAACATATTATATACTGTAGACAGTTGTTTTAACAACTCATCTAATATTAAGCAATCTTATTTCTCTTACGATCGTTTTCTGTTAACCAGATTTTACGTAAACGAATATGGTTTGGTGTAACCTCTACATACTCGTCTTTTTGGATATATTCTAAAGCTTCTTCTAAACTAAATTTAATAGCTGGTACAATTTTAGCTTTATCATCTGCTCCAGAACTACGTACATTACTTTGCTTTTTAGCTTTAGTAATGTTTACAGACATATCATCTTGACGCGAGTTTTCTCCAATAACTTGACCTTCATAAATATCTTCACCTGGCTCCACAAAAAACTTACCTCTATCTTGTAATTTATCGATAGAATAAGGTATTGCTTTACCATTTTCCATAGAGATTAAAGATCCTGAAATACGTCCAGGAATAGCACCTCTTAATGGTTGATATTCTTTAAAACGGTGTGCCATAATAGCCTCACCAGCAGTTGCAGTTAATAATTGGTTACGTAAACCAATGATACCACGAGAAGGAATTAAGAATTCGCAAATCATACGATCTCCTTTTGTTTCCATACTTAGCAGTTCACCTTTACGTAAAGTAACAAACTCTACTGCTTTACCTGATACACTTTCAGGAAGATCAATTGTTAATTCTTCAACTGGTTCACATTTAACACCATCAATTTCTCTAATGATAACTTGTGGTTGTCCAATTTGTAATTCATAACCTTCACGACGCATAGTTTCAATTAAAACTGATAAGTGTAATACACCACGTCCAAAAACCATAAATTTATCTGCACTACCAGTTTCACCTAATCTTAGTGCTAAGTTTTTTTCTAATTCTTTTTCTAAACGATCTTTAATGTGTCTAGAAGTTACGTATTTACCGTCTTTACCAAAAAATGGCGAATCGTTAATAGTAAACAACATACTCATTGTAGGCTCATCAATTGCAATTGATTTTAAACCTTCTGGATTTTCAATATCTGCAATAGTATCTCCAATTTCAAATCCTTCAATACCAACAACAGCACAAATATCTCCTACTTGTACGCTATCAACACGTTTACGACCTAAACCTTCAAAAACAAAAAGTTCTTTTATTCTACTTTTAGTTATAGAACCGTCTCTTTTTACTAAAGAGATTTGTTGACCTTCAACTAAGCTACCTCTTTGTAATCTACCAATCGCAATACGACCTGTAAATGAAGAAAAATCTAAAGATGTAATTAATAACTGAGTTGTTCCTTCGTCAAACTTAGGTGTAGGCACATGCTCTACAACCATGTCTAATAAAGGCTCAACGTTAGTTGTTTCTTTTCTCCAATCATCACTCATCCAGTTATTTTTAGCCGAACCGTAAACCGTTGGAAAATCCAATTGCCACTCTTCTGCTCCTAACTCGAACATTAAGTCAAAAACTTTTTCGTGTACTTCATCTGGAGTACAGTTTTCTTTATCAACTTTGTTTACAACCACACAAGGCTTTAACCCTAAGTCAATTGCTTTTTGTAATACAAAACGTGTTTGAGGCATTGGTCCTTCAAAAGCATCAACTAATAACACAACACCATCTGCCATGTTTAATACACGCTCTACTTCTCCTCCAAAATCGGCGTGACCTGGTGTATCAATGATGTTAATTTTAGTATCCTTATAAATAACAGATACGTTTTTAGATGTAATCGTAATTCCACGTTCACGTTCTAAATCGTTATTATCTAAAATTAAGTCTCCTGTATTTTCGTTTTCACGAAACAGTTGACAATGGTACATGATTTTGTCAACCAACGTCGTTTTTCCGTGGTCAACGTGTGCAATAATTGCAATGTTTTTAATATTAGCCATAATTGTGCCTTATTTTAAGCGTGCAAAGGTACTCATTTTTTATATAAAAAAACGTTTTAATTTATATTTGACAAATTCATTAATAAAATTTGTAACATTTTTAACCTAACAGACACAGATAGTTAGGATTATATTAAAAAACAATTGCATTTAAAAGCTTTATATTTATTGCAAAATAATATATTCTTAGTTTTGTAATCATATCAATTAACCACATATAAAATCACTAATACCAAACCATGAAACATCTTGCACCTTTATTAATTATCGTTTTATTATTTGCTAGTTGCAGTAAAAAAATTGAAGAATCATACTTTGTACCAAAAGACGCTATTGGTATAATGTATGTTAACTTAAAATCCCTTTCAGAAAAAAGTAAAGATTTAGATTTTAATAAATTAAGTATAAATTCGCTTATCGAGGACAAAGCACCTAAAGAGGTTAAACGTTTTGTGCAAGAGTTACTATCTAAAGATAATTTAGATAAGACGTTTAGAAAAGAATATCTTTTAGGCTTTGGTACGTTTAAAAGATTATCTGGTGTTGGTGGATTAATAATTCCTATTAAAGACGCAACATCGTTTGAAGCCTTTATAAAACCAATGATTGATGAAATACCTAATCTAGAAAAAGAAACTAATGTTGGTAAAGATCAAGGATTTACTATTTACGCAAACAAAGAAATTGCAATTGGATGGAATGGTAAAACTGCATTAATTATAGGAGCAAATAATTATGCTGCTGCAGAATTAAAAGACCTTACTACATTAAATAGGGAAGATTGTATTTTAGCAACCAACTATTTTGATGCCTTTTTTGACACTAAACAAGACATGGGTTTACACATCACCTCTACTCCATTAGGAGATGCATTTGATGGATTACTAAATACTTTTGCAGGTTTGGATGTTAATCTAGAAAACAACAACTTATCTTATTATGGTAGCTTTGAGCAAGACCATATATACACTAAAACCAATTTAAAACTAAATGATGATTTTAAATCTATAATTGGTTACAAAAAGTGGATGTCTACCTCATATTCAAAATCTATGCTAAAAGCATTACCAGACAATCCTTTATTGTTTGCAAAACTATCTATTGACACGGAAGACTTTTACGACCATATTTTAAGTTTACAGGACAACAAAACATTACCATTACAGGTTAGAGAAGAGTTGAGAAAAAACATAAAAAAATCAAATCAAGAAACTGAAAAAGAACTTGGTATGGATGCTAAATCTTTTTCTAAAATATTTGATGGATCATTAATGTTTGCCATAACAGAAGGTAAAACAGTAAAAGACACTATTTATGATTATAATTATTTTACTGACGAAGAAACCTATGAAGTAGTAGATAAAAAAACACCTAACATGTATGGTACAGTAGCCCTAAAAGATAAAAATAAATTTGACCAATTTTTTAATATTGTAAAAAGGAAGGGTGCACAAATAGAAACCTTAAACTCCAATTATTTTAAAATAGACGGTAGTACTTTTATGGTTATTACAGAGGATTACATCTTTTTTACAAACGACCAAAGTAAAGCTGATGAAATAAGTAGTAACGGAAAACTTGCCAACAATTTAAGCGACTTTAAACATAAAGATAAATTATCACACAGCGTTTACCTTTACACAAAAGGAAATATTGCCGAACTAGGAAATGACTTTACTCAATCTATAAACAACATCTATAATCCTTATAGTAGTTACAATAGATATGGCAACAATAAATCAATGGATGTCATTACAGAAAAGAGCAGCGAGCTTTACAACAAATATTATGGCGAAAATCATTATTTTATAGATACAGATGGAGGCGAATCTTTTACTTATACTAAAGGAAACAAAAACTCATTAATTCAATCCATATTATATGGTGACGAAGTTGCAAAAATGATGAGCACTTTAGAAGATGATGATTATGATGAAGCAGATGAAGATGAAATAGAAGAAACTGTAATAGAATCTACAGAAATAAACTAGATTAAGTGCAAGTTACTATACAATCCATAATACCAGACTATTTTACTCCAGCTTCGTCAGAAGTCTGGAGTAAAAATTTTGAATTTCAACCTAATTCTAAATACTTGGTTAAAGCTGTATCAGGAAGCGGAAAAAGCTCGTTATTTAATTTTATTTATGGTTTAAACAATAGGTTTTCAGGCTCAATTTTATTTAACGACACCTCTATTACTTCGTTTTCTGAATCTGATTGGACAACTATTAGAACGCAAAAAATCGCTATCGTTTTTCAGGGTTTAAAACTGTTTCCAGAATTGACAGCTCTGGAAAATATTCAGTTAAAAAACATACTTACAAATCATAAAACGGAAGCCGAAATTTTAGACATGATGTCACAATTAGAGGTCGACCAATTAGCACATAAAAAAGCTGAAACCTTATCTTACGGACAACAACAACGTATTGCTATAATCAGAGCATTATGCCAACCTTTTAAATTGTTGTTACTTGACGAACCCTTTAGCCATATTGATGAAGCTCAAATTACTAACGCTATAGCACTTATTAATAATGAAGTTACCGCAAACCAAGCAACCTTAATTATTGCTAGTTTAGGAGATACTTATAATATTGACTACACAAAAACAATATTGTTATGATAGGTCAACTTTTAAAAAAACAGGTCCACAAATCACAACTATTATTTTTTGCATTAAGCTCTAGTTTAGGCCTAGGTATTTTACTAATTGTGGTGCAATTATTTATTGATACGCAATCCTTATTTAATTCTAAAAACGATTTATTAGGCAATCAAAATTTAATAATATATAAGGACTTAGGACGTGATAATGCTTTTACATCTGATGAAATTACAGAGTTAAACGCTCAACCTTTTATAAATAAAACAGGTGGTTTTACTCACGGAACCTATCGTGTTTTGGCTAGTGTAACGTTTCCTAATCACGCAGGAATATCCACAGAAATGTTTCTAGAAGCTGTGTCTGATGAGTTTATAGACATTACCAATAAAGATTGGAAATGGCAACCAGGAGATAAAGAGGTGCCAATTATTATTCCTAAAAACTATATTAATTTATATAATTTTGGATATGCAACTAGCTCTGGATTACCACAAGTTAATGAGAAAATAATTAGACAAGTCCCTATAGACTTGACGTTATCCGGAACACATAAAACTGAAAATTATCGTGCTTATATTTTAGATGCTTCAGAAAAAATAAACTCTATTTTAGTTCCAGAATCCTTTTTAAACTATACCAACAAAAAATTAAGTCCTTTAAAGGATAATAAAGTTTCACGTATTATACTTGATGTTATTAATCCATCTGATCCTAAATTATTAGAATTTTTAACTTCAAAAAAATACAATTACCTATCCAACGATGTTCAAAATTCAAAACTTAGCTATGTCTTAAAATTAATATTAAGCATTGTTTTAGGTATTGGCTTACTAATAACCGTTTTATCCATATACCTTGTTATTACCAACATTAATTTACTTATTCTAAAAAATAAGCAAACCATAACACAACTTCATTTTTTAGGATATTCTAAAGTACAAATAGCAAAAGTATATCATGCTATTGCCTTTAAGATTTTAGCAGTTTCTATTATAGTAGCACTAAGCCTTAATATTATTTGTAAATATATTTTTATGCAATATTTAAGCGTTTTACAAATAGAACCTAACCTAACATCTATTATTTATACGGTTATTTTAAGTGTATTGATTTTTATTAGCCTAGCCATGTATTACCGCAATCATACAAATAGTAAAATCAAACAAATGTTAAGACCTAATACAAGTCTATTATCTTCTGAAAATTAACTTATCTTTGCAGGATAAATTATTACAATTATGACACTTCAAGATATCCCTAAAATTAAACATACAGCTAGCAATAACTTTTTTTTACTTTGTGGTCCTTGTGCTATTGAAGGCGAAGAAATGGCTTACAGAATAGCCGAAAAAGTTGTTACCATTACTAACAAACTTGAAATACCTTACGTTTTTAAAGGTAGTTTTAAAAAAGCTAATAGAAGTAGGATTGACAGTTTTACAGGTATTGGAGATGAAAAAGCATTAGAAATTTTAGCTAAGGTGTCTGAAAAATTTGATGTACCAACCGTTACAGATATTCATGAGGTTAGCGATGCTGCAAAAGCTGCACAATATGTAGATGTTTTACAGATTCCTGCATTTTTGGTACGCCAAACAGATCTTGTTGTTGCTGCTGCTAAAACAGGTAAGGTTGTCAACCTTAAAAAAGGACAATTTATGAGTCCTGAAGCAATGAAGCATGCTGTACAAAAAGTAAAAGATGCTGGAAGCGACAAAGCTTGGATTACAGATCGTGGAACTATGTTTGGTTACCAAGATATGATTGTAGATTTTAGAGGTATACCAACAATGCGCCAATATGCACCAACTGTTTTAGATGTCACACACTCTTTACAGCAACCAAATCAAAGTGCTGGTGTAACAGGTGGAAGACCTGATATGATTGAAACTATTGCACGTGCTGGAATTGTAAATAATGTAGATGGTTTATTTATTGAAACTCATTTTGATCCTGCAAATGCTAAAAGTGATGGTGCTAACATGCTTCACTTAGATAATCTAGAAGCTTTATTAACTAACTTAACTGCTATTAGAAAAACTATAAATAGCTTATAATATCCCTTAAACATAATTACAAATGAAACAAATATTACTAAGGTCAATAGCCTTAGTAAGTCTTACCCTATTGTCAACACTGACATTTGCTCAGGATAATACTGACTTACAAAAATACACTGCCAATAATAAAGGAAAATTTTATATTAGTTGGGGTGGAAACCGAGAAACGTTTTCTGAATCTGACATCAGGTTTCAAGGTAATGGTTATGACTTTACTATTGAAAACGCTACTGCTGAAGACAAACCTAAAGGATGGCATATAGATTATATTAATCCAACTAGGATGACTATACCACAAACCAATTTTAAAGCTGGTTATTTTATTTCTGACAAATATAACATATCACTTGGTGTAGATCATATGAAGTATGTAATGAACAGAAACCGAAGCCAAAATGTAACCGGTTATGTTAACCTTCCTGCGGATGAAGAAGGTAGTGTATTTAACGAAGAATTTGATGGAAGTGAGTATGTGGTATCAGAAGATTTTCTAAAATTTGAGCACACCAATGGACTAAACTATGTGTATTTAGAAGTCAATAGATTTGATGACATCTCTTCTATCTTTAAAATAAATAATACAGATAAATTTCAATTAAATATTACAGAAGGTCTAGGTGCAGGTGTTTTATATCCAAAAACCAATACGACACTTTTAGGTAAAGATACTTATGATGAGTTTCATTTATCTGGTTACGGAGTTTCTGCTAGTGTAGGGTTAAACTTTACCTTTTTTAAATACTTTTTTATTCAAACCGATTTAAGAGGTGGTTATATAAACATGCCTGACATTAGAACGACAAGTAATGCTAATGAGAGTGCGTCACAACATTTTTGGTTCTTACAACGTGTATTTTCTATTGGTGGACGCTTTAGACTTTAGTCTATTGCAACATTAAAGCTTCTTGCAATACAGCTTTAATTACAGTATCATCTATAGTATCCAGGGACTTGTATCTTAATGAAATCATTTTTTTCCTGTTTTCAATAACATGATATTCCTTAAAAACAGTTAATTGATTGCCTTTAACAAACACCAAATCAACAAATTGTTTTTTATGACTTGCGTTTAAATAACAAAAAGGCATTCCGTTTACATAATAAAACGGAATGCTCCATTTATATTTTAATTCAAAGTTAGTTATTGAATGTTCAATAATAACCTGTAAATGCAACAACATGGAACGGTAAGGCTCTGGTTGTTTTATAATATAATCTTCTGCTGGATGCAATTTGCTACAATATATGTAATAAGCTAAGTACTCCAATAGCTAATAATGCCACACCTATAATTGCTTTAAAAGGCATTAACTTATCTGATATTTTTCTTAAAGTCTCTTCTAAAGCAGGTACTTTACCAAATACATGAGTTAGCAATAACAAGCCTCCAATAATACTTACAATACTAAAAATACCAAACCCTCCTCCAAGTATAATTAAAATTGGTAATACAACTAGTGCTCCACCAATTACAGTTTGAAAAGGCGCCAAAACACCTGCTATTTTATTAAAAAAATTAGCTTCGCCATCCCATTTGTCTAAGGTTGCTAATCCTAATAATAACCCTCCTGAAATGTTTGCAATGTCTAATAGTAATCCTGTTAATGCCATGATTTATTTTGTTTAAATTGGTTAGATTATAAATTTATGAAAAATAAATGATGCACGCGTTAATTGTTAAATTGAAAATTAAGAAACCTTTAACTTTTATATTCTAATTAATTGCACTTACTTTGTAATTCAAAGTACTTTAATTATGAGCAACGAAGATTATTTAAAAGATATCAGCGAGATTAAAAACTTAATGAATAAGTCTTCAAGATTTATTTCACTTAGTGGTTTAACAGGCATTTTAGCTGGTATATATGCACTTATAGGTGCAGCAGTCACTTATTATTTTGTCACCACTTATAGTTACGGAACTTTGCTTTTGGATGGATGGGTTTTTAAAACTATTGTATTTATACTATTTATGGTTGCTTTTTTAAGTATCGTTACTGGTATATATCTTACGACCAAAAAAGCAAAAAAAAATGGCGAAAAAATTTGGGATACCTCATCAAGACGATTAATATTTAATTTTCTAGTTCCGTTAGTCGTTGGTGGATTATATATATTAATTATACTTAGTCAAGGTCGTTATGGACAAACAGGTGGATTGATGCTAATATTTTACGGTTTAGCATTAATTAATGCCTCTAAATATAGTATTGGTAACATTAAATATTTAGGATATTGCGAAGTGATTTTAGGTCTATTAGCTACATTATATCCAGGTTATGGTTTCTGGATTTGGGTTGTAGGTTTTGGCTTTATGCATATTATTTATGGTACATATATGCATTTTAAATACGATGTTAAATGAGTATTGAAGTTCCGGTTATTTTAATAGTCATAGCAATAATAATTTTTTTCTCGACTGCATGGGTTTTAAAAAAATATAGTCAAAACATAAAAAAAAACAAAATAACAGCTTTAATACTAAGTATAATTATTACGCCTTTAGCCTATTATGGATTAATATTATTATTGATAAGTTATATAGAGTACATCCCTGAAACTACTTTTAATAAAGAAAAATGGCGTACTGAAACAGCTTCAAGATATAAAATGAGAAATGACCTAATTGATAATCAAATTTTAAAACTAAAAAACAAGTCTGAAGTTATTACGCTTATTGGTAATCCTTCTAATAGCACTAGTGATAATCAATGGATTTATGATTTAGGAATATCTAGTGCAGGCTTTGGTGTTCAATTTCATAGTTTACAAATCACTTTTAAAAACAATGTTGTAGCAAAAGTTAAAAAGTTTGTAATAACAGATTAATTAGCAAAGATTCCTATTTTCGCATAATATAAAATGAGTATAATAACCAACATCAATAAAGTATTTGACCATAGGATTAGACTAGGTATCATGTCTGTTTTAATGGTTAACGAATATGCTGATTTTAAAACCCTAAAAGCGTTATTAGATGCGACAGATGGTAATTTAGCAAGCCACACTAAAGCATTAGAAAAAGCAGAGTATATCACTGTAGAAAAACAATTTATAGATCGAAAACCTAACACACGTTATAGTGTTACTAAGTTAGGTCAAGCCGAATTTAAAAAACACATTAATGCACTTGAAAAATTAATCAAAAAACAGTAATCTATTTTTTTAACTATTCACTTTGAAAAACAAAGTACTTTTAAATATGAAAACACAACGCAAACAACTCATCGCTTGGTTATTTAAAATCACACAGCATTTTTACACCAAATACTTCAAAAAAAATGAACCTTGGCATATAAAAAAGAAACATCTTTTACAGTTTCCCAAAGAGACCTTTGGTTACCACCTTGGCACGTTTTTAGAAAAAAATGGATTTGATTTAATACCAAAAGCAGAACGTCATGACGCCTACCATGTTATGACTGGTTACAACACCAATGAAGAAGATGAAATTGCCTTACAATTTCTTTGTTTTGGTAATGGTAAACGCAGCATATACTTATTTAGTGTTATTACCATAGGCTCCATAATATTACCAGAATACTGGAAGTATTATATTAAATCCTATCATATAGGTAAAAACGCCAACGCCTTTTATAATCTTGATTATAAAAGATTACTCGACACATCCATTAGTAAATTAAGAAGCTCAATATTTATTAATCTAAATTATTAACATGAAAACCTACATCAAGCATATTATTACAGCTATAACCTTAGCAATATTAGCTATTATATTATCTAACGTTCATATTAATTACAAAGCTAAAGACAAGCTTTATGATAACCTTACTGAAATACCTAAAAACCGCGTTGGATTAGTCCTTGGCACTAGTAAATTTGTTGACAATAATACTATAAACCTATATTACAAATACCGTTTAGAAGCTGCTTTTTCACTTTATAAAAATAAAAAAATAGAAATAATTTTAATTAGTGGAGACAATAGCACTGTTAATTACAACGAGCCATCAGCTTTTAAACAAGACCTTATCAATCTTGGTGTACCAGAGGAAAAAATAATTTTAGATTATGCAGGTTTTAGAACATTAGATTCTATTATACGTGCTAAAAAAATTTTTGGGTTGGATCAATTTACAATAATCTCGCAACAATTTCATAACCAAAGGGCTATTTACTTAGCCCAATGCCAAGATTTAAATGTTATTGCATTTAATGCTAAAGATGCCACTAGTCGTTACGGTTTACGCACCCAAATAAGAGAATATTTAGCACGCACGAAAGCAATTTTAGACATTATAATTAACACACAACCAAAATTTTTAGGTCCAAAAATAAACTTACAATGACAGTAAAACTTAATCTAAAATTTTTAGCACTAACACTAGTCATACTAATTACCGAAATTGCAATTGCATACTATTTAAAAAGTGGGTTTGTTAGATATACTATAGGTGATTTTTTAGCATCTATATTAGTCTATTGTGCATTGCTAAGTGTTTTGAATATAAAATCCATTACTGCTGCTATTTGGGCTTTAAGCCTCTCATTTAGTATTGAGTTTGCACAACTTATTGGCTTACTAGATATTTTAAATATCAAATACATTAAAATCGCCTCTATCCTACTTGGAAGCCATTTTAGTATTGCAGATTTATTAGCATATACATTAGGCATAATAACCATCTATTTTATAGATATAACTTATATTAAAAATGAAAATAATTAGTCATTTTATCAAAAAAGAAAACCAAACAATTCTATCAGTTTTTATGCTTACAAGCTTGAGTGTATTGTTATTAATTTTACGCATAAAATTAACAGACAGCAAATACTACTTATTTTTAATCTGGAATTTATTCCTGGCTGGAATCCCTTATATAATTAGTAGTTACCTTACAATAAATAATAAATTAAGTCCCACTACAATAGTCCTTTTTAGTTGTATTTGGTTGCTTTTTTTACCTAACGCACCTTATATTATTACGGATTTATTTCATCTAAAATATACAAGTCAACATTTACTTTGGCTAGACACTTTAATTATACTCTTGTTTGCTATAACAGGTTTAATTCTGTTTTTTAAATCTGTTTGGACCATGGAAATAATTTTTAAGACTTACGTCGAAAAACGTATGGTTACTTTTAGTCTTCCGTTTTTATTTTTATTAGTTGGATTTGGCGTTTACTTAGGTCGCTTTTTAAGATTTAATTCATGGGAAATAATAAACAAACCATGGACTATAATAGAAACAATTGTCTTTATAATACTAAGTCCTAGCATAAATAAAAATGCGTGGTTATTTACAATTGTCTTTGGGTTGTTTTTATATGTCTGTTATTACGCCATAAAAACAAATAGCCTTACAAACAAAAAAGCTTCCTAATGGGAAGCTTTTTTGTTTGTATTATTTAAATATGCTTTTAATATTAATCATTATCTATAATTGAAATCGTCGCTTCTCCTATCGCACTTGCAGATCCACTTATTAATGTTCCTACAACAGTAAAATTTTCAGACCCTTCAACTTCTGTATCATCTGTAATTACAATTGCAAATACACCACTTGTGCTACCTGCTTCAATAGTAATATTAATATTGTTATTACCATAAATACCTTCAATTTGATAATCGTCAAAATCTACTTCAGCAGAAACAATTTCAAAATTAACAACAATATTATCGATTGCTGGACTAGATAAAGTAAAAGCGTATTCCACAATATCTCCTTCTGTTACCGTTTGATCATTTACAATTATACTTGGGCTAGTTGGTACACTAGTGGCATCATTTGGATCAGTACCATTACCAGCTTCAATACAATCATCAAAACCATCTCCATCACTATCTGCTGCATTAGGATCTGTTATATTACCGTTTGGATTACAGATAGAAAGGTCACTATCAATACCTGATAACTCTTCGCAATCTGTTAATCCATCACCATCTGTGTCTAAATATTCCTGATACAAGTATACTTCTGCAATATCAAATTGATTTGTTATTGTATTAACCGCTTTTACATAAATAATTTGAGTGGTACCATCATCAATAAAAGGACTAGCCAATTGATTAACATCAGATAATGCATCAGCTTCAGTTAAGTAAAAAGTATACGTATTATTAATTAATTCAAAATAAACCTCTGAAACAATACTATCAAAATCGTAAATTAATGATGGTATACAACCTGTTCCTGAAACCTCTGTTGCGTAAATTAAGACATCTAAATTATCTAAATAATCTGGTATCGTGTCACCATCACTATCGTCATTCATTGGATCTCCATCACTATCATAATCCTCATCAATGGTATCAACACCATCACCATCATCATCAGCATCTAAATAGTCAGGTATACCATCTTGATCTGTATCGTCATCAGTATAATCGCCATTAGCATTTAGGTCTTCATTAAAATCTAACACACCATCTGCATCTGCATCCAAAAGTGTTGTACAAGACATTTGCGTACCTAAGTCTGTTACAGGAGTTGTAAAATTACCAGTTACAATAGTTGTAGATTGATTATTATCTAAATCAAAAAATTGCATGGCATAATCAGTATCTGTCAAACAATAATCAATAGATAAATCTAAGGTTCCGTCAGTTATTGGAATGATAGCAACTGAATCATTATAATTTAAATACACATAACCATTTGTAGCTGGAGTACCTGAGCAATCATTAAACACACCTGTTAAATTAGTTGTTTGCGCATTACTATCTGAGACTGTTATAGTAATATTTGTGTCTGAATCAAAAGGTCCAACACTCTCTGAATAATCATTGTCAACACAACCAAAATCCGGAATGGTTAATGTTAATGTTTCATTAGCTGGAATAATACCACAAACCTCACCATTTGCATTAGTGTACCCAGTGGATGCAGATGTCCAAGATACCGAGTCGCGTTGTAATTGCACTATGGTGTTAGGTAATGGATTGTTATTATCATCTACTACAGTAACACATAATTGAACGGTATCAAAAGCTATGTCACAGTTCCAGAAACTAAAATGGGATACCTCTCCAACATATTTATCTCCTTGTAAAGTTGCAGTACCTTCTTCTTTCCAATATCCATAGGTTTCGTCAAAATACCATAATGGAATAGTATCCGGAGGGTTAGTCGCATTGGTTGGTACCGGAATCTTTAGCTCTGCAGTTGTTCCTTCGGCTATATTTAATTCTTCTCCATTTTCACCAATTAACTTAACTGCAATCATACCATAGGTTTCTAAAGCTTGTAGGTCTCCACTAGTATTTTCGGCAATTAAAGCTCCTGGCATTTGCAAAGCCATAGCTTCATTATCAGGATTTAAATGTTTTAAAACAACCTGAACATTTCCTAAATATTCAAAACCATTTGCAGTTTGAAAATCACCAGTAAAATTAACAGAAGTTCCGTTTGGTAAGCCAATATTAAAAGGTTGACCTGCTCCGATTGTAGCATTTGGATCTGCATCTAATAACATAATAACGACTTGGTTTACACCACTTGTTGGTACTAAAGATCGTGAACCATCAATAAAACCATTCTTAGATGCTTTTATGTAAGCAAACTTTTCATAAACCGTTGTTGACTCAATAGAAAAAACACCATTTGCATCTGTTATAGCCATCATATTACCTATAGTAATATTTGCACCAACAATTGGGTTACCTTCTTCATTTATAACGCTTCCCATAAATCTAGCCTCTATGGAATCTCCAAAGTTTTCTAAAAAGGGATTTCCTGCAAGACCATCAACCTGTTGTTGGTTTAAAGGAATATTATTGTCTTTTTCGCAAGAAAAAATCAATAACACGACTAATAATGGTACTATAAACTTTAGTTTTTTCATCTTTTAAGTTTGTAATGGTTATAGTAATATAACAGATAAGGATAGTAAAGTCCTACTTGACCTTATTCTTTACCGTCCACATAATTTTGCAAATAACTAAATCGCTTAGTTAACTTACCATTTTCGGTTATTTTAGCTCTTTTTAAAATACCGTCAGCATCATTGTTAAAAAATGCAGGAATAACATGTTTTAAAAACATCTCTCCAAAACCTTCACTTGCATCTTTTGGTAATTCGCAAGGTAAATTATCTACTGCCATAACAGTTATTGCATCTTTATCATCAAAAGCGACCTCTTTTTCAGTTTTGGGATTATAACCGTAAAAAGGGTCTGCAATAGTAGATGGACGTATGGTTGACGCTACAGGACCGTCAATATCACAAGAAATATCTGCGATTAAATTAATTTTAAAATCTGGATGTTTAGCATCTTCTCTTGTAAAAAAATAAGGTGCTCCATCACCATAAAAGTGACCAGCTATAAAAAAATCTGTTTGTTTAGCATAAGGCATAAAGTTACTTTCATAGCCTGAAGCGTCTTTGTAAAATTGTCCTTTATTACCCACTTTACCATCCTTACGTTTGCTGTATTCCATAACGTCAATTAAGCAGTACACAGGCTCAGTAAAATTAGAGGTTAAGTAAAGTGCATCACTGACTTGCTTAATTTTAAGATGATCTAATATCTCTTGTGCGCCTTTTGCGACTTTACCAGTACCAGATAATACTATTTTAATGTTGGGTAATTTAATTTTATCCAGTTCGCTTTTTACTTCGTCTAAATCTTTTAAGTGCTCTACTTTAGGTAAGGTAAATAAATTATCTCGAAGTCCTAAGGCTCTAAACCCATTGTAAGCACCTACTAAACCTGCGTAACGACCAAAACCAATTAATCTAGCTCCATTTTGCCTTACTATGGTTTCATGATCATACATTTCAATATTTTTATCTAAAATAGCTTTTAAAAGCTTTCTATTATAAGGTTGTTTTTTGATAGTATGACTGAAGAAAAAATATTTTTTATTGGGAATCAGTGCCTCAATGGGCACCTCCTTTACTCCAAACATAACATCTGCATCCGAAACGTCATCATAAACTTTAAAGCCATGCTTTTCATATTCAGCATTATTAAATACACGAATATCTGAAGCTTCAATCATTACTTCTGCTTGTGGAAAAGTAGCTTTTAATTCCTTTAAGTCATTAGGAGAAAACACGACGCGTCTATCTGGTGGATTTTTACGTTCTTTTATAATTGCAAATTTCATATCTCTAAATTTATTCTTGCTAAATTACCTTTATTATTAAGGTTTAGCAAATCAAATTTAGTTCACACGTCTCACTTCGTCTTCACTTTTTAAAACATAGTCACCATCAGACTGTTTAATATAAAGTGCTTTGTTACCAGAAGTCCCTTCTCTAGTCACTTTAGTTCCTTTTATTGTTTTTGTGATTTTTTGGCTAAAAGTTTCTTCTACCTTACCTTTTGCGGTACCATTTCCCCATTTCCATTGTACTTCTGTTCCTGTTTTTATCATATCAAGTTTTTATTTCAATTTAAAAAAAATGTCTTTATTTTATCTTAAGTTTATTATAAAAAGTTAATTGGTACGACCTTTGCGTTATAATTTTTAGTAATTTTGCAATCCAATAAATTACACAATTTATTAAAATGGGGTCGACTGGTTTTGACAGCGAGATTAATTAAATTGTAAGCACGTCGAGTAATGATTTTGCGCTCGTAAAACACTAGATCAACTTTTTAATCGGCGAGAATAACTACGCTTTAGCTGCCTAATCCGAATCATAGTAGGATTAAGCCTCGGCTCACAAGGTGAGCAAGCTTTATGTCTCCGGAAAGCTTTGATTGACAGCGTTCCATTTGAGGCATCGAAAAAGTCAATATAGGCTAAGTAGCGCTTTGATGCTTTGCTGAAATTAAAAAAGATAAGTTAAAAGTAGGTTGTCTTTAACCAGCTTTTAATCGAAAACCTAAGAAAAGAATAAACGTGTAGAAAGCCTTTTGGTTACTTGTTTGGACGAGAGTTCGATTCTCTCCGACTCCACTTTAAACGCTCTGAAGCATTGATTTCAGGGCGTTTTTTATGATCTAAAGGTAGAATCCCTAATTACTATATTACTTTTAATTTCAACTAATTTGCTGGTTATATTATCCTCAGGGACATTAATTTCATTTACAAGGTATTGCACTGCTGTACGTCCTATTTTTTCTCCAGGTTGATCTACTGTGGTTAATTTAGGTTCTATTATAATTGAGTGCTCAGAATTACTAAATCCTACAACTGCTATTTCTTCAGGTATTTTTACATTAAACTTATTTAGTGTCTGTATTACGCCTATTGCGGCACCATCAGTAATCGCAAAAATAGCATCAGGTCTTACTTTTGAACTTAATAATATATTAGTCATTCTTTTTCCTTCTTTCATTGATATATCCTCTACGCTAATAACCATTTTAGGATCCAACTCCAGATTATTATCTTTTAAAGCTTTTAAATAACCCGAATAGCGCTTTTCCGAATTATAAGAATATTGGTCTTCCTTAATTATAGCAATACGTTTTTTTCCAATATTAATTAAATGTTCAATAATGTTATAGGTTGCTTCCTCATCATTAATTGTAATTTGAGTACACGGAATTTTATTTGAAACCTTATCAAATAAAACAATTGGAATTGTATTTAAGGTCGCTAATATGTGATCAACTTCTCTGGTACGCTTGGTTAATGAGGCTAAAATACCATCCACCCCAAATTGCATCATGGTATTAAACATCTCTTTTTGTTTTTCTACATCATTATTAGATTCTGATATAATCACCCTAAACCCCTTACTTTCTGCCTCTTCCATAATACCTCTAACAATAGTTGTAGTAAAGTAATGTGTAATATTAGGTACGATAACACCAATAATATTAGACCTATGATTTCTAAAACCTTTAGCAAATATATTTGGAACATAATTTAATTTTAATGCTAATGCCTTTACCTTCTCTTTAGTTTGCACACTAATGTCTGGATGGTCATTTAATGCTCTAGAAACTGTTGATATCGATAATTCTAAAGTCTGAGCTAATTTTTTTAAAGTTGTAACTTCTTTCTTCATACAAAATAAAATTTCAAACGTTTTCGCAATCGTTTGCGTGCAAATATCGTACTTTTTACCACACAAGAATGATTAATTCATAATTATATTAGCCCAACATTAACTAATTCTTAATAAAATGAAAAAACTAACCACCACACTATTATTATTATTTTGTTGTTTTTCTATGTTTGCACAAACAGAAATATCAGGAACAGTAAAAGATAAGGCTGGATTACCTATCCCTAATGCTAACATTTTAATTATTAACTCAAACGTTGGAGCTTCTACAGATTTTGACGGAAATTTCAGTTTTACAGTGCCTGAACTTACAGGATCAAGGGAATTACAAATTTCTTACATTGGCTATAATACTTTAATTAAAAAAGTAGAATTAAACGGTACGCCATTGACACTTGATATTATCTTACAAGAAGGTAATAATTTAGATGAAATTGTACTTACAGCTTCATCAACTTTTAGATCACAAAAACAAGCACCTTTATCCATTAGTAGTAAAGGCATTAAAGAAATTACTAGACTATCGGCTAATAGTCAAGCCGATATTTTAAGAGATGTACCTGGTATTACTGCTGAAGGTGGTGGTGGAGAAACAGCAACCAACCTTTTTGTTAGAGGTTTACCTTCTGGTGGTCAATATGTATTTAATCCTTTACAATACGATGGTATGCCACTTATGAGTACGTTTGGATTAAACTCTTCTGCACATGATGTTTACGCAAGACCTGATGTTGGTTTTAAAGGTGTCGAATTTGTTAGAGGTGGATCTGCTGTACTTTATGGTGCTGGATCGGTTGCTGGTATTATTAATTACACTAGTAAAACTGGAGATTCTAATGACGAAAATTTAATTAATGTAGAATGGGGAAATGACGGAAGATTAAAAACAGACTTTTATACTGGTGGACAATTAGGTAGTGAAGATTCTAACACTTACTATGCATTTACAGGTTTTGTTAGAAAAGATGATGGACCTATTGAAACTGGCTTAACCACAAAAGGGGTTCAGTTTAGAGGTAATATTAAACAAAAATTTGAAAATGGATCCTTTACTGTTCACGGACAATATATTAATGATAGAGCTCAATTTTACTTACCATTACCATTAGATGGAGCGTCTAGAGAACGTTTAAATGGTAACGATGGTGAAGCAGTAAACCAACTGTTATCTGGCGAGCTTGCAAACACTTCATTTTTAACTCCAGGAGGTGTATATGAAAGTCCTATTGAAGATGGTGTGTATACTAAAGGTGGTTACCTTTTAGCAGATTTTAACTATAACTTAAATGATAATCTAAAATTTAAATCAAAAGTAAAATATGCTAACTACCAACACAATTTTGCATTATATATTGGAGGTAGTGGTGATTATGGTAATCCAATTACTATTAATGATTATGTAGCTGCTATTGCTCCAGATAATACCGCATTTAGCGCAACTTACCAAGGTGGAGCTGGCAACCAAATTAATGGTAATGATTTAGTGGTAGAAAACCTACACGTAGATAGATTAAGACCTATGACAGATTATTCTGGAGAGGCTAGCTTTATCTTAAATTCTGATGACGGGATACATACTTATACTGCTGGAACGTTTTTAGCCAGAACAGAAGCTGAAGATGTTAACTATCAATATAGAGTGCTTTCAGAATTTAATAATAATCCGCAATTAGTAAACTTAAGCTACACTGATGCTGGAGGAAATAATGTAATATATTCTGAAGGTGGTTTATATAACAGAATTGGTATGACTGCCAATAATTTCCTAACGCAAAGCAGAACTGCCTTTTACCTTACAGACGAAATGGTTTTTGACAGATGGCGTTTTGACGTTGGATTCCGTATAGAGTCTACAACAGGTACCTTTAGAAGAGGTGGATTAGAAACCTCTCAAGTTTATGAAAATGCTGACTTAACAACTAGCTTACAAAACGTTCAATTTGCTGATGGTACATTTACAACTGGAGAAATTAAAGATACAGATTGGGCATTATCATTAGCTGGTTTATACAAGCTAACTGATGCTACTAACTTATACGCTAACTTCTCAAAAGGATACTTTTTTCCGCAACAACGTGGTTTTGGTCCAACTCCAGGAATAAGAGATACCAATTATGAGGCTGAAACAATTTTACAAGGTGAAATGGGAGCCAAATTTGGAACAGATAAATTTTCTGGTTCTGTGGCTGCATACTACGTTGGATTAAGCGATCGTATACGTATAGACCAAGCAATTTCTGGAGGTCAATTAGTGGATCAAGCTAGAAGTGAGCAATCCACACAAACTTTAGGTCTTGAAGCAACTGGTAAATATAAATTTACTGAGTATTTAAATGTTTCTGGGACACTAACATATCAAGACCATGAAATTACAACTAATCAAACCGAAGATTTAGTTAATGGTACTACAAACACTATTAATGAAGGTAATGAAATTGCAAGACAACCTAACCTTTTAGGTAACTTAGGTCTTAACTACGATAACAAAGTATTTGATGCAAGCTTTGCTGTTAACCACACAGGAAAAAAGTTTACTGACGACACTAATAATGTAGAGTTAGACGCTATTACAATTGCAAGATTAGGTGCTGGTTACACAATTCAAACTAACGAAGATACGTCCTTACGTTTTGGATTATCTGTATTTAACTTATTTGATAGTTCTGGTATTACAGAAGGAAACCCAAGAGCTGGTATTGCAGGTCAATCAGGAGACGGCGAGTTTTTTGTTGGACGACCAATCTTACCTAGACGTATGTTCTTAACAGCGACATTCAACTTTTAATTTATAATAATTTAATTAGTCATATAACTCATCATTTTTTTTGCTAAGTAAAATGATGGGTTATTTTTTTAAAAATCAAAAAAAACTTACAATCTTTAATATATATGAAGGATTTACAAAACAACGCTATTACAGTATTAAACAATAACTGGAAAGATAAATTTAGTATTCCGTGCGCAAAGCTTTACCCTTTTCAATGGTTCTGGGATTCAGGATTAATCGCTATTGGTTTCGCTCATTTTGACATGCCTAAAGCCGAAAAAGAAATAGAAACACTGCTTGATGCTCAATGGAGTAATGGTTTTATTCCTCATATTATTTTTCATACCGAAACGGACACTTATTTTCCTGGACCAGATTTTCATCGTTCAGATTTACATCCTCAATCCTCAGAAAAATACAAATCTACAGGTATGACACAGCCTCCTGTTACTGGTTTTGTTTTAGAGGATTTATACCGTATTAGTAAGGATAGAGATGCTACTTTAAAATTTATAGAGTCCGTAATTGATAAAGTGTATAAAAATCACGAATATTTTTACAACCAACGTGATCCTCAAGATGAAGGTTTAGTTTACATATACCATAACTGGGAATCAGGTACTGACAACTCTCCTATTTGGGATGATATTTGGGACACTATGAATCCTCCAGAATATACTTTTGAAAGACGTGACACAACACATGTTGATGCTGCACAAAGACCTTCTAAAAGAGAATACGATCACTATTTACATATTATTGAAATAGCAAAACAAAACAATTATGACGATCAAAAAATTGCAGAGCTTTCTCCTTTTTTAGTTCAAGACCCTTTATTTAACGCAGTGCTTTTAAAATCTAATCAAAGCCTAATAGATTTATATCGTATTATAGGAAATAAAAATAATAACGATAAGATACACCAACTTCAAAAATGGCAAGACAAAGGGACTAAAGCGTTTAATAATAAACTTTATGATCAAGAACTAGGTGTTTATGTACATTACGATTTAAGAAACGAAAAACTATTAAAACACATATCATCCTCTTCTTTTGCACCACTTTTTGCTAATCTACCAAGTGAGGCTAGAGCAAAAAAAATGGTAGATATTATGATGGAAAAATTTGGTAACCCAGATCAATATCTGTGTGCATCATTTGATCCAACTAGTGATAGATTTAATCCTAAAAAATATTGGAGAGGTCCAGTTTGGGTTAATTTAAATTGGATGTTATATTATGGGTTAAAACAATATGGTTTTTATGACATCGCCAAAAGAATAAAACAAGATACCATTGAGATTATTGAAAACAATGGGTTTTACGAATATTTTGATTCTAGAAAACAAGAACATAAAAATGGTAACGCAGGTTATGGAGGTCATAATTTTTCATGGAGTGCTGCATTATTTATAGATTTATTAAATGAATAAATAACCCACTAGCTTTAACCACATGAATTATATAGACTACATTATTATCATATTATATTTAATTGGATTTTTAGGGATAGGGTATTTCTTTAAAGAAAATAAAAACTCTAAAGATTACTTCCTTGGTGGTCAATCAATGGGATGGTTCCCGTTAAGTTTATCAACTATGGCAACCCAATTATCTGCCATTAGCTTTATATCTGCACCTGCATTTGTTGGATTAAAAGAAGGTGGTGGATTACAATGGTTAACTTATGAGTTTGGTGTACCTTTAGCTATGGCGTTTTTACTAATTGCCATAATACCTACCTTATATAATTCTGGTATTGTAAGTGTTTACGAATATCTAGAACGTCGTTTTGATGCCTCTTCAAGGCTACTTATTAGTTTTGTTTTTCAAATTAGTCGCTCTGTAGCAACAGGTGTTATGGTATATACTATGGCACTAATTTTACAAGCTACCATTGGTATAGAGTTTTGGATTTCGATATTAATTATTGGTGTTATAACCATGGTATACTCCTTTCAAGGTGGAATGAAGGCTGTAATTTGGGGAGACGTCATACAAATGTGCATTCTCTTTTTTGGTATAATTATTTGCTTATTTTATGGTTTAAGCGAGCTAGGTGGCTATAATAATTTTATAAATCTTGTTGATAAAGACAGATTAACAGCTGTAGATTTTTCTAAATGGGGATTTAATAATGCCGATAAAAATGACGAATTTGGTTTTTGGCCAATGGTAATTGGAGGTTTCTTTTTGTATGCTTCCTATTATGGTACAGATCAAACACAATCACAAAGACTGCTATCTGCAAAAGGACTACCTACCATAAAAAAATTATTACTAGCTAATGGCTTGTTTAGATTCCCTATAACTTTAACCTATTGTATAATGGGATTAATATTAGGAACACTATTACTTCAAGACGCTAGTTTTCAAGAGTTATTAAATACAGTCTACCAATCTAATATTACAAGTTTAGAAGGTAAAAAAGCCGACTTAATGGTACCTGTTTTTATTATTAAATACTTACCAAATGGTGTAATCGGTATTTTAATCGTGGCAATAATGTCTGCTGCAATGTCCTCATTAAGTAGTACAGTAAATTCATTATCTGCAGTAACCTTAGAAGACTTTATAAAACGATTTAAACCTGATATGCCAGACAAAAAATATGTACAATATTCGCGTTTGTTATCTGTATTCTGGGGATTAGTATGTTTGTTTTTTGCATTTTTCGCTGGAAGCATAGAAGGTACTGTTATTGAAGTTATTAACAAAATAAGCTCTATTTTTTATGGTCCCATTTTAGCTGCTTTCATATTAGCTATTTTAACTAAAAAAACGCACGCTTTAGGTGCTAATATTGGTATCGTAATAGGTGTGTTATTTAATATGTATTTATGGCTATATGTACCAAGTATATTTTGGTTTTGGTGGAATGCAATTGGTTGTTTAGTGACTGTTATAATAGCTTTAATTGTAAGCTATGTTATTAAAAAAGAAACCAAACCAGGTTTAGATATTGAAGTCTATAAAGCAGGTAAAAAAGAAGTCATTATACTATTATCATACTTTGTTTTAATTGTGCTGTTTGCAATTTTTATTGGTGAAATTTTAAATTAAAAGTTAACATGAAAATAGTAATTGCTCCAGATAAGTTTAAAAATTCGCTAACCAGTTTAGAGTTTTGTAATATCGTTGAAAAACAACTTAAAAAAGAATTGCCTTATGCCAATATCGTTAAACTCCCATTAGCAGATGGTGGTGATGGGACCATTGATATTGTTAAACATTATTTAAACGGAGAAACAATCAAAACTAAGGTGTGCAATCCTTTATTTTCTACAATTGAGGCAAGCTACATTTATGCTCCAAATTATGAAACTGCATTTATTGAAATGGCAGAAGCATCAGGCTTAAAGCTTTTAAAGCCAGAGCAATTGGATTGTAAAATAACTTCAACTTTTGGAACTGGCCAGCTTATTTTAGACGCTTTAAACAAAGGGGCAAAAAAAATAATACTTGGGATTGGCGGAAGTGCTACAAATGATTGTGGTATTGGCATGGCAACTGCCTTAGGATACCGATTTTTGGATAAAAAAGGAAAAACAGTAAACCCTATTGGCCAAAACCTGTCATCCATAAAATCTATTGACATTAGTCAAGCAAATCCAAAAATTTTTACAACAGATTTTAAAATAGCCTGTGATGTTACTAATCCATTATTTGGTAAAAAAGGTGCTGCTTACGTTTATGCTCCTCAAAAAGGAGCCAATCATCAAGATATTTTATTACTTAATAAAGGGCTTAAAGATTTTTCAAAATTAATTAGTCAGGTCTTTAATATTGATCCACAAACAATACCTGGTTCTGGAGCTGCAGGAGGCATGGGAATAGCTTCAAAAATATTTTTAAACGGAATGCTTGAAAGCGGAAATAAATTAATTAAACAGTTATCAAACTTTGATAATCAAATTATAAATGCAGACTGGATTATAACTGGAGAAGGTAAATTGGATAATCAAACGTTATCAGGAAAAACCATTCAAGGAGTTTTAGATACTTCGACTAAAAATAATATTAATGTAGCAGTCTTTTGTGGTGCAATTGATATTAACGAAAAAGCACTAAAAAACATGGGAATTAATTATGCTTCACAAATAATTAACGAAGCAAAAAACTTAGATGACGCCATGCAAAACACTAACATACATCTTAAAACTATGACTAAAAAATTTATTGGTCATATCAAACAACTTAAATAAAATGATGTGTTGAAGGAGAGGTTACAATAAACACGCTTATTGATACTAATAATTATAGCCTGCATTAACATAATAACAATACACGCAAATGCTGCTAAGCTAATTGAAGTCTATTTATAACATCTAGAAATAAAAAATCCCTATCTTAAAAGATTGGGATTTTTAGTTAATTCTTTTTATAGGGTAATCCATTATGTTTCCATTTAGAGAAACCTCCTTGCATATCGTATATTTTTTTAAAACCTAAGTCTATCATTTTTTCGGCACACTTAGCACTTCTACCTCCTTTTTGACAGTACAATAGTACAGGTTTTTCTCTGTCTAAAGTTTTAATATCATCATCAAAAGTAGGTGACATAAAATCTATATTCTGTGCAGATGCAATATATCCAGAATTATATTCGGCTGGAGTTCTTACATCAATAAACTGAACATTATCAAGAGTCAACAGAGTTTGCATTTCCTCTGGAGAGACAACTTTTATTTCGCCTTCAACATTTTTTTTACAACTTAATGCAACAAAAACCAAACACAAACTTAATACTAATGCTATTTTTTTCATTCCTTTTTTTATTATTCAACTGGTCCTGTCCACTCACTAAATCCTCCTAAAAGATTGTAAGTAGTATCAAATCCTAATTGATTCATTATTGCGCATGCTTGGGCACTTCTTCCTCCTGATCTACAATACACATAAAAATTCTTAGATTTATCTAATTCTTCAACCGCATAAATAAAACCTTGTCCTTTATAAATGTCGATCTGTATTGCGTTTGGTATTTTACCTTCAGCAACCTCTTCATCTGTTCTTACATCAAGGATTATTGCGTTATCGTCTTTTTCTAATTGGTTTACCCAATCCGATTGAATTAAATCTGCCATAATATTTATACTATTAATTTTAGCACAAAATTAACACATATATAATATATAGACGTAAAAAAATCCGAAATGTTACACTTCGGATTTTAATTATTAACAATACTCAAGTATTTTAAACTTTAATAGAGCAACCTATGGCTTTAGTTTCTTTAATTTTTACTTCTTTATTATTTAAAAGGGCATCAACCGCATCCTCTACATACTTAGTTTTTACAGCATCTGCATCTTGATAATTATCATCAATTGCACCAATATATTTAACTACATTTCCTTTTTGTTCTTTTTGTAAAATATAGACATGTGGTGTTTTTGTTGCTCCATATTGCGGATAAATATCCTGACCAGCATCCATCAAGTAAGGAAAAGTAAAGCCTTTCTCCTTAGCTCTAGTTTTCATAGCTTCCATATTATCGCCTGGTTTGACGTTAATATTATTAGGCATAATGGCTATTACTGGATAACCTTTATCAGCATACTTTTTATTTAAACCTTGCACTCTATCCTCATAAGCTACAGCATAAGGACAAGTATTACATGTAAATACAACTATAAACCCTCTAGCATCATCATAATCTGATAAAGACACCATTTTACCATCAATATTTTCTAATTCAAAATCTGTAGCCACATCACCTATTTTATATCCTGAATCAGTAATATTAGACTTTGTTGTAAAAGCACTAACCGTTATTAAAACGACCAACGCTAATGTTGCTTTAAATACTTTTCTCATAATTTATTGTTTTAAAAATTGTTTTAACTCAGTTTCTAGTGTTTTGTAATCAAATGATTTTTCAAAAAACGCAGATTTGTCACTATTATAAATTAATGTAGCAGGAATAGCACCTGACCAATTTTTGTCTACTTTGGGTATCCATGTATTGGCATCTACATCATTTAAAACAATAACCTCGCTTTGTAATTTATTTTTTATTAAAAAAGGCTTTAGTCTAGTCTCAATTTGTTTTGGAAAATCTAAACTCACCAAAATAACTTCTACCTTTTTGTCTGCATACGTTGTATTTAACTGTTCAAAATAAGGTAATTCTTTAACACATGGTGCACACCAAGTCGCCCAAAAATTTATAACATAAGTTTTACTTTTATCCTTAGTAGCAAGGTATTGCTCTAAACCATCAAAATCGACTATTTTTAAATCTTGCTTTAAATATGGTATATCTGTTATTTTATTTTGATTACTATTAAATATACTAATATACTGGTTTCCAAAAGCAAAAAAAGAAAAGGTCAATATTAAAAATAAGTGTTTCATAAAGTAAATTTAATATATATTGTTTTCTTCATTTCAGTTTTAACAAATAATTAAAGGCTAAAATAATTTGAAAACTAACTTTTGATTTATATCTTTGAGCTTTACAATAAAAATGAACACAATTTTAAATCATACTTGGTGGTGGAACTCTCGAAACTCAATCTTCGTGAACTAACGCTATACGTATTATTTAAGTAACTATACAAAAAGGCTTGTCATTCACGACAAGCCTTTTTTTTATTTATTTCTGAACTAGTTTCAGAAAACTTAAAACAAAATTAATAATATCTCTAAAAAATGGAGATACTGAAATAAATTCAGCATAAAAATGAAAACATTCAGTTTATACACACATTACAAAAAAATATTAGCAGATACCATTACTCCTGTTAGCATCTATTTAAAAATTAGAGATAAATATCCTAATAGTATTTTGTTAGAAAGTAGTGATTATCACGCCAACGATAATAGTTTTTCTTACATCTGCTTTAATCCAATTGCTTCAATAAAGGTTGACGACAAAGCAATTACACAAACATTTCCTGATGGTAGTGAGATGAAAAACAAAGTACGCAATGTAACAGAAATGATACATAAGTTTACTAAGCGCTTTAAAGTAAAGTCGGACGAAGATTTTAAGTTTATAAACAACGGTATATTTGGTTATACAGCCTATGATGCTGTTAAACACTTTGAAGATGTAGAAATCTCTAAAAAACCAAATTCATTAGAGATTCCTGACGTATACTATGCAGTTTACCAAAATATAATTGCCATAAACCACTTTAAAAACGAAGCCTACATTTTTGCTCATTGTTTTGAAACCGAAAACAATATAGACGAAATCCTACAACTTATTAGCTCTAAAAATTTTGCATCATATAAGTTTACCACAAACTCAGAAATCCAATCAAACCTGACAGATGAAGAGTATAAAGATCAAGTCGAATTAGCTAAACAACACTGTGCAAGAGGTGATGTTTTTCAGTTAGTATTGTCTAAAAAATTCTCTCAAGAGTTTAAAGGTGACGAGTTTAACGTCTATCGTGCCTTACGCAGCATAAACCCATCTCCTTATCTATTTTACTTTGATTATGGCGATTTTAAAATTTTTGGAAGCTCACCAGAAGCACAATTAGTAGTTAATAACGGTCAAGCCGAAATCCACCCAATTGCCGGAACTTTTAAAAGAACCGGAAACGATGAAGATGACCAAAAACTAGCTAAACAATTAGCCGAAGATGATAAAGAAAATGCAGAACACGTCATGCTTGTGGACTTAGCAAGAAATGATTTAAGCAGACATGGTAGCGAAGTTAAAGTAGTAACTTACAGAGAAGCACAATTTTTTTCTCACGTCATTCACTTAGTTAGTAAGGTTACCGGAAAAGTACACGACAAAACACCAACAATGCAAGTCGTTGCAGACACCTTTCCTGCAGGAACACTAAGTGGTGCACCTAAACATAAAGCCATGCAACTTATTGAAAAATACGAAAAAACTAGCCGAGCCTTTTATGGTGGAGCAATTGGTTTTATGGACTTTGATGGTAATTATAATCACGCAATTATGATTAGGACCTTTATGAGTAAAAACCATCATTTACATTGGCAAGCTGGAGCTGGTCTAGTATCTAGATCAAACCCAGAAAGCGAGTTACAAGAAGTATATAATAAATTAGGAGCATTAACAAATGCTATAGAATTAGCCAAAGAGATATGAAAGTTTTAGTAATAGATAACTACGACAGCTTTACTTATAACTTAGTTCACTACCTAGAGGACTTAGATTGTGAAGTTACCGTAAAAAGAAACGACAAATTAACCTTAGAAGAAGTCGAAGCTTTTGATAAAATTGTACTTTCTCCAGGTCCTGGAATTCCTGACGAAGCTGGTTTACTAAAAGCAATAATCAAAACTTATGCTCCAACTAAAAGTATTTTAGGCGTATGTTTAGGTCAACAAGCTATAGGAGAAGTTTTTGGCGGAAGTTTAATAAATTTAGACAATGTATATCATGGCGTATCAACAAATGTAGATATTGTGGTTGATGACGAAGTGTTGTTTAAAAATATGGATAAAACTATTGAAGTGGGACGTTACCATTCATGGGTTGTAAATCCTAACTTACCTGAGGTTTTAGAAGCTACATCCTTTGACCAAAATGGACAAGTTATGTCTTTAAGACATAAATTTTACGACGTAAGAGGTGTGCAATACCATCCAGAAAGCGTACTAACACCTAACGGAAAACAAATATTAGAAAACTGGATTAAGAGTTAATATGAAACAAATACTAAACAGACTAATTAATCAAGAAAGCATTACTGCGGAAGAAGCCAAATACTTATTAGTCAATATATCTGAAGGCGTATATAACCAAAGTCAAGTGGCCTCCTTTTTAACGGTTTACATGATGCGAAGTATAACTCTTGAAGAGCTTCAAGGCTTTAGAGATGCACTATTAGAATTATGTATTCCTGTAAACTTATCAGAATTTGACCCAATCGATTTATGCGGAACTGGAGGTGACGGAAAAGACACGTTTAACATTTCTACATTATCTGCTTTTGTAACTGCAGGAGCTGGTGTTAATGTTGCAAAACATGGTAATTATGGTGTATCATCAGCTTCTGGATCTTCCAATGTTATGGAAGCTTTAGGTATTCATTTTTCTAACAAAACAGATTTTTTAAAATACGCCTTAGAAAAAGCCGGAATTTGTGTATTACACGCACCTCTGTTTCATCCAGCTATGAAAAACGTTGCGCCAATCCGAAAAGAATTAGGCGTTAAAACCTTTTTTAATATGCTAGGACCAATGGTAAATCCAGCATTTCCAAACAATCAAATGGTAGGTGTATTTAGTTTAGAGCTACAACGCATTTACGGATACTTATACCAAAATACGGATAAAAATTATAGTATTGTTCACGCTTTAGATGGTTATGACGAAATTTCATTAACAGGAAATACAAAGATAATTTCCAATACATCTGAAACCATATTACACCCTTGCGATTTAGGTCTTAAACATCTTGAACAATCTGACTTATTTGGTGGAAACACAGTTAAAGACGCAGCAAAAATATTTAAAAACATTATAAATGGTGAAGGTACAGACGCACAAAACAATGTGGTTTGCGCTAATGCAGGTTTAGCTATTGCTACAGCTAAACAAATATCACATTTAGAAGGTTTTGAACTTGCTAAAGAAAGTTTAGAAAGTGGACGTGCAAAAATAAGTTTAGAACGTTTAATAGAATTAAGTAAGTAATGGATATTCTAACTAAAATAGTTAACGACAAACGTATTGAAGTTAACTTACGCAAGCAGTTAATACCAATCAAACAATTAGAACACTCTATTTTGTTTGAACGCGAGACTGTTTCACTTGCAAAAAAATTAAAAGCAAGCAATACAGGTATCATTGCAGAGCATAAAAGACGTTCGCCTTCAAAACAAGTTATTAATCACGATTTAAATGTCTTTGATGTAGCTAAAGGTTATGAAGATGCTGGTGTTTGCGGAATGTCTGTTTTAACCGACGGAAAATATTTTGGAGGAAGTTTAGACGATTTACTAACCGCAAGAGCTAGTAGTAATTTACCTTTATTAAGAAAAGAGTTTATTATAGACAGTTATCAAATTATTGAAGCCAAAGCTTATGGTGCAGATGTTATTTTACTAATTGCAGCTATTTTAACTAAAGAAGAAATAAAGACATTTTCAGAACTAGCTAAAAGTCTAAATCTAGATGTGCTTTTAGAAGTTCATAATGAAGCCGAATTACATAAATCAATAATGCCAAGTCTTGATATGCTTGGTGTTAATAATCGTAATCTCAAAACCTTTGAGGTTAGTTTAGAGACTAGTAAGCAATTAAGCGATTTAATACCTAACGATTTTGTTAAAGTATCAGAAAGTGGAATAAGCAGCATTCAAGCTATAAAAACATTACAACCATATGGTTATAAAGGCTTTTTAATTGGTGAAAATTTTATGAAAACCAACAATGCTGGTGAAAGTGCCAAACAATTTATTAAAACATTAAACAACTAAGACTATGAAATTAAAAATATGCGGAATGAAAAATGAGAACAACATCCTAGATGTTGCAGATCTTAATCCAAATTATATGGGTTTCATTTTTTACGAAAAATCATCACGTTATTTTAATGGAGTCATTCCAGAGTTACCAGAAGGCATCAAAAAAATTGGAGTCTTTGTTAATGCTACTTTCGACTATATAAAAGGAAAAGTGGATAAGCACGATTTACAAGGTGTTCAACTTCACGGTCAAGAATCGCCAGAATTATGTCAACAATTAAAAGATTTAGACATCACAGTAATCAAAGTGTTTTCAATAAAAAATCAATTCGATTTTTCGGTTTTAGAACCTTATGAAGCGGTTTGTGACCATTATTTATTTGATACCAAAGGAAAAGAACCTGGAGGAAATGGCTACACCTTTAATTGGAATGTATTAAAAAACTATCCATCTTCTAAACCCTATTTTTTAAGTGGCGGAATTGGGTTAAAAGAAATGGATGCTATACTGTTATTTTTAAAAAGACCAGAATCTTACTTATGTTTTGGATTTGATGTTAACAGTAAATTCGAAACTGCAGCAGGATTAAAAGACACTACAAAATTAAACGATTTTAAACAAAAATTGATAGCACACAATTATGAGTTTTAATATTAACGACAAAGGATATTACGGAGACTTTGGAGGTGCATACATCCCAGAAATGCTATATCCAAACGTAGAAGAGTTACGTCAAAATTATTTAAAAATAATGGCAGAACCTTCTTTTAAAGAAGAATTTGACCAATTATTAAAAGATTACGTCGGACGTCCTTCTCCACTCTATTTTGCAAAACGATTAAGTAATAAATACAATACTAAAATTTATCTTAAACGTGAAGATTTAAACCATACAGGAGCACACAAGGTTAATAATACTATTGGTCAGATTTTAATGGCACAACGTTTGGGTAAAACACGTATTATTGCCGAAACTGGTGCAGGACAACATGGTGTTGCCACAGCAACTGTATGTGCTTTAATGGGAATGGAGTGTATCGTGTACATGGGAGAAATTGACATAGCACGTCAAGCTCCAAATGTTGCCAGAATGAAAATGTTAGGCGCAGAAGTACGTCCAGCACTATCAGGCAGTCGTACCTTAAAAGACGCAACAAACGAGGCTATTAGAGATTGGATTAACAATCCAATAGACACACATTACATTATTGGTAGTGTGGTTGGACCTCATCCTTATCCAGATATGGTTGCTCGTTTTCAAGCGGTCGTATCAGAAGAGATCAAATGGCAACTAAAGGATAAAGAAGGTACAGAAAAACCAGATTACGTTATAGCCTGTGTTGGAGGTGGTAGTAATGCTGCTGGAGCTTTTTATCATTATTTAGACGATACAGATGTTAATCTTATAGCTGTTGAAGCAGCTGGAAAGGGGATTTATTCTGGAGAAAGCGCTGCAACTTCTGTCCTTGGTAAAGAAGGTATAATTCACGGAAGCAAAACCCTATTAATGCAAACTCACGATGGACAAATTACAGAGCCTTATTCCATTTCAGCAGGATTAGATTATCCAGGTGTTGGACCAATGCATGCTAACTTGTATACCACAGGTCGTGCAGAGTTTATATCTATCACAGATGACCAAGCTATGACAGCAGGATTAGAGTTAAGTCAATTGGAAGGGATAATTCCTGCAATTGAAAGTTCGCACGCTTTTGCAGTATTTGATTACAAAAAGTTTAATCCAGACGACGTAGTTGTGATTAATTTATCAGGACGTGGTGATAAGGATTTACAAAATTATATAGATTATTTTAAACTTTAATATTTGGGCGTTACCACAAGGGGCAGGCTTTCAAGGCTCGCTCTCTGCGAGGAGCTCAGACAGACCTTTCAATCCTTAACGCGAGAAAATGTAATAGTTTACAGTTAGAAAAACTGACGAGATTCTAAAACAAGTTAAGATTGACGTAACGTTATAACAACCAATCGTAATATCGATATTACAAATTAAATTACAACCTCAACGTCATACTGAACTCGTTTCAGTATCACACTAAAAAATATAACGTCATGAACAACCAAGTTATAGAAATACTAAATAATGTGAATCTTAAACAAGTTCAGATTGACGTAACTTAATAACAAAGCAAATCACAAACACAACGTCATACTGAACTCGTTTCAGTATCACACAAGTAAAAGAAAAAATAGTAACCTAGTCTCTGTATCTCATAGTAATGAAAACAAGTTACACTTACATAATCACTAATAAGTACAGAACAACATTTTATGTAGGCGTAACAGCAGATTTAAATAAGAGAATCACTGAACATCAAAATGGAACTGGTTCGGTGTTTACAAAAAAGTATAATTTAAAAGATTTGATTTACTACGAAATATTTACCGATATTAATCAAGCCATATTGAGAGAAAAGCAAATTAAAAATTGGAAAAAGGAATGGAAACTAAATTTAATTAAAGAACAGAATCCAACCCTAAAAACACTAATAATGTGAATCTGAAACAAGTTCAGATTGACGCAACTTAATAACAAAGTAAACCACAAACACAACGTCATACTAAACTCGTTTCAGTATCACACTAGAAAATAAAATGACATAATAAACACTGCAATTGGTACACTAAAATAATGTGAATCTGAAACAAGTTCAGATTGACGTAACTTAGTAACTAAGTAAATCACAAACATAGCGTCATACTGAACCGTTTCAGTATCACACAAGAAAAGAAAAGGTCATGAACAACCAAGTTATAGAAACACCAAATAATGTGATTCTAAAACAAGTTAAGATTAACGTAACGTTATAACAACCAATCGTAATATCGATATTACAAATTAAATTACAACCTCAACGTCATACTGAACTCGTTTCAGTATCTCACAGGGAACAAAAAATAAATTCATTTAAAAATGAACAGAATAAATCAAAAACTAAAAGAAGACAAAAAGCTATTAAGCATATACTTCTCTGCAGGTTACCCAACATTAAACGATACCGTTTCAATAATTCAAAACCTTGAACAAAACGGAGTTGATATGATTGAAATTGGACTTCCGTTTAGCGATCCTTTAGCAGATGGACCAACAATACAAGCCAGCTCAACACAAGCTTTAAAAAACGGAATGACAACAGACACGTTATTCTCTCAACTTAAAGATATCAGAAAAACAGTTTCAATTCCTTTAATAATAATGGGTTATTTTAATCCTATGTTACAATATGGTGTTGAGGCGTTTTGTAAAAAATGTCAAGATATCGGTATTGATGGTTTAATCATTCCGGATTTACCTGTAGATGTTTACAATGAGCAATACAAAACTACATTTGAAAAATATGGTTTAATAAATGTCTTTTTAATTACACCACAAACAAGTGTAGAGCGTATTAATTTTATTGACTCTATTTCCAATGGTTTTATCTATATGGTAAGTAGCGCAAGTGTTACAGGAAGTAGCTCTGGTTTTGGAACAGAACAGACAGATTACTTTAAACGTATTGCAGACATGAAGCTTAAAAACCCACAGATAGTAGGTTTTGGTATTTCGGACAATACTACATTTACGCAAGCCACAACATACGCTAAAGGCGCAATTATTGGTAGTGCATTTATAAAGCATTTAACTAAACATGGTAATACCAATATTGACAGTTTTACAGATTCAATTTTAAAATAAAATTCAAATATGGCTACAATTACGTTTAGAGAAGCAACTTTGGAAGACAAACCAAAATTATTACAATTTGAACAACAATTAATTGCTAATGAACGTCCATTTGATTCCATTTTAAAAGAAGATTGCACGTATTATGACTTAGATTATTTAATACAATCTAATGAAGCAAAGTTAATTGTAGCCACAGCTAATAACCATTTAATAGCATGTGGATACGCCAAAATTATTAAAGCTAAACCCTATCATACCATTGATACATATACTTATATGGGTTTTATGTATGTAGATCCAGATTTTAGAGGTCAAGGTATTATCCAAACTATTATTGAAGATTTAAAACAATGGTCTATTAGTTTAAAAATCTTTGAAACTAGATTAGAGGTTTACAGTGATAACGAGTCTGCAATAAAAGCGTATCAAAAAAAAGGCTTTATAAACAGGATGATTGAAATGAAAATGAAACTTAAGTAGCTTTTAAGAGAGTTTAACACTTAGACGCAATACTTTAACTAAGCCTTGTGAGACAATTACATAAGTAAATAGTATCTTTATTTTGAACCAAAAAAACAATAAATTATGGGAATGATAAAAGATAGAAAGAAATTTGAAACAACGGTTAGACAAACAAATCCAACAAATCCAACCGCAAACACAAAGTTGGAAACTAATGATTTTGATATCGATAAGTCGACAATCAAAAAACAGCAAAATAAAACCAATAGCTAATCCAAATTAGCCTATTTATTAAATGCCTATTCAGTATATTTGAATAGGCATTTTTTTATAAAATTACATGAAACTACTTAACGACTTTAGACTAATTGTATTACTATGTTTAACGCTAGGATTAGCACCTTTTTTTCCAGAACCTCATATTTGGGGTAAATTACAATGGATTGCTGGTGGCGCAAAAGGCATGAAATTAATGGATTGGTTTGATGTGCTTTTACATGGATTACCTTGGGTACTTTTAATTAGAGTAATAATTGTAAAACTAACAACAAGATCCAATGCTTAACATTGTTTTAATAGAACCAGAAATACCAAATAACACAGGGAATATTGGCAGATTAGCACTAGCTTCCGGAAGCACGTTGCACTTAGTAAAACCTTTTGGTTTTGAGCTAAGTGACAAACGTTTAAAACGTGCTGGATTAGACTACTGGAAACATTTAAACGTAGTGATGTACGACTCGGTTGATGATTTTTTTGAAATAAATAAAGATGCCAATTTTGCATTTTTTTCAAGTCATGGCACAAAATCGCATTGGGACATTCCTTTTAAAGATAATCAATTTTTAGTTTTTGGAAAAGAATCCGTTGGACTAGGAAACATAATTATAGAAAAACACAAAGAATCACTATATAAAATACCTTTATACAGTGAGCATATAAGAAGTTTAAACTTGGCTAATTCTGTTGGAATTATTGTGTATGAAGGCTTAAGAAAACTACAACAATAACTTATGGATTCAAAAAAAAGTAAAATAATTAAATCACTTTCAGAATACGCTCAAATTGCAATAGGTATACTATTGGCAAGTATTGGTTTAAAAGCCTTTTTACTGCCAAATCGCTTCTTGGATGGAGGTGTCACCGGAATTGCGTTATTGATAAGCAGATTAGTTGATATAAACATCTCTTTATTATTGGTTGTACTAAGTATTCCGTTTTTAATTATTGGTTATTTTACTGTTTCAAGACGTATTATTTTAAAATCTATTATTAGTATTATTGGATTAGCACTGTTTATTCATTTTGAAAACTTCGAAATAATTACCGAAGACAAGTTTTTAATATCCATTTTTGGTGGTTTATTTTTAGGAGCAGGAATTGGCATTGCCATTAGAAATGGATCTGTTTTAGACGGATCAGAAATTTTAGGTGTTTTTATTAACGACCGTTTTGGAATTAGTATAGGAAAAGTCATCCTACTTTTTAATGTCATATTATTTACTATCACAGCTTTTGTTATTTCTAAAGAAATAGCCATGTATTCCATACTTACTTATATTGTAACTGCTAAAGTTACTGATATGGTTATTGAAGGATTTGAGGACTTTATTGGTGTATCCATTGTGTCTAAAGATTACGAAAAGATTAAAGTCGCTATTATAAAAGAACTTGGTGCTGGAATGACCATTTACAAAGGAAAAAAAGGGTTTGTAAATAAAAATGAAAACGAAGAATTAGATATCATCCACACGATTATTAATCGTATAGACATTAAAAAAATGTACCGTATTATATCTAATATAGATGATGATGCTTTTATTGTTGAATTTGATGTAAATAACGTTAAAGGAGGTGTATTAAGACGCTATTTAGATCGGAAAAAGGGAGAAAAACTAGCAAATTTTTTGTCGCAAAATCCTTTTTAAAAACTATTTATTTTTCTTTAAATAGCTTAAGTACATATTTTCTACCTTAGTCCTAGCCCAAGGTGTACGACGCAAAAATTTAAGACTAGATTTAATTGATGGATTGTCTGTAAAGCACTTAATTTTTACAACATGACCCATATATTCCCAACCATAATGCGATTGCAAATCTGTTATGATTTGTTCTAACTTAATACCGTGTAAAGGATTATTCTTTTGTGTTTCCACTAAATGTTTTCTATTAAGCTTTTAATTTTGACTGCTTTTTCAAAATGATCCAATTGGTGTGTTTGTATCCACCAAGTTGCTGCTTCCATTAATAACTCTGGAGTATCATTTTTATTTTTAAAAAAAGCATAAAAAGAGACACCAACAGTATCTCCTTTTTGTGCTATTTTTTTATTACAAACTTCAATTATTTTATCTTTTAAGTCAATAGTCATAACTTATAATTAATTAACGTCTACTGTCGTTGTTTCTACTTTTAGTTCTTGACCTATTACGACCACCTGAATTAGATGACGTATTACTTTTAGATTTACTTTTTTCGCCTTTAGGCTTATTATTTCTAGGCTGTCTGTTTTGTCCTGGTTTAATAGGAGCTGTCGACGCGTTTGGATCTGGCTCAAAACCTTCCAGGATCTCAACTGGTAGTTTCATACCAATTAACTTTTCTATATCGCGTAAAAAAGTAGTTTCGTCTGCACTAACCAAACTTATTGCTTCTCCATTTGCTCCTGCACGACCTGTACGACCAATACGATGTACGTAATCTTCAGAAATATTAGGAATTTCAAAGTTAATAACGTGAGGTAATAATGGTATATCTAGTCCTCGAGCAGCAATATCTGTTGCTACTAACACGCTTACGCTTCCGCTTTTAAAACCAGCTAAAGCTTTTGTACGTGCACCTTGACTTTTATTACCATGTATTGCAGCTGCTTTAATACCAGCTTTAATCATTTTTTCTACTAACTTATTTGCACCATGTTTGGTGCGTGTAAAGACTAATACCTGTTTCCAGTTACCATCTGTAATTAATTTAATAATTAAGTCAGTTTTTTTACCTTTTGCTACTCTAAATATTTTTTGTGTAATAGCATCAACGGTTGTATTTTCTGGTGTAGCTTCTACTTGTATAGGACGATTTAAAATCCCATTTGCTAGTTTTCTAATGTCTTTAGAGAATGTTGCCGAGAACATTAAGTTTTGTCTCTTAACAGGCATAAGCTTCATGACACGTTCTATATCGCGTAAAAAACCCATATCTAACATACGGTCAGCTTCATCTAAAACAAAAATCTCAACACGTTTTAAAGACAATAATCCTTGACTTTCTAAATCAATTAAACGACCTGGAGTAGCGACCAATACATCAATACCTTGACGGATGGTTGCTGCTTGTGGCTTTTGATTAACTCCTCCAAAAATAACAGCACTACGTAAGTTTAAAAACTCACTATACTCTTTTACATTAGCATAAACTTGAGCTGCTAACTCACGTGTTGGCGTTAAAATTAAAGCACGAATAGGTCTATATTTTTCTTTCGGGTTTTCCGATAATACATGTAATAAAGGCAGTGTAAAACCTGCAGTTTTTCCTGTACCTGTTTGTGCAGAAGCTAACACATCATGACCTTGTAATACTGGCGGAATGGCTTTTGCTTGAATTGGACTTGGTGTAGTGTATCCTTTTTTACTAATTGCTTTTAGTAAGGCTTCAGATAGGCCTAAAGATTGAAATGACATAAATACCGTTTATTGAGATAAACACTATTCAGTTAGGCTACCTCTTTTAATTTAGTGCAAAGGTACTGCTAAATTATGGTTTTAATATTTTTATTAGGTTTTGTTTGTGTTTTAGTGCATTTACATTACTTAAAACAAAACAAAAATAGACTTACTTTATTTGCTTAATTAAAAAGTAAGTCTACGTAAAATTTAATCTATCAATCCTTTAACTGCATCAAAATCTAAACCTCCATAATTACCAGAACTCATTAATAACAAGGCTTTATTATCAAAGTTTTGCTTAAACAAAAAGTCTTTAAATGCTTCTGGATTGGTGTATATAATTAAATCTTCACGCTGAAAAGCATTGGCAATTTGCTCATGCGATACTTTATCTAATTTTTTTATTTCTACAGCATGTGGACTATAAAACACCACTGCTACATCTGCAGCATCTAATGCTCCTTTATATTCTTTTAAAAATTCGGCATTTAAACTACTATAAGTATGTAACTCTAAACAAGCCACTAACGTACGGTTTTGATATTGCTCTTTTACAGCGTTAGCAGTAGCTTCTACTTTACTTGGCGAGTGTGCAAAATCTTTAAAAGCAACACTGGTGTTATTTTCGGCAATTTTCTCTAAACGTTTACTTGCACCTTTAAAAGTAGAAATGGCTTCATAAAAATCGTCTTCATCAATTCCCATATGTTGGCAAATCCATTTGGCACCTGCTAAATTGTTTAGATTATGTTTTCCAAAAACTTCGATTGGCATTGGACCTTCAGGAGTTTCTAATAACGTTTCGCCATCTTCCACAGTATAATCTGGTGTATGATAAGCAATCTTACGTATTGGATTTGCAGATGCTTCAACTACGCGCTTAACCTCTGCATCTTCTTCGTTATAATTTATGCTTCCTCCTTTTACAATACTGTCTATAAAAATGCTAAACTGCTCTACATAATTTTCATAGGTAGGAAACACGTTAATATGATCCCAAGCAATTCCGCTTAACAAAGCAATATTTGGTTTGTATAAATGAAATTTTGGTCTTCTATCTATTGGGCTACTTAAATACTCATCACCTTCCAACACAATAAAGTCGTTATCATCGGTTAGTTTAACCATAACATCAAACCCTTCTAATTGTGCACCAACCATGTAATCTACATCACGATCATGGTAATGCATGACGTGTAAAATCATGGATGTTATTGTGGTTTTACCATGACTTCCACCAATAACTACTCTAGTTTTATGCTTAGACTGTTCGTATAAAAACTCTGGATAACTGTAAATTTTAAGTCCTAAATCTTGTGCTTTTAGTAACTCTGGATTATCTGCTTTAGCATGCATACCTAAAACTATGGCATCCAGATTATCACTAATTTTTTCCGGAAACCAACCAAATTGTTCTGGTAATAATCCCTTTGCTTCTAATCTAGATTTAGAAGGTTCAAAAATTGTATCATCACTTCCTGAAACTTGGTAACCTTTGTTGTGTAATGCTAATGCCAAATTGTGCATAGCACTTCCGCCAATAGCTATAAAATGTACTTTCATTATCCTAATTTTGTAGAGTAATCAAAGATAGTAATTACTTGAAGAAGTAAAACCTTTTTTACGATATACTACAAATCTTGCTTAAACGTCTTAAACACATCAATACTTGGCAATTCGGCTATAGCCAAATCAATATATTTTTTAGCATTAGTAATGTCTTGTTTATGCTTATATATTTGCGCTAATCTGTAGTTTGCCCATGCTTTTGGAACACCATCTTTAGCTGAATAATTTTGGATATAAACTTTTAAACAACGCTCTCCTTTATCTAATTGCACGTTATAATCTGCACACACCTTCCCTATTTGATAGTGCAAACTATTGCGTTGGTGTTTTATTTGTGCAGCTTCTAAATTAGAGACTGCTTTTTCTGGTTGCTTTTCTTTTTCGTAAAGCGCTGTTAACTTATCGTAGCACGTTAAAGAGCCTCCAACTTTTATAGCCTTTAGGTAATATTCTTCTGCTAATTCTGGCTCGTCATCATATTCATAAATATAACCTTTAGCCAAATAACCATCTACCTTAGACAGATTTTCAAGCTCATTAGCGTACTTTAAAGATTTACTTTTACTTCCACCAATAATACCTGGTAATTGCATGTATAATTCTACCAAAGCCCAACGTGCTTCAATATGATTTGGGTCTAATTCTGCAGCTTTTAAAAAAGAGGATTTTACGTCTCCAATAATTCCTAAAGCAGAAATTTTACTTACAGACAAAGCCTTCATCCCTAAAGCGCCTCCTAATTTATAGTGGTAGTTTGCTGTATTAGGCTTAGTATTTACAAGCTTTTTATATTCTGCAGCAGCTTCATCCCATTTTTTTTGATGACCATACGCATCACCTAACAACTCAATAGCTTCTAGATTTGCAGAATGATAATTTACATAAGCATATAATTCTTGTTCTGCTTTAGCAAATTGTTTACTATCAATATAAGTCTTCCCTTTCTCTATTGAGGTCTGAGCAAAAATAGTTAACGGTAATAATAAGGTTACTAAAAATGATTTCATATTGAATGTTAAAGGTTTACAAAAATAGTATTCTCTTGGTATTGTTTTTGATTAATTTGGTTAAATATTATTTAACTTTAAATTTATCACTCGTCACTCATTGAAACGTTTACTTTACACATTTATGTTATTACAATCATAAAAAGCAAAGTACCTTGTTTAAAAATTAATAAAATGAAACATATATTATCGCTATTAATGGTATTACTTTTTGCAACGTCCCACTCTCAAACCAACAACTATTCCAAACTATGGGAAATTGTAGAAAATCACGAAATTAATGGCCTTCCAAAAAGTGCGCTAGAAGTTGTTAATACCATACAAGACAAAGCCTTAGCAGACAATAACACAGCACAACGTATTAAAGTTTTACTATTTAAAAGCAAGTTTGCATTATTGCTAGAGGAAGATGCTCAACTTAGTATTGTTAACGATTTTAAAGCAGAAATTGCTAAAACAGAAGCACCTACTAAAAATGTGCTAGAAAACATGTTGGCAACGTTGTATTGGCAGTACTTTCAGCAAAACAGATATCAATTTTATAGACGCACAAAAACTGCACAAAAAGCAGATGCAGTTGATTTTAGAACTTGGGATTTAGAAACCCTTTTTACTGAAATCCAAACGCTTTTTGCCAGCTCTTTACAAAATGGATTAATACTTCAACAAACACCAACACTTCAATTTGAAGCTATAATTACTAAAGGAAAAGACGCTGAAATTTACAGACCAACTTTATTTGACTTTTTAAGCCATAACGCCTTAGAATTTTACAAAACACCAGAAAACAGAATCACGCAACCAGCCTATAAATTTAATATTGATGATGAGCAATTTTTAACAGACTCCAAACCGTTTTCTGACTTAAAAATCACCTCTAAAGATTCGACATCATTACAATTACAAGCATTAAAAGTATATCAAGATTTAATTAAATTTCACTTAAAAGACAAGACACCGTATGCCTTAACGGAATTAAATACTGAGCGATTAGACTATGTCTACTACAATGCGACTTTTGAAAATAAAGACGACCTATATTTAAAAGCACTACAAACCGAAGCTGAAAAATATAAAAATCATGAAGTTTCTGGTCTTTACCTTTTTAAAATAGCCACACTTTACAACACACAAGGTTTTAACTATAACAAGGACACAAATGCTGATGTAAGATTTAAAATTAAAGATGCTTTAGCTATTTGCAAACAAGTCATAGCAAAGTTTCCGGATAGTAAAGGTGCTGGTTTGTGCAGTGCTTTACAGGCTCAAATTTTAGAACCTAGTTTAACCATTCAAACCGAACAAAACATACCAATTAATACGTATTCGCGTTTTTTAATTAGCTATAAAAACATTCAAAACTTAACCTTTAACGCATATGTTATAAGCAAAAAACAGTATGATGCGTATTTAAAATTATACAAAGAGGAAGATAAAAAAGACTTTATCAAAAAACTAAGCACAACAAAAACTTGGTCGTCTACCTTAAAAGACGAAAACGATTACCAACAACACACCATTGAAAGTTTAGTGCCTAAATTAGATAATGGATTATATCTTATTGTTGGACAAACTACAGATTTAAAATCAGATTTTTTTGCAACAGCCTTAACCCAAGTTACTAACATTGCGATTGTAAACTATCAAGATAACAATCAAGATTTTTTCCAAGTTATTAACCGTAATAATGGAGCTCCTTTAGCAAACACAAAAGTAGACCTTGACTATACCTACCGTAACGAGAAAATACACACTAAAACTACAACCACAGACTCAAAAGGTATTATTGCTTTAAGCAAAACCAACAATTATAATCGTAGTAATATTAATTTAACGGTAAAATCTAATGATGATACTGCCTATTTTGGCAGCTATTACATGTATAATTACAAACGTAGTCGTGAAGATAATGACACCAACTATCAAGCTTTTGTTTTTACCGATCGTAGTATTTACAGACCATCACAAACCGTTTATTTTAAAGCAATTGCTTTAAAAAACAAAAACAATAAAACAGAGGTATATTCTAATAAAAAAATACAAGTCATTTTATATAATACTAATGGCGAAAAAGCAAGCACATTAGATTTAATTACCAATAATTTTGGATCTGTTTCAGGCGAATTTATTTTACCTAACGATGGATTAACAGGTAATTATAGCATACAAATTAACGATACAAATCTTTATGGTCAGGCTTCAATTTCGGTTGAAGAATATAAGCGTCCTAAGTTTGAAACCAACTTTAATCCCATTACCGAAACGTTTAAAGTTAATGACAGCATTACTGTAAAAGGCGAAGCTATAGCTTTTGCAGGTAGTAAAATTACCGATGCAAAAGTCGTTTATCGTGTTGTTAGAAACGTACAATATCCAGCTTGGTATAGATGGTATAGACCAAGTTATACTAGTGAATCGCAAGAAATAGCACATGGCGAAACAACAACAAATGCAGATGGTAATTATGAGCTTGTATTTAAAGCCATACCAGATGAAAAAGTTGATAAATCTGGCTTACCAATTTTTAGTTATAAAGTCACAGCAGACGTTACAGACATTAATGGCGAAACAAGAAGCACCTCAACAATTGTAAAAGTCGGATATCATGCCTTAACAGCGACTATTGACATTGGGTCTACTATTGACAAAACAAAAAAAGACAATCAAATTACTATTACTACGCAAAACTTAAATGGTCAATTTGTAGCAGCCAAAGGCGCTTTAAAAATTTACAAATTACAAGCTCCTGATAATGTGTTAAGGCCAAGACCATGGAGCATTCCGGATTATGAAGGTTTTACAAAAACAGAATTTAAAAACTACTTTCCGCATGATGCATACACCAATGAAGATAATCGAGAACATTGGGAAAAAGGCGACTTAGTTTTATCCAAAACCTTTGACACAGAAGAGTCTAAAACTATAGACCTAAAAAACATCAAAAAATGGCTATCTGGAGCCTACATTTTAGAACTAGAAACCAAAGACAAATTTGGTCAAGAGGTTAAGGATATTGCTAAAACCATGTTGTTTTCTGACAAGGATAAAACCCTTGCAGACCAACAATTAATTACAGTTACAACAGATAAAAGCAGTTATAATGTTGGTGACAAAGCAATTTTAACCTTTGCAAGCGCTGCCAAAAATATAACTGTTACAGTTAGTATAGAACGTGATTATCAAATCACAGAAAACTATACTATTACTTTAAACCAAAACAAAAAAACGATAAGTATACCTGTTGACAAAAACGATTTAGGCGGTTTTGGTGTTCATTATAGTTTGGCAGCATTTAATAGTTACTCAGGTGGTAGTCTAACCATAAATGTGCCTTATCCTCAAACAGATTTAGAGATTGAAACACTTACGTTTAGAGACAAACTTCAACCAGGAACAGACGAAACTTGGAGCTTTAAAGTTAAAGGAACAAAAGGCGAAAAAATTGCATCCGAGTTTCTAGCTAGTATGTATGATGCATCTCTTGATCAGTTTAAATCGCACAACTGGGACTACTCACCATTTAAACCGCTAACCTATTACACGTCTTTTAGAAAAAATAATGGGAACAGTTTTGGCGTAACCCATTTTAGAGTAGATAGGGTTTTTGAGTATCATAGTTTTAATAATTTAAAAAGCTTTGATCAATTTAATTGGTTTGGGTTTGCTATTAATAATAACGGTTGGTTTTATAACAATTACATCAATTCGCTTAGAGCAAATAAAACTAGAACCTCTTACGATGGTAATGTAAAAGATGGTTATGTAAAAGGAACCGTAATTGACGAGAACGGATTACCATTACCCTCTGCTACAATTGCAGTTAAAGGTAGTACAGAAAGCACAACTACAGACTTTGATGGTAACTTTATTATTAAAGCAAAAACTGGCGCTATTTTAACTTTTAGCTATGTTGGCTATGGTACAATCCAAAAAACAATTGGAGTTGATAACGTTATTAACATATCCCTAAAACCTGATAACGAACTAGATGAAGTGGTTATAACTGCATTAGGTGTTGAAAGAAAAGCAGATGAACTTACAGGTGCAACTCCAATAATGTCTACAGAATACCTAGATCAAGCATCAAACCCAAATGTAGTACAAAGTCTGTCTGGCAAAGTTTCAGGTTTAGCAATTAACCCAGCTAATGAAGAAAGTAATAAATCCACAAAGATTATTTTAAGAGGAAATAGATCCTTAACTGGTGACAAAGCAGCGTTAATTGTAGTTGATGGTGTGATAATGTCTGCAGACCAAGTTAGTAATCTTGATCCAAATTCTATACTAAACACACAAGTATTAAAAGGTGCTGGCGGAACTGCTTTATATGGATCTCAAGGTGCCAATGGTGTTATAATTATCACAACAAAAAAAGGTGCAACAGAAGACTTTTCTCTAGTTAAAGCAAGAACAAATTTACAAGAAACTGCCTTTTTCTTTCCGCAATTAGCTACAGATAAAGATGGTAATGTGTCCTTTAACTTTACAACACCAGAAGCATTAACTAGATGGAATCTTAATGTGTTTGCACATGACAAACAAGGTAATCATGCTCAAAACACGCTGCAAACCGTTACACAAAAAGACTTGATGGTGTTACCAAATGTGCCACGTTTTTTACGTCAAGGTGACCAAATACAGATTAGCACAAAAATTGCAAATCTTAGCACAAAGGATTTAACAGGTACAGCAGTGCTTCAGTTGTTTGATGCATTGACTGGAAAAGCTATAGATTCGGAATTAGCCAATACGTTAAACCAGCAATCATTTTCCGCGAAAGCGAAAGGTAATACACAAGTCACATGGACATTATCCATTCCTGATAACGTAAGTGCTGTGCAATACAAAATATTAGCAAAATCTGGCGATTTTAGTGATGGCGAACAAAATGCTTTACCTGTTTTAACCAATAGAATGTTGGTGACTGAAACGCTTCCAATGTGGATTAAAAGCAACCAAACCAAAACCTTTACATTGGAGAAGTTAAAGACCAATACGTCTGCTACTTTAAAGCATCACAAATTAACATTAGAGATGACTAGTAATCCAGCTTGGTACGCTATACAAGCATTACCCTATTTAATGGAATATCCATATGAGTGTAACGAGCAAACCTTTAGTAGGTTTTACGCCAACGCATTAGCAAGTCATATTGTTAATAGTAATCCACGTGTTAAAGAGGTGTTTAACCAATGGAAAAATACAGATGCGTTATTAAGTAATCTTGAAAAAAATGAAGAGTTAAAATCTATTTTAATACAAGAAACACCTTGGTTACGTGATGCACAGTCAGAGACAGAACAGAAAAAACGTATTGCTTTATTGTTTGATTTAAATAAAATGAATAGTGAGTTAACACGTGCTAAAAAGAAACTAAGAAACAACCAAATGTCAAATGGTGGTTGGTCTTGGTTTGGAGATTATCGTGTTAACCGTTACATCACACAACACATTATTACAGGTTTTGGACATCTTAAAAAACTAAATGTGGTTAGTGATAAAGATGAAGACATAACTGACATGGTTAAAAATGCATTAGATTATTTAGATGAAGCATTTGAAAAAGAATATAACGATTTAACAAAGTATACCAATACTGTGGATTATACCAAGGACCATTTAAGTTATACACAGTTACATTATTTATACATGCGAAGCTTTTTTCCTGAGCATAAGCTATCTAAAAAACAACAAGAAATCCACAAGTATTACTTGTCACAAATTAGAAACTATTGGTTACAGCGTCCATTATATGCTAAAGGAATGATGGCTTTAATAATGAAACGTAATAACGATACGACAACAGCTAAAGCCATTTTAAAATCGGTTAGCGAAAACAGTATTACGTCTGACGAGTTAGGAATGTATTGGAAAGAAAACACAAACTCTTACTATTGGTATCAAGCATCCATTGAAACACAAGCCTTAATGATTGAAGCTTTTGCTGAAGCTGGTACAATACTACAAACCGAAGCTAAAAACATTGAAACGATTGATAACCTTAAAATATGGTTACTTAAAAACAAACAGACCAACCAATGGAAAACAACAAAAGCAACCACAGATGCTGTCTATGCATTATTATTACAAGGTAACGATTGGCTAAGTGTAACAGAAATGGTTGATGTGGTTTTAGGTGGCGAAAAAATAACACCTGCTACTTTAGAAGATGTAAAAGTAGAAGCTGGAACAGGTTACTACAAAACCTCTTGGTCTGGAACGGAAATTACTCCTAAAATGGCTGAAGTCAAGCTTACCAAAAAAGGAAATGGCATTGCTTGGGGAAGTTTATACTGGCAATATTTTGAGGATTTAGATAACATAACGTCTGCAGAAACGCCTTTAAAACTTAAAAAACAATTATACTTAAAAACCAATACAGATACAGGTGAACTTATTACTGCCATAACAAATGAAACTAAATTAAAAGTTGGAGATTTAGTAAGAGTCCGTATAGAATTACGAAGCGATCGCGCTATGGAATTTGTACATATGAAGGATATGCGTGCTGCAGGATTAGAACCTGTAAATGTACTTAGTCAATACAAATATCAAGATGGTTTAGGCTATTACGAAGCGACTAAAGATGCATCTACCAACTTCTTTTTTGACTATTTACCAAAAGGTGTTTTTGTCTTTGAATATGATTTACGCGTTAATAATGCTGGTAATATGAGTAATGGTATAACTACTATACAAAGTATGTATGCACCAGAATTTAGTAGTCATAGTGAAGGTGTACGCCTTGAGGTAGAATAAATTCAGCTTCACTAAACAAAAAAGCTTCTATTAATTTGGAAGCTTTTTTTTTACATAAATCACTTAACCACAACAAACTAAATCACACAACACACTAGTTAGGATTGCAACTATCCCACTTTAAGTGATAAAAAATGGATATAATAGTTTGTAAGAGGTTTAAAAAATTTATTTTTAAGCCAAACTAAACTAACCATAATGAAAAAATCAGTATTACTTATTGCTTTGCTTTTCGCATTTTCAATAAGCGCACAAACCGTGTCTTTAACTAAAAGTGAAATTTTTAAAGACTCCAAAAAAAACAGCTCTCTAGTCTTTTCTTTAGAAGATGATAACGGAGGACTAATTACTATCAGATCTTTTATAGGTGGCTTGATTCCTAAATTAAAAGGGTATTACATTCAGCACTTTGACGCAAAATTAAAGTTAATCAAAGAGGTTGAATATGAGGTAGACAATAATTTTATTCAAAATGCTTTTATTAAAGATGGACAATTGCATATTATAGAATTTGACCACGACAAAAAAGCAGATAAAATAGTATTTAATGTGGTGTCTTCAAACCTTAAAGACCTAAAATTTAGCAAAAAAGAATTATTATCATTTTCTGAAGACAACATGCAAAAGTATTTTGGAATAGGCATTTTTCCCATTTTTATAAATAACTTTTCTCAAATGGATGGAAACCATATGGGAGAAGTAATTATGTCTAAAAACAATGCGTTTTTTGCTATCAACTTTGACTTTAATAATAAAGATAAGGAGACGCACAAAATATTTGTTTTCAATACTAATTTTGAAAGCGTTTATGATAAATTAATAGAAAAAGATATTAAAGACAAATTGTTTGAATACAATAGTATTGATGTCGATGACAAAGACGGAACCGTTTACTTTTTAGGTAAAGCTTTTGAAAACAACTCCAGAAAGTCTAAGAAAAAAGGCGAAGCTAACTACCACTTTGAATTGCTAAAAGTAAATGCAGATGGACAAAAAACAACAGCGTTTAAAAAGGCAGATAAATTTATCTCGTCAATGGAGTTAATCAAAACAGAGGACAGATTATCGTGTGTTGGTTTTTACGGAGTTAAAGATCAAGGTAATTATAATGGTGTTTGTTTGTTTAATTTAAATCCAGATACGCTTGCTATGGAGACTGAAAAATTTACACCTTTCTCTGATGAGTTTATGACAGATAAATATGGTAATAAAGAAAACAGAAAAAAAAGAAAACAGAAAAAGGGTATTAAAAACATAGATTTTAAAGGCATTTTTACAATGGATAATGGTGACATTATTGTAAACGCAGAGGAGTTTTTTATTACCACACATACATCAATGAATGGTAGTGGTGGAATGTCTACTTATACCATTTACCATTTTAATGACATCATGAGCGTTAGATTAGATAAAGATGGTGACTTAAAATGGGCTAGAAACATCAATAAAGCACAAACAGGGCTTACTAATAGCTCTTACACTTCAATTCCAGTAGGAGAAACAACTTACTTTTTTATAAACTGCTCTGATAATATTAAAAAACTTAGTGCAGACCGTATTGCTTTTAAACAAACTAAAGCCAAAAAGTCTAATTTATATATGATATCTATTGATAAAAATGGCGCTTTTGATTTTGAAAAATTAATAGACGATAAAGACTCTAAAGTTTATTACAAGGTTAATGATGGTGTTGTAAATCTTAACGATCGTACTGTTATTTTACCAGGTAAAAAGAAAAAAAATACACGAATTTTAAAGATCAAGTTCTAACATTTTTAACAGATTAAAATTAAAAGCTTCCATTTTAGGAAGCTTTTTTTTTGACATATCAATTAATATTTAGATATTTGTCTAAATACCTAATTAGTGAATTTATTATTTAAAGCTTTAAACGACGATACAAGACGTCAGATTTTAGAACTTCTAAAAGAAGATAATCTTACTGCAGGACAAATTGCTGATGCTTTTAATATTAGTAAACCTAGCATATCACATCATTTAGACATTTTAAAACGTGCAGATTTAGTAACCAGCGAGAAGAAAGGTCAGTATGTAGAGTATGCTATTAATACCACCATTTTGGAAGATGTACTTAAATGGATTATAACTTTAAAACAATAAAATTATGAATCTTAAAAAAGAATTTCCGTATATAATATTAATGGTTTTGCCATTTATATATTTAGCTTACATCTGGAATACTTTACCAGAAACAGTACCAACCCATTGGGATGCTAGTGGAGAAATTGATGGTTATGGTAGTAAAAACACCTTACTAATAATTCCGTTTATGTTACCTGTTTTAGTTTATATTATAATGACCATTGCACCCAAAATTGATCCAAAAAACAAGATTGCTACAATGGGCAAAAAGTATGAGCAATTAAAATTTTTCTTAGTCTTGTTTATGTCTGTACTAGCCTTATTTATCATTTACAGCTCAAAAACACAAAGCTTTTCTAGCCCAAACATTATATACATACTACTTGGATTATTATTTGCTGGTCTTGGTAATTTTATGAAAACGGTAAAACCAAATTACTTTATTGGCATCAAAACACCTTGGACTTTAGAAAACGAAACAGTTTGGAAAAAAACGCATCTTTTAGGTGGTAAAATATGGTTTGTTGGTGGTTTACTAATTGTTTGCATGAGCTTAATCTTTACAGCACAAACAGCAGCTACGTTGTTTGTCATAATAGCAGTATTAATTACCATAATACCGTTAGTGCATTCTTATATTGAATTTAAAAAAATAAAATAGTTATTATGAAGCATTTAAATAACCTATCAGTTGCGCTGTTTATATTATTTACAAGTTTGACTGTTGCACAAACCGAAAAACCTCAGACACCAAAAGCACCTTTTAACTATAAAATTGAAGACGTTACTTTTATTAACACAGCAGCAGACAGCATAGTGTTAGCTGGCACATTAACGTTACCTCAAGATACTATCAATCCTCCTGTCGCCATTTTAATTAATGGTTCAGGTGCACATGATAGAGATTGCGACATCATGGGTCACAAATCGTTTTGGGTAATTGCAGATTATTTAACCAATAACGGAATTGCTGTTTTACGTTATGACGAACGTGGTACAGCACAATCTGAAGGCGATTTTAGCAGAGCTACCACCTTTGATTTAGCCAAAGATGTTGAAGCTGGTATTAATTTTTTAAAATCACGCACAGATATTGATGCATCAAAAATTGGATTAATTGGTCATAGCGAAGGCGGATTAATTGCACCAATAGTAGCATCTACCAATACAAACGTCGCTTTTATTGTCATGCTTGCTGGTACAGGTGTTAATGGACAGGAAGTACTACAGTCACAAAGCAAAAAAATTGCAGAACTACAAGGGACTACTAAAGCAGGCATTGCTTTTAACCACCAATTAACAACTGTTGCTTATGATGCTTTATACACTGAAACTGAAATGGATAAACAAAAAGCTGCTATAACTTTAGCATTAGAAAACTATAAAAAACAATTAGAAGCAGATCAAAGTCCGTTTGCTGTTTATGTAAATAATATAGTAATTAAGCAATTAGCTTCACAATTAACTAACCCTTGGCTTTATGCATTTATAACATTAGACCCTAAAGCATATTTAGAAAAAGTAACGTGTCCTGTTTTGGTCCTTAACGGAACTAAAGATGTACAAGTTTTACCAGAAATAAATTTACCTGCCATTAAAAAACATCTTGAAACAGCCAAAAATAAGGATGTAACCATCCAAGAAATTGAGGGTTTGAATCATTTGTTTCAAACTGCTAAAACTGGAAATATTAATGAGTATGCTAAAATTGAGGAAACTTTTTCTCCTGTTGCTTTAAAACTAATATCAGATTGGATTAATGCCAGATTTTAGTCCACTTTAATTTTACATTATAGGGGTAAAAACCAATAGTAGGATTCTAAAATTTATTTGCCATTTTGCTTAATAACAAAAACATTGCAATGGTTATTGTTATTAATAGGATAAACTCGAATTGAGGAAATTGTTTGGATATTAATCCTGCTACCAAAAGGCTAATAAAAAAACGAATAGCTACATTTTTTATAATGTTCATTAAAATAACATTTAACTATGTGAAGTAATCTTAGTGTTTATGATAATGTTGGCTTTGCGTTAAGGATGGAAATGACATCCTTTTTTTGCTGCCATATATGGCAAAAAAAGATATAATGGACAGCCTGACCCACTTTTGCTACTTAAAAGCAAAAGTGGGTAACGCCCAAAATAATTTAGTTAAGCATTTTCCATAGTGTGTCTTTCAACTCGGTTAAACCTTGTTGTGCTACACTTGATATAAATTGGTAAGGAATTGGAAGTGTTTTATCCAATTCGGCTTTTAGTTCTGCTTTAAGCTCGTCGTCCAACATGTCTGACTTAGAGATGGCAATCATACGATCTTTGTCAAGCATTTCTGGATTGTAACGTCTTAACTCGTCCAACAAAATCTCATACTGTGCCTTAATATCTGGCGCATCTGCTGGTATTAAAAATAGTAAAATCGAATTACGCTCTATGTGACGTAAAAAGTAATACCCTAATCCTTTACCTTCTGCTGCACCTTCAATAATCCCAGGAATATCAGCCATTACAAAGGTTTGAAAATCTCTGTATTTAACTATTCCAAGGTTTGGTTTAAGTGTTGTAAACTCGTAATCTGCAATTTTTGGTTTTGCTGAGGTTACCACAGATAGTAATGTGGATTTTCCTGCATTTGGAAATCCAACTAAACCTACATCTGCTAAAACTTTAAGTTCTAGGGTTATAAATTTTTCTTCTAAAGGAAGACCTGGTTGTGCATATCGTGGTGTTTGGTTTGTAGAGGTTTTAAAGTGCCAGTTACCTAGACCACCTTTTCCACCTTCTGCAACAATACGCTCTTCTCCATCTTCTGTGATTTCAAAAAGAATCTCGTTAGTTTCTGTATCTCTAACCACAGTACCTAATGGTACTTCTGCGTACATATCTTCTCCATCTTCTCCAGAGCTTCTACTTTTACTACCATGTCCACCATGTCCTGCTCTAATATGTCTTTTAAATTTTAGATGCAATAGTGTCCAAAGGTTAGAGTTACCTCTTAATATAACGTGTCCTCCACGTCCACCATCTCCTCCATCTGGTCCACCTTTTGTAATAAATTTTTCGCGATGTAAATGCACAGATCCTTTTCCTCCGTTACCAGAAGAGACATGCATTTTTACGTAGTCTACAAAATTTCCCTCAGTCATAATTTAGTTAAAAATTTAAAACGTTAACAGCTAAAAGTTTTCACTAATATATATTAACTCAAACAAATTTGTTTGTATTACAATTTGTCAATCACAGCGTTTAAGCGTTTGGTAATATCTTCTATACCACCAATACCATCTACTCCAAAATATTTATTTTGTGCTGCGTAGTAGTCTTTTAAAATTGCAGTTTCGTTGTAATAAACTTTAATTCTGTTTCTAATAATAGACTCATCTGAGTCATCTTTTCTTCCACTGGTCTTACCACGTTCCAACAAACGTTGTACTAAAACCTCATCTTCAACTTCTAAAGCTACCATTGCGCTAACTTCAGAGTCTTTACTTGCCATAATTTTATCTAAAGCTATAGCTTGTGTTTCGTTTCTTGGAAAACCATCAAAAATAAAACCTTTAGCTCCTGCATTACGCTCTACCTCTGCCTCTAGCATATCAATTGTTACTTGATCTGGCACTAAATGTCCTTTGTCCATGTAAGACTTGGCTAGCGTACCTAAAGCTGTTTGGTTTTTGATATTGTATCTAAATACATCTCCTGTAGATATATGTACTAGATCATATTTTTCTTTTAAAAAATTAGCTTGCGTTCCTTTTCCTGCTCCTGGAGGTCCAAATAGCACTAAATTAGTCATGTGTTGTGTTGTTTTTAATTGGTATACTGCTGGTAAATCGCGACCTAATCCATCATAATCTAGACCATAGCCTACTATGAATTTATTAGGAATCTCTAGACCAACATAATGTAATTTAAAGTCTTTTTTATAAGCTTCCGGTTTGTAAAACAGTGTTGCTATAAGTAATTGTTTTACGTTTTCGGATTTAAAAATGCGGTGTACTTCTTCTAACGTGTTTCCTGTATCAATTATATCCTCTAAAATAACTACTGTGCGTCCAGTTAAATCTTGGGTCAAGCCAATTAAACGCTGTATGTCTTCTGTTGACTTTACACCTTCATAAGAGGCTAATTTTATAAAAGTCACCTCGCAAGGCTTTGGATATTTTTTTACAAAATCGCTTACTAACATAAACGATCCATTTAAAATCCCAATAAAAACAGGGACTTCGTCTCCTAAATCGTGAGCGACTTGATTAGCCATTTTTGTCACAGCATCATCCAATTCTGATTCAGAAATAAATGGTTTAAACTGTTTGTCGTGAAGCGTAATAGTTTGCATTTTATAAATTTAAAGCGCAAATATAAGCATTTGTGACTGCTTAACAGATATTTGAATTCGATTTTTAGGCACTGTTTTGGTTTTAAAATGTATTTTTGTAGCTAACACGATTTATGACCAATGAATTATTTTTCTTCAGACTTTAAATTAGGTATTTTAGGTGGTGGCCAATTAGGCAAAATGCTGCTTTATAATACTAGAAAATTTGACATTTACACTTGTATTTTAGACAATAGTGACCAAGCTCCTAGTCGTATGGCTTGTAATGAGTTTACTAAAGGTGACTTGATGGATTTTGATACTGTTTATAACTTTGGTAAGCAGGTAAATGTTTTAACCATCGAAATCGAAAATGTTAACGTTGCTGCGTTAGAAAAACTAGAAAACGAAGGGATAACAGTTTACCCATCGTCAAAAACGTTGCGACGCATACAAAATAAGGCGACTCAAAAATTATTTTATCAAGACCACAATTTACCAACTGCACCTTTTAGTAGGTTTGCTTATGTGTCTGAAATTGAAGACGCTATTGATAATGGTGGTTTAAACTTACCATTTGTATGGAAAGCTGCACAATTTGGTTATGATGGTAATGGTGTTAAAATTGTAAGATCCATAGCAGACTTAAAAGATTTGCCTAAAGGCGAATGTATAGCAGAACAATTAATTCCGTTTAAAAACGAATTAGCAGTAATTGTTGCTAGAAGTGCTAATGGAGAAATGAAAACCTATCCTGTGGTAGAAATGGAGTTTCATCCTGAAGCTAACCAAGTAGAATATGTTATTTGTCCAGCAAGAATAAGCGCAGAAGTTGCTAAAAAGGCACAAGATATTGCACTAAAAACATCTGAAGCTTTTAATCACGTTGGTTTATTAGCTGTTGAGTTATTTCAAACCGAAGATGATAAAATACTAATTAACGAAGTTGCACCAAGACCACATAATTCTGGTCATCAAACTATAGAAGGAAGTTACACGTCTCAATTTGAGCAACACATACGCGCTATTTTAGGTTTACCTCTTGGTAAAACTGATAATAAAGTGGCAAGCGTAATGGTTAATCTTGTTGGTGCAGAAGGTTATACAGGTCAAGTACACTACAAAAATATAGAATCTATAATGGCTATGGATGGTGTTACACCGCATATTTATGGTAAAAAAGAAACACGACCATTTAGAAAAATGGGACATGTTACCATTGTAGATGAAAATTTAAATATAGCACGACAAATTGCTGAAAAAGTTAAGAATAGTATTGAAGTAATAAGTTTATAATTATGAGCAAAGTAGCAGTAATAATGGGAAGCAATAGTGATATGCCAGTCATGCAAGACGCTATTGATATTTTAACAGAATTTAAAATAGAAATAGAAGTAGATATCGTATCAGCACATCGCACACCGGAAAAATTATTCGATTTTAGTAAAAATGCACATAAAAGAGGCATTAGTGTTATAATTGCAGGAGCTGGTGGAGCTGCGCATTTACCAGGTATGGTAGCATCATTAAGTCCTTTACCTATAATTGGTGTACCTGTTAAAAGCAGCAACTCTATAGATGGATGGGACTCTGTTTTATCAATTCTACAAATGCCAGGAGGAGTTCCTGTTGCTACAGTAGCCTTAAATGGAGCTAAAAACGCAGGTATTTTAGCAGCACAAATTATTGGTGCTTCTAATCCTGAAGTTTTAAATAAAATTATTGCTTACAAACAGGGTCTTAAACAAAAAGTAGAACAGGCTGCCAAGGATATTAAATAGCTAAAAACAGAAAACCCCAACTAGGTTGGGGTTTTCAATCGCTATTAATCTTTCTATATGTGGTCATATAAATATACTCTCACACCAAAAAAACTTAAGTCAAAGGTGCAACTTATGGCTCTGTTAGTACAATTAGCAACTAAAAAAACTTAAGGTTTCGATAAAAAACAAATTTATCGGTCAAACAATAGCTTTTAAACAAAAAAAAGCCCCAAACATAAGTCTGAGGCTTCCATCGCTATTATTTTCTATTTATGAGAATATATTACTCATATCAAAAAAACAGTTGCAAAAAAGTGACTTTTCTTACAAAAACATACAACTTATTGTAATATTTTAGATTATTAGATGAAGCGTGATAATAAATCGGTAAAAAACAAGATAAAAAAAAGCCTCAGACAAGTCTGAGGCTTTTTATCGCTATTAATCAATAATTTTTATGTGAGTAACCAACTCACGGGAAAAAATCATTTGCAAAAATAATCAATTAAATAATTAATATGCAATTAAAATATTAATTTTAACATCATAAATTTTACTAAAACGTTATAATGAATATACTTTTAAATAATTTTAGCACAAATTTTAACACTTCGCCTTTTCAATCTATAAAAAACGAAGACTATAAACCTGCCATTTTAAAACTAATTGAGGATACCAAATTAGAAATTGAGGCAATCGTAAATAATACAGAAACCCCAACTTTTGAAAACACAATTGAAGCTTTAGAATTTTCTGGACAACAATTAGATCGTGTAACCAGTATTTTTTTCAATTTAAACTCGGCAGAAACTAATGATGACCTTCAAAAAATAGCTCAAGATATCTCTCCTATTTTAACAGAATTTGGAAATGATATAACCTTAAACGAAGCTTTATTTAAAAAAGTAAAACATGTTTATGACAATAAAGACCGTTTTAATTTAAATACAGAACAAAGTACTTTATTAGATAAAAAATATAAAAGTTTTTCTAGAAATGGTGCCAACCTATCTGAAGATAAAAAACAACAATTAAGAGCAATTGATAAACAATTGGCTAGCCTAAAATTAAAATTTGGAGAAAACATTTTAGCAGAAACTAATGCTTTTGAAATGCTAATTACAAATGAAGCCGATTTATCAGGTTTACCAGAAGGTGCTATTGAGGCTGCTAAACAATTAGCAGAGTCTAAAAACAAAGATGGCTGGTTAATTACATTAGATTATCCTAGTTATATACCATTTATGACCTATGCAGATAATAGAGCATTACGTAAAAAACTAGCTATAGCTTTTGGAGCAAAAGGTTTTAAAAACGACAAATTAGATAATCAACAACATGTGTTAAACATAGCTAGACTACGTTTTGAACGTGCCAACTTATTAGGCTACAACACACATGCGCACTTTGTTTTAGAAGAGCGTATGGCACAGACACCTGAAAAAGTAAATTCGTTTTTACAAGACTTATTAGTAAAAGCTAAACCAGCTGCTTTACGTGAATTTGCCCAATTAGAGCAGTTTGCAAAAGAACTAGACAACATCGATCAATTAGAAAAATGGGACTCTGCTTATTATTCAGAAAAATTAAAACAAAAACTATTTAATCTGGATGACGAGCAACTTAAACCTTACTTCAAACTAGAAAATGTTATAGATGGTGCTTTTCAGGTGGCAAATAAATTATTTGGGCTTCAATTTAAAAAAATTGATACCATAGATAAGTACCATGAAGATGTTATGACGTATGAGGTTTTAGATGAAAATAATCAATTAGTCTCCATATTTTATGCTGATTTTTTCCCTAGAGCAGGAAAACGAAATGGTGCTTGGATGACCTCTTATAAACCACAATTTATTAAAGATGGTATTAACCAAAGACCACACATATCTAACGTTTGCAACTTTACAAAACCAACTAAAAGCAAACCATCGTTATTAACCTTTAATGAAGTCACTACCTTATTTCATGAGTTTGGTCATGGATTACATGGTATGTTAGCTAATACCACTTACCCAAGTTTATCAGGAACTAGTGTGTTTTGGGATTTTGTAGAACTACCAAGTCAAGTTTTAGAAAATTGGTGTTATGAAAAAGAAGCTTTAGAGTTATTTGCTAAACATTATGAAACTGGCGAAATCATTCCAATGGATTTAGTCCAAAAAATTAAAGAAAGTGCAACGTTTCAGGAAGGCATGCAAACCCTTAGACAATTAAGCTTTGGTTTATTAGACATGAGTTGGCATGGTGTAAATCCATCAGACATTACTAACGTTAAACAACATGAAAATAAAACCTTTAAAGACACTAATTTATATCCTGACGTAAAAGAAAACTGTATGAGTACTGCTTTTGCACATATTTTTCAAGGTGGTTACTCCTCTGGATATTATAGTTACAAATGGGCAGAAGTTTTAGATGCAGATGCTTTTGATTATTTTAAAGAAAAAGGGATTTTTAATAAAGACGTGGCCACTAAATTTAAGGATAACGTATTATCCAAAGGTGGTACAGAAAACCCAATGGTATTGTACAAACGCTTTAGAGGTCAAGAGCCTAAACCTGAAGCTTTACTTAAACGCGCTGGATTGATTAAATAATTTTAAACTACACAAAGCCATTTTAAACTATGTTTTGAATGGCTTTTTTTTATATCAACAAAATAAACTTTCAATAATTATTGAAAGTTTAAAAATTATTAATATATTTGTGTCATGGAATATCAAGAAGCAAAAGACAAATTTATTAGTACTTGGGGAAGTTTAGGTTCACTTTGGGGAATCAATAAAGCTATGGCACAAATACAAGCGCTTCTTTTTATATCTACCAAACCATTATCAATGGAAGAAATTATGGAAGACCTTAAAATCTCTAGAGGAAATACTAGCATGAATTTAAGACAACTAATGGATTGGGGAATTGTAACTAAAACATTAGTGGCTGGAGAACGTAAAGAGTTTTTTACAACTGAAAAAGATGTACAAGAATTAGCTAGGATTGTTGCTGTGGAACGAAGCAGAAGAGAAATTAAACCTGTAGTCAAAGTTTTAGATGAAGTTTCAAGTATTAAAGATGATGGTACAGCAAAAACAAAAGAACTAATCAAACAGACCAAAGCATTACACGAGTTAACTGAAACTATGGACGTGATGATAAATAAACTAGTAAATCAAAAACAAAACTGGATTACCAAATCTTTACTTAAACTTTTTAAATAAAAAAATTTAGAATTAACTTTCAATAATTATTGAAAGTTTAAAACACTTAATAACTATGAAAACAGTATTTAACATCAACAAATTTCTAGTCATCGCAACTAGTATTTTATACTTAACCTTATATTTAGGATTATATGCTCAAATATTACTTGGAGCTGTTCAATTACTAAGCGCTTTAGGCATCCTTTTTCTTTGGAAACACTATAATAATAAGCAACAGAAGCATATTATACTGTATTGGTTTTTAACACTGTGTTATGGTTTAGGTTGGTTAATCGTTAAAGATTTAAATGGATTATTCTTAATTGTTTTACTTATAATAATTCCAATGAGTCTTGCGTATTATTTTACTTGGATATTAAACAATCTTAAAAATACTCAACTATGAAATATCAAATTCCAAATTGGTTAATAATACTTGGAGGATGTGGTCAAATATTTACTGCATTAATTTATCCTTATATAAGACATCAAGTATTTGATTGGTATAATGATGTTAAACAACTTAAACCATTAAATCAAGAAATAGCAAAAACTTATGGTCGTTATATACAGGGATTAAATTTTTGTTTTGGATTGATATCTATACTAATACCTACAGATTTAAAAAACGGAAGTCACTTAGCATTATCACTAACAGCTTTAATAGGCATGTATTGGCTAGGTAAAGTGGCCACTCAAATTGCATATTACCCTATGTATCAAATTCCTCAGAAAATAATTTTTAAAATAGGAAGTTATTTCATGAATACACTATTTGTAAGCTTTGCATTAATTTACACGTGGTTAGTTATCTTAAACCTACAGACAATTATAAACTAATTACAATGACAAATCTATATACAATTAATAGTTGGGCGTTTATAATTTGTGTATTGATTAGCTTTACTATTTATGGAGCCATAATAGCATTACCCATATTAGGCATTATTCAAATTATTATAAGTGTAAAAGTTATATTTAATTTTAATCAACTACCTAAGTCAATTAAGACTTTAGGCGCTATCTATTTGTTTAGCGTTGTAATTGCATTAATTGTCGTCAAAATAATAGTATTAAATCAATTACTAATCTTTTTTATATGGTCATTAATGGCTATCATATTGGCTGGATTTCATTTAGCAATAACACGTTTAATTATAAATTACAATACAAAACTTAGCCAAATTATAGAGTAATAGTGAGTCATTATACAAATACAACCCTAAGTACTACTTAAAAAGTTTATTTAAATACTATATAAATGGTTAATTTTTATGATTAAGCTACACAAGAGTATGGGTTTTTGGATATTCCATACCTTTAAAACAAACTATTAAAAAGGCTATTTTTGAGCTTTTGTTATAGGTTTAGACATTTATAAGTTTTGGTTATAACATTATTTGTATGTAAAAAAACGTAATTACTTAATTGTATTTTTAGTATTTTTAGCCCGAAAAAGAAATCTTAAACATGTCAGATCACAAAATTAATCCTAACAAATGGATAGATTTATACAGCGACTACCTCTTTAATTACACCATTACACGTGTAAATGACAGAGCAATAGCACAAGACTTAGTGTCTGACACTTTTCTTGCTGGTTTAAAAAGTATGAAAAATTTTAAGGGTGAAGCTAGCGAGCGTACATGGCTGGTTTCCATCTTAAAAAGAAAAGTCATTGATCATTATCGTAAGATAAATTCTAATAAAGGTAAAGCAGAAGTTAGAATGTCTTATAATGCTGATAGCGAAACTGAAGGCGACTGGTTAGAAGAGCGCGTTGCAGACCCTTTTGACAAAACTGCAGAAGACCAAATTGAAAACACTGAATTAGCTAGCGCAATCGAGGATTGTCTATCAAAATTACCAAAAAAGCAAGCTCAGATATTTGAAATGAAAACCATTTTAAATTATGAAACCGAAACAATCTGTAATGAATTAGAAATAACTGCGTCTAATCTGTGGGTAATCATCCACAGAGCAAGAACTGCTATGGCAGGCTGTTTAGAAAAAAATTGGTTTTAATTATGTTTATGAAAAAATTTATGATTTCTTGTGAGGAATCAGGTCACATCTGCGATAAAGCTCAATATAAAGAGGCTTCTATTATTGAGAAAGTGAAATTTAAATTTCACACATTTATGTGTGCAGTGTGCAGACAACACTCTAAAAACAATACCAAGTTAACACAATTAATAGATTCCATAAAAGGCAATCAATTATCTATATCCGAAAAAAAAGAGCTTAAAACTTCTTTTGATAAAGAATTACAGAAGCATCAATAGCATCCATATTACAGGCAACGCTTCAACCCAAAACGACGTATAATATGCATTTCTATCTTCATTAGCAAAATAGATAAATACACACAAAATTATACTTATCACAAATTGAAATAACAATCCAGTTGCATCAATTTTATCTTTAAAATATTCTACAAAATAAAATAGTAGTACTAATACATAACCTAACCGTTTAGTGTTTTTTACACCAATTTTTTGTGGTATAGTCGCTAATTTTAAGCTATCATAGTTTAAATCTCTAATCTCAAAAGGCAACATTAATGCAATAACAAGAATAAAATTTTGGATTATTGTAAAAATAGCATCTTGACTAAACATACCATTATTATTAAAAACAGGTAAAATAACGGTTACTCCACACCAAACTAAAGCAATAACATACACCTTTAAACCACTAATATCCCTTAAGTTTTGTTGCGTGTCTAAATACCACTTTTTGGGTAAAAAAGGGATGGCGTATAAAAAGGTAACCATACCAAAACCGGTAATTAGCAATAAGCTGTTATTTTGTAATTGCAAAGCATAATAACACATCAAGCCAAAACAAACTAATGAAAACACTTGGATAACCTTTAACCAATTAGCTAAACTCCTGTGATGCCATTTGGCAATACCAAAATACTTCACAAAATTGTAACCAGTGATTGTTGCAAAAAAATTAAAATAAAGGATTGTCGCGTCACCATTTATGTTCAACTTTTTTAAAGTAATCCAACTTAAGGCATACACTGCTAAAGCAACATGTATGCTACTATTTATGTAAAAATCTAAAAGCTGTTTTAAAACCTTCATTAGACAAAAATAATTAATCTGTTAATAAAGCAGCCGATTAGTTGAAAACTTTCAATTTTTAACAAAATATTACTATTAGTTTTCGTTAATTTTGCAAACATTAAAAAACAACTATATTTTTTCTCAAACCTTGTAAAAAAGGTAAATAACAACACAACACAAATGAACACAAACGCTTTCGCATTACGTCACATTGGTCCAAGAGAAAATGATCAAAAACTAATGCTTCAAACAGTAAACGCAGATACTATAGAACAATTAATATCTGAGACTGTTCCTGCTAACATTCGTCTTAAAAAAGACTTAGATTTAGATGAAGCTATGACAGAATATGAATATTCAAATCATATTAATAACCTGTCTAAACTTAACAAAACTTACAAAACTTATATTGGTTTAGGATACCATCCAACTATTTTACCAGCTGTTATACAACGTAACATTCTAGAAAATCCAGGTTGGTACACAGCTTATACACCTTATCAAGCCGAGATTGCTCAAGGTCGTTTAGAAGCTTTACTTAACTTCCAAACCATGATTACAGACTTAACAGGAATGGAGTTAGCAAATGCCTCATTATTAGACGAAAGTACTGCTGCTGCAGAAGCCATGAGCTTACTATTTGCTGTTAGAGAACGTGATCAAAAAAAAGCTGGTGTTTCTAAATTTTTTGTAAGTGATGCCATATTACCTCAAACCCTATCTTTATTACAGACTCGTGCTACTCCAATTGGTGTAGAACTTGTCATTGGAAAAGAAACCGAGTTTGATTTTAGTACAGACTTTTTTGGAGCAATACTGCAGTATCCAGGTAAAGATGGTCAAATTACAGATATCAAAACCTTTATTGAAAAAGCTAACGCAAATAATATTAAAGTAGCTGTTGCTGCAGACATTTTAAGCTTAGTAAAATTAGAAGCTCCTGGTAAATTTGGTGCAGATGTTGTCGTTGGTACTACACAACGCTTTGGTATTCCAATGGGTTATGGTGGACCACATGCAGCTTATTTTGCAACTAAAGAGGCGTACAAACGTGATATTCCTGGACGTATAATTGGTGTAACCAAAGATGCAAATGGTAACAGAGCCTTACGTATGGCTTTACAAACTAGAGAGCAACATATAAAACGTGATAAAGCAACTTCTAACATTTGTACAGCACAAGTATTATTAGCGGTTATGGCTGGTATGTATGCAGTATATCATGGACCAAAAGGGTTAACTTTTATCGCAAATAAAGTACATAATGCAACCACTACTCTAGCTAATGCTTTAACTACAATGGGAATCGAACAGTTAAATACTGAGTTTTTTGATACCATTCAACTTAAAGCAAACGCTTCAAAAGTAAAAGCAATTGCCGAAAATAACGAAGTCAACTTCTACTATCCTAATGACAACACAGTGACAATCTCTATCAACGAGACGACTTCTGTAAAAGATATAAACGAGATTATTTCAATTTTCGCTGAAGCGGAAGGAAAGCCTGCTATCACAATAGACAGTTTTACTGAAGCAAACAATATTCAAGACACATTACAACGTCAATCGGCATTTTTAACACTAGACGTATTTAACACGCATCATTCTGAAACCGAATTAATGCGTTACATTAAAGGATTAGAACGTAAAGATTTAGCCTTAAACCACTCCATGATATCTCTTGGATCTTGCACAATGAAGCTAAATGCTGCTTCAGAAATGCTACCATTAAGTTCTCCTAATTGGGGAAGCATTCACCCATTTGTCCCAGTAGATCAAGCTGAAGGTTACCAAAAAATGCTTAAAGCATTAGAAGATCAATTAACTGAAATCACTGGTTTTGCAGGAACCTCTTTACAACCTAACTCTGGCGCTCAAGGTGAGTATGCAGGATTAATGGTTATTAGAGCGTATCACGAATCTAGAAACGATCATCACAGAAATATCTGCCTAATACCAAGTTCTGCACACGGAACCAATCCTGCAAGTGCAGTAATGGCTGGAATGAAAGTTGTTGTTACTAAAGCTGATGAAGATGGTAATATTGATGTAGAGGATTTACGTGAAAAAGCAGAATTACACAAAGATAATTTAGCTGCCTTAATGGTAACCTACCCATCAACACATGGTGTTTATGAGTCTGGAATTAAAGTTATCACACAATTAATACATGATAATGGTGGTCAAGTCTACATGGATGGAGCCAACATGAATGCACAAGTTGGATTAACTAATCCCGGAAATATTGGTGCAGACGTTTGTCACTTAAACTTACACAAAACCTTTGCTATACCTCATGGTGGTGGTGGACCAGGTGTTGGACCAATTTGTGTTGCTAAACAATTAGTGCCATTTTTACCTGGTAATCCTGTTGTAAAAACTGGTGGAGACCAAGCTATAACTGCTATTTCTGCTGCACCTTTTGGATCTGCTTTAGCGTGTTTAATATCTTATGGTTACATAAAAATGTTAGGAGCTGAAGGATTGAAAAAATCAACCGAAATAGCTATACTTAATGCTAATTATATCAAACACAGACTACAAGGTGCTTTTGAAACTTTATATTCTGGAGAACAAGGTCGCGCTGCACATGAGATGATTATAGATTGTCGTCCATTTAAAGAGCATGGTATTGAAGTTGTTGATATTGCAAAACGTTTAATGGACTATGGTTTCCATGCTCCAACAGTATCTTTTCCAGTTGCAGGAACCATGATGATTGAACCAACGGAAAGTGAAAGCAAAGCTGAAATGGATCGTTTTTGTGACGCTATGATTTCTATTAGAAAAGAAATTGATGCTGCAACTAAGGATGACGATAATAATCCGTTAAAAAATGCACCACATACTTTAGCGATGTTAACAAGTGACGAATGGTTATTACCATACTCTCGTGAGAAAGCAGCTTATCCTTTGGACTACGTGATAGACAACAAGTTCTGGCCATCAGTACGTCGTGTAGACGATGCTTATGGAGACCGTAATTTAATCTGTACTTGCGCTCCAATTGAAGCATATATGGACGCTAACTAAGCGTTGGACATCGTAAATAATTAACCAATAAAATTGCCTTTAGTTTTTAACTGCTTATCTTAGCAGTTAAACAATTAAAGGCAATCCTTTTTTTATGAATATTAAAATTATTGGAACAGGAAGTTACATTCCAAGTACTATTGAAAAAAATGAAGATTTTTATAATCATGAGTTTTTAAATGCAGATGGATCAAAAATAAATAGCCCAAATGAGGTAATTGTTGATAAATTTAAAGCCATTACTGGTATTGAAGAAAGACGTTACATAAAACCAGAATTATTAAATTCTGATATTGCATTTTATGCAGCTGAAAAAGCAATTGCTGATGCTAAAATTGACAAAGAGACTTTAGATTATATCATCGTTGCACATAATTATGGTGACATTAAACATAATACAGAACAAAGTGATACTGTCCCAAGCATAGCTTCACGTGTTAAACATTTATTACAAATTAAAAACCCAAAATGTGTGGGTTACGACCTACTATTTGGATGTCCAGGTTGGATTGAAGGTGTCATACAAGCCAATGCTTTTATTAAATCAGGCCTAGCTAAACGCTGTCTAGTTATTGGTACAGAAACACTCTCTAGAGTTGTTGACAAACATGATAGAGACTCCATGATTTATAGTGATGGTGCAGGTGCTGTAATTATTGAAGAGACTAATGATGATAGCGGAATTATTGCGCATGAGTCTGCTACTTATGCATTAGATGAAGCTCATTTTATCTTTTTTGGAGAAACCAACAATTTAGACTCCACTAGTCAACGTAGATACATTAAAATGTATGGTCGTAAAATTTACGAATTTGCATTAACCAATGTACCATTAGCGCTTAAATCATGTTTAGAAAAAAGTGGTTACAATATAAATGATGTCAAAAAAATATTGATCCATCAAGCTAACGAAAAAATGGACGAAGCTATTGTCAAACGTTTTTATAAGCTACACGATATGAAAATGCCAGAAGGCATTATGCCAATGAGTATAAATACGCTTGGTAATTCTAGCGTAGCAACTGTACCTACATTATATGATTTAATCCTAAAAGGCAAACTAAAAAACCAAGAGATTAATAAAGGTGATGTAATACTTTTTGCCAGTGTTGGTGCAGGTATGAATATTAATGCTATAGTATATAAACAATAAAGATTCAGTATTAATTTCTGAACAAAAAAAAAAAAAAAAAAA